>Ga0182747_1001508_pt1 | contig 17937 bp, 17 predicted proteins | sample eDN3rd30CBELigBY_FD_128526 | JGI IMG/M metagenome (GOLD analysis project Ga0182747, IMG submission 128526) | Enriched backyard soil microbial communities from Emeryville, California, USA - eDNA 3rd pass 30_C BE-Lig BY (version 2) (version 2) | ecosystem: Environmental > Terrestrial > Soil >...
CAGCACCAGGGCATGTGGCGTGAAGACGGCCAGCCGCAGGCCGACTACACCGACGTGCTGGAACTGGACCTGGGCACGGTCGAGCCTTCGCTCGCCGGTCCGAAGCGTCCACAGGATCGCGTGCCGCTGCGCATCGCCAAGCAGGTTTACCAAAGCACTCACGTCAAGATGGCGGAAGAGCGCGCGCAGATGAACCCGGCCGCTACCGGCGTCGCCAAAGCGTCCGTCGCCGGTAACGCTTTCGAAGTGATGGACGGCGCCGTGCTGATCGCCGCGATCACCAGCTGCACCAACACGTCGAACCCGGCCGTGCTGATCGCAGCCGGCCTGCTCGCCCGCAACGCGCACCAGCGCGGCCTCACCTCCAAGCCGTGGGTGAAGACCAGCCTGGCGCCGGGCTCGCGCGTCGTCACCGACTACCTGGCCAAAGCCGGCCTGACCTCGGACCTGGAAGCCCTGGGCTTCTACACCGTGGGCTACGGCTGCACCACCTGCATCGGCAACTCCGGTCCGCTGAAGCCGGAGATCTCCGATGCCGTGAAGGCCGGCGACGTGATCGCCTGCTCGGTACTCTCGGGTAACCGCAACTTCGAAGGCCGCGTGCATCCGGAAGTGAAGATGAACTTCCTGGCCTCGCCGCCGCTGGTGGTCGCCTACGCGCTCGCCGGCACGCTGAACCTGGACCTGACCACCGAGCCCCTGGGCACCGGCAGCGACGGCAAGCCGGTCTACCTCAAGGATATCTGGCCGAGCCCGGCCGAGATCCAGGCGTTCATCGCCAAGTCGATCGACTCGGCCATGTTCCGCAAGAGCTACGCCAGCGTGTTCTCGGGCGACGAGAACTGGAACTCGATCAGCCTGCCGGCAGGCAAGATCTACTCCTGGAACGACAAGTCCACCTACGTGAAGAACCCGCCCTACTTCGTCGGCATGACGATGAAGCCCGGTGCCGTCACCGACATCCGCAACGCGCGCGTGCTGGCGCTGCTGGGTGATTCGGTGACCACGGACCACATCTCGCCGGCCGGTAACATCTCGAAGACGAGCGCCGCTGCGCAGTACCTCATGTCCCTGGGCGTCGAGCCAAAGGATTTCAACTCGTACGGCGCACGGCGCGGCAACCACGAGGTGATGATGCGCGGCACGTTCGCCAACATCCGTTTGCGCAACCAGCTGGCGCCGGGCACCGAGGGCGGCGTCACCGTCCACGTGCCGAGCGGCGAGCAGATGAGCATCTTCGATGCAGCCATGCGCTACCAGCAGGAGAACACCCCGCTGATCGTGATCGCCGGCAAGGAATACGGCACCGGCTCCTCGCGCGACTGGGCCGCCAAGGGCACCATGCTGCTGGGCGCCAAGGCCGTGATCGCCGAGAGCTTCGAGCGCATTCACCGTTCCAACCTGATCGGCATGGGCGTGCTGCCCCTGCAGTTCAAGGAAGGCCAGAACGCGCAGTCGCTGGGACTCACCGGCAAGGAAAGCTACGAGATCATCGGCTTGAACGGCGGCGCAGCCAAGGTGGTGACGGTCGTTGCCACGCCGGCCAGCGGCGCTGCGATCAAGTTCGAAGTGCGCGTGCGCATCGATACGCCGAAGGAGCGCGAGTACTACCAGCACGGCGGCATCCTGCACTACGTGCTGCGCCAGCTGGCGGGTGCAAGCAAGGCTGCTTGATCCGTCAAGCGCAGCGGTTGATCTTCAACGGGGAGCTACGGCTCCCCGTTGTCGTTTGGGCGCTTCATTGGTTCTCGAAGGCGGCCAGCAGCAAGGGCGCGAGCGTATGCATGGGGCCCAGGTTGGTCGATGGATCCAGGCCGGTGGTGAAGCCGTGGCGGCGCAGCGCGTCCAGCAGTTCCGGGCGGGCGGCAATCACGTGCACGGGAACGTTCCACGAGGCGCCCTCGCCGCTTACCATCGCCGGCGGCTGATGATCGCCGATGATGATCAGCACCCAGTCGTGATCCAGGCGCTGCTGCACGTAACCCGTCAGCGTGTTCATGATGTAGCGCACGGCGCCGAGATAGCCGCTGCCCATGTTGCTCCATTCCGCAGACTGCGCCATCGATCGTTCCAGGTCCGGTGCATCGAAGGGCGCTGCGCTCAGTATCCGCGACCAATCCGGCTGGTACGGCGGCGTCGGCCGGAAAGGCGTGTGCGTGCTGATGGTGGGGAAAAACGTGAACAGCGGTGCGCGTTCAGGCCTGGCCTGCACGCGTTCCAGTACGTCGAGTCGAGCCAGCGAGAACTGATCCGGTATTCGCCACCACCCAAACGCCGGCCCGTCGTACTGCATGGCCGCATCGTCGTAGATGCGATCGAAGTCATAGAACGCGCCCTCGGGCCACTGGCTTTTGAGCCCCGGCATCAACGCCACGCGCCTGTAGCCATGCCGCGCCAGCGCGGTGCCGAAATTCTCGCGCGACTGCGTCATCAGGCGTTCCGCCATTGCGCCGTCACGCACTTCGATGCCGGTCAGGAAACTGATGTGCGCCAGCCAGGAGCCGCCGGCGAAGGTCGGTGACTCGACGAATGCCGACACGGCGTCCCCTCCCTGCGCACGAATCGCTGCCAGCAGACGGCTGCGGTCCGACGCCAGTACGGTAGCGAACTCGGGACGAGCGTAGGTCACCTGGCCATAGGACTCGATGAACATCAACGTGACGTCGGCGCCTTCGATCAGCGACAGCGTGGACGTCAGCTTGGGCGATGCCGGCAAATTGCCCACCGCACCCTTGTTCGTTACCGCTTCGGCCACCTGGATGAACTGGTTGCCATAGGTGTAGGCCACCGGAATGGAGAAACGAGGTACGCGCGGCACGCGCTCATCCATCCGCTGCAGCACGAACCACACGGTCAGCAACGATGCGATCGTGGCGATCACGGCGTTGGTCCGCGGCGAGCGCATCGAAGTGGCCACCTGCCGCCACGCCCAGAAGGCTGCCAGGTACATCGAGCCCAGCAGTAACACCACCAACGCGAACGACAACAACAACTGCCACGGCTTGAGCACGCGCTCCAGCATGCCTGCCAGGGAGGCCACATGCGGCAAGTCCCAGTACAGATTCACGGCCCGCCCATACAGTGCCGGCGCAGTCACTTCGCCATAACGTCCCAGCACACCAATCACGGACGCTGCGGCCAGCCATACCAGCAACCAGCGCGGCACGGCGGCGCGCCAACGCTGTATCAGCGCCAGCAGCAGCAGCAATGCGCTCAGCTCGACGGACAGCTCACCCGGCCAATGAATGAACGCGGTAGGCCAGACGTTGTGGAACGTGAACAGGCCGTTCAACAGCACCAGCGCGACTGGCAGCGCCACGAAACGCCAGCTCGCCGTCACCGGGGACGGACCGTTCAACGACGCCACAGCCACACGGTATCGATGATGAAGGACCCCGACAAAGCCACCAACGCGACGGCGCAGATGCCTTGAGCAGCAGGCGCCGGCATCCACGGCGCAACGGCCAGGACCAGGGCCGTGCTCTGCAATGCCGCCACCCACTTGCGACGCACGCTGGCAGGCAACTGCGCACGCATCCGCGGCCATATCCAGCCAGCCGCGACAAACGCATAGCGCATCAGGCCAGCCGCCAATACCCACGCACCCGCCTTGTCGAATTGCAGAACCAGGATGCTGAGCACCAGAATCAGGAACGCGTCGCACTCCATGTCGAAACGAGCGCCGTACGCACTGCTCATGCCGCTACGACGCGCCAGCCGGCCATCGACGCCATCGAGAATCGCCGCCGGAACGGCGACGCCAAAGACCAAAGATTCCAATGCCGGCCCCTGCCCCATGCCGATCAATCCCGCCAGCAGCATGGTCAGCACACCGCGCGTGACGGTGACCAGATTGGCCGATCCGAAACGCTCGAACGGATGGTAGGTCTGCACCCGCCACAACAGCAGCAGGCTGCCGGCGCCCAGCAACGCGGCCGTCGAATACAGATAGCGCGCTTCCAATCCCAGCCTCGCGGACAGCATCCATGCCAGCGTCCACCCGGCCAGCGCCAGGGTTGATATGCTGAGCGCCGCATTACGCAGCAATTGCCTGGAAATCACTTCGGCCATGCCTTCGGACTCTCTCGCATTCTGGATTACGGCACCAGGCCGCGGCGAATTGCTGCGCCGGCCGCTGGTATCGCGCGAAGGAATCATCGTACAAGCGCTCTACAGCGGTGTCAGCCGTGGCACGGAAACCCTGATATTCAATGGAGCAGTTCCACCAAGCGAATATGCGCGTATGCGCGCACCGTTCCAGGAGGGCGATTTTCCTGGCCCGGTGAAATACGGCTATTGCATGGTCGGTCGCGTGCTGCACGGCCCGGATGAATTGCAGGGTCGTGAAGTATTTTGTCTGCATCCTCATCAAGATCGTTTCGCCATTCCGGCCGATGCAGCACATCTGCTGCCGCAGGGCGTGCCCGCAGCTCGCGCCATTCTCGCCGCGAACATGGAAACCGCGCTGAATGCGCTGTGGGATGCCGGCATCCTGCCGGGTGACCGCGTCAGCGTGATTGGTGCAGGCAGTGTCGGATGCATGATCGCCAGACTGGCCGGGCGCATCCCGGGCTGTGAGGTGGAGCTCGTGGACATCAACCCGACTCGTGCCGCCGTGGCGGAGGCACTTGGCGTGCGCTTTGCGTTGCCGGAGCAGGCACGCGGCGAGGTCGACGTGGTGTTCCATGCCAGCGGCTCGGCAGCCGGCTTGTCGCTGGCGTTGGGCCTGGCCGGTTTCGAGGCGACGGTGCTGGAACTGAGCTGGTATGGCGACCGCCAGGTCAGCGTGCCGTTGGGCGCCAGCTTTCATTCGCACCGTCTCACCTTGAAGTCCTCCCAAGTCGGCAGCGTTGCCACAGCGCGTCGCGCACGCCGTTCGTTATCATCGCGACTCGAACTCGCCTTGTCGCTGCTGACCGATGCAACGCTGGACACGCTGATCAACAGCGAAGGTTCTTTTCAGGAACTGCCGCGCACCATCCAACGGTTGGCGAACACCGCGCCCGCCGCCAGTGGCGAATTCGACTCCGTCATCATGCATCGAGTGAGGTATGACTGAATGTATAGCGTCTGCGTACGCGATCATCTGATGATCGCCCACAGCTTCCGCGGCGAGGTCTTCGGCCCGGCACAGCGGCTGCACGGCGCCACCTATGTCGTGGACGTGGAATTTCGGCGCGGCGCGCTGGACGAGGATGGCATCGTGGTCGACATCGGACGCGCGGGCGAGGCCCTCAAATCGCTGCTGGCCGAACTCAACTATCGCAATCTCGACGAGCTGGCGGAATTCCAGGGTCGCAATACCACGACCGAGTTTCTGGCAAAGGCCATCTTCGACCGTCTGGTCGCCCGCATTCGCACGGGTGAATTGGGTCGCAACGCGCACGGGATCGAACAGCTGCGCGTGCAGCTGCACGAATCCCACGTTGCCTGGGCGGCCTACGAAGGGCCGGTCGTCGCGACGAAATAGCGGTTGTTCGAGATCGGTAGCGGTGACTTCAGACACGCCCACCAAGGCGCTGCACATCGTGGTCCCCGGCGACTTGGCCACGGTCACCGGCGGTTACGAGTACGCCCGGCGCATGATCGATGGATTGCGCCGCCTTGGCTGGACCATCGAGGTGCTGCAACTTGACGCCAGCTTCCCGCACCCCACCCCCGCGGCATTGCTCGATACCGAACGTCAGCTGACTGCCCTGCCCGATGGCAGCCTGACTCTGATCGACGGACTGGCGCTGGGCGCCATGCCTGAGATTGCTCATCGCCAGGCACAGCATCTGTGTCTGATCGCGCTGGTGCATCATCCACTGGCATTGGAAACCGGGCTGTCATCGGCTCGAGCCCTGCAGCTGCACGACAGCGAACGACGGGCGCTGGCGGCGGTACGGCATGTCATCGTGACCAGTCCCAGCACCAAGGAAGTGTTGGCAGACTACGATGTGACGCCTGAGCGCATCTGCGTCGCCGAACCCGGTGTCGACAGCGTGCCGTCACGTCTGCGACGACGCACGACGGAACAGATCCCATTGCGTCTGCTTTGCGTCGCCACGCTCACTCCACGCAAGGATCATGCGTTGCTGCTCGAAACGCTGGCGTCGTTGCTCTTTCCCTGGACGCTTTCCTGCGTAGGCGATGAAACACGTCATCCGGAAACCACCCGGCAGTTGCGTAACCTGATAGAAACGCACCAGTTGCAGGACCGCGTCGTTCTACACGGCAAATTACCCCCCGCAGCGCTCGATGCGCAGCTCGATGCAGCAGATCTGTTCGTATTGCCTACGCGTTTCGAAGGCTATGGCATGGCTGTGGCGCAAGCACTGGCCGCCGGACTGCCGGTGATCAGTACGCGCACCGGCTCGATTCCACAGCTGATAGGTCCGGACGCAGGCATCGTCATCCCACCTGGCGACGCCGACGCGCTGAGAGCCGCGCTGCTCGCCGCATCCGTTCCGCAGCGTTTCAACGATCTCGCCGCTGGCGCATACCGAGTCAGCGCATCGCTCAGCGACTGGCCTCGGGCCAGCCAGCGGCTGGCGAGCATTCTCGCGGAAGTGAGCGCAGCCGCCGCACGCTCATCGGAAACGATTGAGCCCAAGGTTGAATCATGAGTGGCTTCAGCGCCGACTGGCTGGCATTGCGTGAACCGTACGATTCGTCCGCACGCGACGAGTCTCTGGTGATGCAGCTGCGCCAGCGGCTGACTGTTCGCCCGTTGCAAGCCATCGATCTGGGCACGGGGACCGCAGCCAACATACGCCATCTCGCGCCCCGGCTGGGCGGCGAGCAACACTGGCTGACGGTGGATGACGACCCTGAGCTGATAGCGTTGCAGCCTCGCGAACTGACCGGTCCGGAACATCACTGTCGGCTGCAACCCTTGCGCTTGAACCTGGCCACGGAATTGCATCGTCTGCAGTTCGATCGGTGCCAGCTGGTCACCGGCTCCGCGCTGCTCGATCTGGTGTCGGCGAGTTGGGTCGATGCTCTGGCGTCAGCCTGCGCGAAGGCCCGCACCAGCGTACTGTTCGCATTGAGCTACGACGGCCGGATCGAGTGGTCGCCGCAACTGCCTGATGATGATTGGCTGCGCGACCTGCTCAATAGACATCAGCTTGGCGACAAAGGCTTCGGCCCGGCGCTCGGCCCAGAGGCCACCGAACATACCCGGCGCGCTTTCTCCGCTGCAGGTTTCAAAGTCCAGACAGCGTCCAGCGACTGGTGCATCACGCCGACCGAGACAGCCATGCAACATGCGTTGATGGAAGGCTGGAGCACTGCTGCCGCAGAAATCGCCCCACTGGAACATGCACGCATCGCAGCCTGGTCGGCAGCGCGGCGGCGCTTGATCCAGGCAGGAAGTTCCACGCTGCGCGTGGGGCATCAGGATCTGCTCGCCACTGCGCAGTAGTCAGTCCGCTGTCCTACTTAGCTGCACGCAAATCGCAGTCGAACAACACGTCCTCTCCCAACTTGTAGGTCCGCGTGAGCGGCCGATGACATTCATCGAGTCGCGACACAGGCGGCAACCTCACCCCCGGCCGCCCTTCGCCGATGAAAAACGGCGCGACCGCGACGTGCAGGCGATCCAGCAATCCCGCCTCGAGGAAGGCCGACACCGTTACCCCGCCGCCCTCGATCAGAATGACGTTGAGGCCACGCGCGTGCAATTTTTCGAGCAGCACCGGTAACTCAAGACGACCAGCCGCGGCCGGCACCTCCATGTCCTCCACGCCCGGTGCTCGCAAGCCGTCGGGCAGCGGCACGCCACACGCGCGCACTCGCAATGTCGGAGCCTGCCCGTCGCTGAATACCCGCGACGTTCCACTCAGCCGCAGCTGAGGATCGAGCACCACCCGCAGCGGATTCTCACCGCTCACCCGCCGAGTGGTGAGCTGGGGATCATCGGCAGCCACCGTGCCGGCGCCGACCACCACCGCATCACACAGCGCCCGCAGACGATGCAGATGCAGCAGGCTGGGCTCGCCGGTCACGTAGTGCGAATGGCCACAGGCCGTGGCAATGAAGCCATCCAGGCTCTGGCCCAGTTGACCGACGACTTCAGCCCGACCGCCGGCCAGCGGCAGGTAGAGATCCAGCCAGCGCTCAGCCGCATCACCGCCCGACGTGAGCGCGCGCCAGCCGTTTTCCCATGCAAGCACCGCGTTTCGGTCGGAAACCGGTGTCGAGCGCAGAGCAACGCCGTCGAAGACAAAGCGCTCGCCTGTCTGCGGCGTAGAGCTGCGCGCTCTGGCCGCGGCCGCGCGGATCAATCGCCATGCAGAATCTTCCAGAATGCTCATGCCTTGCGGGATACCCTGGCGTCCACCAAGACCGGCCGCCGTGTGTGCTAGTCTGCTTGTTTCCAAGGAAATCTCCAGAACCCGACTCATCGTGAACCAAGCCATCAACGGAGACCCGACGCTCATCGCCCTGGAGCGAGCACTTCACGAGCTGCGTTGCGGTCGCGCCATCTACTACCGACACCCGCTTGCATCCGCAGACCGCTCAGCCGGCTGGCTGCTGGCCGGTGCCGAAACCGCTTCGGCTTCCCTGACGACCCAGATGCAGCGGCACGGGACTTCCAACCTGGCGCTGGTCCTGAGCCGGCAGCGGGTGGCCACGCTGGGCATCGACCTGCCTGCCACCCCTAGCGCCACCTCCGATTCCGATGCAGTCGTCCTGCAGCTGCGGCAGCCGATGGATACGGCGGCAATGCGCGCCCTGGCCGGCCTGGAGCCATTGGCCACCGGGCAAACTGCGCTGGATGCCGTGCAGTCGGCACTACCCGATGCATCCTTCGACGGCGTCATCGCGCTCGCCAAGCGGGCCCGGCTGCTGCCTGCGCTGCTGGCCGTTACCGCAGCCGAATCGACCGCCGAGGCATTGCTCGAAGTATCGGCCGAACAGCTGGACCAGCTCGCTTCATCGCCAACCTCGAAGCTGGAACGCATCAGCGAAGCGCGCGTGCCCCTGGCGGGTAGTGAAGACTGCAGGCTGGTGCTGTTCCGGGACGTCAGCACTGCGGCTGAACACGTCGCCATCCTCATTGGAACATCCGATCCGAACGCTCCCACGCCCGTGCGCCTGCACTCGGCCTGTCTCACCGGCGACCTCCTCGGCAGCCTTCGTTGCGACTGCGGCGATCAACTGCGTACCGCAGTTCGCCAGCTGGCGGCGGCGGGCGGTGGGGTTCTGCTGTATCTGGCACAGGAAGGCCGCGGCATCGGGCTTGCGAACAAGCTGCGGGCCTACGCGCTGCAGGATACCGGCCTGGATACGCTGCAAGCGGATCGATCGCTGGGGTTCAATGCCGACGAGCGGCAATACCAGTGCGCCGCCGACATGCTGCGCCAACTCGGCCTGACCCGGATTGCCTTGTTCACCAACAGCCCGCAGAAAATCGCCGCCTTGCGCGGCGCCGGTATCGAAGTGGTTTCCGATCAGCGGCTGTTGGGAGGCATCAACCGCCACAACATCCGCTACATCCACGCCAAGCGTGAACACGCCGGCCATCTGATACCTGAAGTCGATCTGGAAAACGCAGTGAAATGAGCTGCGCTCAGCGTTGCGTGACTGACTGACCGGACAGCGGCCAGGGCATGGCCTGCAGCTCGCCGATCAATTCCGTCAAGCACGTGGTCAAATGCGTGAACAGCGTGGCGCCACGTTCGGCATCCGCGCTTGCAGCGTCGCCGGATACGCCCGACGCATCGAGATCCTGGCTCATCCAGCCGAAACCCATCGGCTTTTCCACACCCAATTGACGATGGTCCCGCCCCAGGCGATGGGCAAGCGACTCCACCGTTGGCGCCAGCTCGCGCCGTACCAGGTCCGGATGCAAATGCAGCATGAGCGAGGTTTCGACCTCGCCCCCGTGCAAGCCATGACGCAGCTCGTCCTGCTCGAACAAGCCTGGCGGGTGGCCGAAAGCAAAGTAATTGCCCCTCGCCACCAGCAGCCCCAGTTCCTGCCGCAGCCGCAATGCAGCCAGCTGCACCAGCGGTGTGTTGCCGCCATGAGCATTGAGTATCAGGAGTTTGCGAATACCGGCCCGGGCTACGCCTCGGCCCGCTTCGAGCCAGCAGGCCAGCAACGGCTCGGCGGCAATGCTGAGGGTGCCGGCATAGTCCAGATGCTCCAGACTGTGGCCGATCGACAGCGTGGGCATCACCAGCAGGTCGTTCGGCACGCGTTCCATGACCGCGCGCGACAACGCCTCGGCGATGAGCGCGTCCGTTCCCAGCGGCAAATGGGGTCCGTGCTGCTCGATCGCCCCCACCGGCAGGAGCGCCACGACCCGCTCGGCATCGAGCCCTGCGAAATCGTGGGTGGTGAGGTTTTGCCAGAATTCTGTCTGGAGCATCGGTGCAGTGTAACGGATCCTCATCCAGGGACCTGCGACAACTGATCCCGGTACCAGGCTGAATCAACGGCGGCCCACGCGCGGCGTCAAGTGCAGACCAACACGCGTTGTCCTTCTGGAGACGCCGGCCGATAATCCACGCTCATTTTCCCAATGGTGGAGTCGACCGTGTCGCAACACGTCCAGGTGAACGTTGCCGATCGCATCATGCGCATTACCCTGGCGCGTCCTGAAAAGAAGAACGCCCTGACCAATCCCATGTACGAAGCCCTCGCGGCAGCGCTGGAGCGCGCCGAGAGCGATCCGGAAGTCCGGGTGGTGGTGCTCGAAGGCAGCGGCGACATGTTCACCGCCGGCAACGACCTGGCCGATTTCGCGGCGGTTGCGGCCGGCAAAGCCTCGCGCGACGACATGAAGGCGTTCACGTTCCTGCAGGCGCTGGCGCGCGGTCAGAAACCCTACGTGGCTGCAGTGCATGGCCTGGCGGTCGGCATCGGTGTGACCATGCTGATGCACTTCGACCTGGTCTTCGTTGCCGAAGACGCCAAGCTCTCGGCGCCCTTCGTCAATCTGGCCGTGGTGCCGGAGGCGGCATCGAGTTGGCTGATTCCTGCGCGTATCGGCCATGCACGGGCGTTTGCGATGTTTGCGCTGGGCGAATCCATCGACGGCCGCACGGCCGCCGCCCTCGGACTGGCCAACGCCGCCGTGCCGGCCACGGAAGTCCATGCAAAAGCGCTGGCTGCCGCGAAGACGCTTGCAGCGAAACCTGCCGGCGCACTGCGGGAGACCAAGAAGCTGATGCGCGATGCTGCGGCGATTGCCGCTTTGATGACTCGGGAAAGCGAGATTTTCGGTGCGCGCCTGCAAACCCCGGAAGCCGCCGAAGCCTTTCAGGCTTTCGCCGAACGTCGAGCGCCGGATTTCTCCAAGATTTCAGGCTGAGGCTTCAATCCCGGCGCAGAACCCGTGAAGAACGCCGGCAGGCTATTTCTGACGGCGCTTGAACTGCGGCTGCAAGCGATCCTTGCGATGCCGCGCTTCGTTCTGGATGCGCCTGAGCAGCAGCGAGTGTTCCTGTTCGGGCACTTCCGGCTCATCCTCGACGCTCCACTGCGCCTTGAAAGCCTGCAGGGCTTCGGATTGCACCGCGGCGTGCCGGTTCGAGAGCATCAGGGACGACGGCGAGCACACCCGCGCCCGGATCAGGCCCAGGTCCTCGGCAGCATGGAACAGGCTCGGATACCAGCTCTGCCACGCCGGCAACAGACTCTCGACCTGCTCGCGCAGGCTTTTGCGTTGCGAAGTTTCAGCGAAGCCGGTCATGTCGGACGCCCTTTTACCACGGACCGCGTGACCGATTGAACAGCAGACATTCACCCGATCGAGTCCCCGTTGCGCTTCTGGAGGAGCACGTCACATATTGCTATCTTGACTGGTCGTCGAGTTCCGAATGACAGCTGAAGTGAGCGCCCAGATGACGCCAAAATACGCGGCCACACAGGGAACCTGCCTGTGCGCAGCAGTCCGCTACGAAGTCGACGGGCCCTTGAGCCTGCTGGTCCACTGCCATTGCTCGATGTGCCGCAAGCATCACGGCGGTTCGTTCGGAACCTTCGCCGGCGCGCCGTTGATGGGCTTTCGCTGGCTTGCCGGCGCCGATCACGTGATCACCTACACGTCCTCGCAAAAGGGTCAGCGCTCGTCCTGCCGCGTCTGCGGTTCGGTGACGCCGTTGCTGCTCGAGGACCTGGACCTGGCCGTTTGCCCAGCCGGCAATCTGCTGGGCGACCTGGATATCCGTCCGAGCGCTCACTACTTCGCCGGCTCCAAGGCACCCTGGCACTCGATCACCGACGATCTGCCGCAGCACGAGGAATACCCGGAAGAATTCGGCACCACCGGCGTGACACGGCCGCAGATCGAACCGCGCGAGGGCATCGTCGAGGGCAGCTGCCTGTGCGGCGACGTGGCTTACGAGATCACCGGGCCGGCGTTGCGCATGGTGCATTGTCACTGCTCGCGCTGCCGGCTCGGCCGCAGTGCCGCACATGCCACCAACGCGGTCTACAGAATCGACGACGTTCGCTTCACCCGCGGTGAGGCCAACATCGAGGTCTACAAGCTGCCGTCAGCCAAATACTTCGCCGTTGCCTTCTGCCGGCGCTGCGGCGGCTCCCTGCCGCATCGCTCGCCCGAGCGCGGCATCATGATCGTGCCCGCCGGTTCCTTCGACACCGATCCGGGCGTGCGTCCGCAATGCCACATCTACGTCGGCTCGAAGGCGAACTGGTTCGAGATCACCGATTCGCTGCCGCAGCATCAGGACGGTCTTCCGAAGTAATTGCGCCATCGCGCAGGCGCAGATCCGACGTGGATTGCCGCCTGCGCTCGCAACAGGACATCAGTCTTCCGTTTCCCTCGGTCGATACCAATCGATCTTGCGCGTCACCAGCATCACCGCCGCCAGTGCCAGGAAGAGAATGATGGCGCCCAGCAGCAGCGCGTAGTCCTCCGACAGCACCAGCACATAGAGCAATCCGTAAACGACTGTCATCGCTGCACCGGCAACCAGGCCACGGGCGCGACTGCGCAAAGCGCCGGCAATGTAAGTACCGATCAGGAGCACCAGGGCCGTTGCCGCAACGACGTAAGCCAGTGCAAAGGGCAAGTGCTCGGACAACGCGATGAGCAAGAGATAGAACACGCTCAGTGCCAGGCCCACCAGCAGATACTGCAACGGATGGATACGTAGCCGGCTCACCTGCTCCCAGGCGAAGAAAGTCAGGAAAGTCAGCGCTATGAACAGCAGTGCGTACTTGATGGCGCGCTCACCACGTTGGTACGCGTCCACAGTCTGATACAACCCAACGCCAAACGCAGATTCCAGCAGGGTTTGCTCGTTCACCTCACCATCCATCCACGCCTGACGATACGAGCGGTTGAGCTCCAGCACCTGCCAGCGGGCCTCGAAGCCACTGTCTGAAATTTCGCGCGAGACCGGCAGGAACGCGCCCTGGAATGACGGATGCGGCCAGCCCGACTGCACCTTGACCGTCGTGGTGCTGCCGACCGGCAGGATCGAGAAAGCGCGGCTGCCAGCCAGCACCGTGTCGAACGCGAAGTCCACTGGCCTGCCCTGACTGAACACCTCCGGATTGATCTCGGCTTCGACACCGCGATAAAGCCCGAGACCTGCCGGACCGAGCTCGATGTCGCTGCCCGCAAACCTCGCTCGCTGCACTTCACGCAGGCTTCGCACCTGCGACAGCGGCAGTCGCAAGCGGCTTTGCTCCCATCGATAGGTCACGCCGGGTCGGTTCAGCAGCGGCGTCAGCGCGGCGAAATCGAACTGTCCGGCCAGATGCACCCGCGAGAGATAGACCGGAACGGCATAAATGCCGACGTAGCGCGGCTGCGGCTCGAGATCGAGCTGCACCGTGACATCGAGCCGCGCCGGCAGAAGATACAGCTCACCGCGCTCAATGCGGGTTTTGTCCGCATCGACGATCGTCCGCTCCAGTGGCACCACCAGCAGCGGGCCGCCGGTCACCAGCTCTCCACCCCAACCTTCCGCCACCTTGGCATAGGCCTGCTCGCGCAGCGTCGATCTTTCGCTGACAAGGCCCCTGAGCAGAGCCAGCGGAATCAGCAGTCCCAATACGATGATGCCGATCACGAGCGCCTTGGCGCCGGTGGACACACCTTCCCCGAACTTGATCGCCACGATGCGGTCTCCCCTGTTGGTATCAGTGCGCACAGCGTCACCGCGCAAGCGGGCGGGCTGCTGCAGCAATTCGGGCGGACCGTGGCGCCTGGTGGCCCAATGTGGCGATCCGGTGTGTGGCCGCGGGCCCCGGGCGTGATAATTTGTCCGGCAACCCGGTCTGATGAGGGTGAGGAATTACGTGATGCTGATCCGACGCAAACGACCCGGCGACTGTGCCCATGTGCAACCCTCGGAAATCACTCCCGAAGGCGTCTACCTGAATCGTCGCCTGCTGCTGCAGGCCGCGCTGGCTGCCGGCGCTACCGGGTTGGGAGCGGCCGCATGGCCGACCGCATCGCAGGCGAAAGTGACGGACCTCAGCTTCAAGCGCAACCAGCGCTTCAGCACCACCGAGACACCGAACAGCTACGAAGACGTCACCACCTACAACAACTTTTACGAATTCGGCACCGGCAAGGGCGATCCGGTGGCGAATTCAGGCCGGTTCAAGCCCGAGCCCTGGACCGTCACGATCAGCGGCGAAGCCGAGGTCAAAGGGAAGTTCGCGCTCGAGGACATCCTCAAGCCACATGCGCTCGAAGAGCGCGTGTACCGCCTGCGCTGTGTCGAGGCCTGGTCGATGGTGATTCCGTGGGTGGGCGTGCCGTTGGCCGAGGTCGTGAAGCGCTGCAAGCCGACTTCGAAGGCAAAGTACGTTGCATTCAAGACCGTGATGCGCCCCGCGGAAATGCCCGGGCAGCGTTATCCGGTGCTGGAGTGGCCTTACGTGGAGGGCCTGCGCATGGACGAGGCCATGCATCCGCTGTCCTTGCTGGCGGTGGGCCTGTACGGCAAGACGCTGCCGAACCAGAACGGTGCGCCGCTGCGGCTGGTGACGCCGTGGAAGTACGGCTTCAAAGGCATCAAGTCCATCGTCGAGATCCGCTTTACCGAGCGCGAGCCGCCGACCTCATGGAACATCGCCGCGTCCCACGAATACGGCTTCTACGCGAACGTAAACCCGCAAGTGGATCATCCGCGCTGGAGCCAGGCGCGCGAGCGCCACATCGGCGCCGGGCTGTTCAACTCTCGCGTGCCCACGCAGATGTTCAACGGCTACGCGAAGGAAGTCGCCGATCTGTACCGCGGCATGGACCTCAGGAAGAACTTCTAGTTCGCGCCGATGCCTTCCACTATCGTCGTCCGTCGCTACCTCAAACCGCCGCTGTTCCTGCTGTGCCTGCTGCCATTCATCTGGGTGGCGGTGCGCGCCTTCGGGATCGGCGGCACCAGCCTCGGCGCCAACCCGGTCGAAGCGGTGCAGGACACCTTCGGTCAGTGGGGCCTGCGCTTGCTGGTGATCACGCTGGCAATGACACCGCTGCGCGATTGGTTCAATGCACCCTGGCTGATACAGCTGCGGCGCATGCTGGGGCTGTTCGGCTTCTTCTACGTGCTGCTGCACTTCCTGACCTGGCTGCTGCTGGACCAGGGCCTGTACTGGCCCGGCATCCTGGTCGACATCGGCAAGCGCCCTTTCATCACCATCGGCTTCGCGGCGCTGCTGATGCTGATCCCACTGGCCGTCACTTCCACCAACGGCATGATGCGCCGCCTCGGCAAACGCTGGAAATCCCTGCATCGGCTGGTCTACCTGATCGTGCCGCTCGGCGTCTGGCACTATTACTGGCAGGTGAAAGCCGACGTGCGCGAGCCGCTGATCTATCTGACGATCGTGGCGGTGCTGCTGGGCTGGCGGCTGTGGAAGCGCATGCCGGCAAGGAACGCGGCTGGCTGGACGGCCGCGCGAGACCGCATCAAGCAGTGAGGCGGGCGGCAGCAAACTCAAACTCGCGCTGCACTGCCCTGCTCTCTCACATTGCCGTCCTGATCGACCACAGTTCCGGGAAGAAACGCAGCTCCAGCGCCTTTGCGAGATACGACACGCCGCCGGTGCCGCCGGTGCCGCGCTTGTAGCCGATGATGCGCTCCACCGTCTTCATGTGACTGAAGCGCCATAGCTGAAACTTCATGTCCAGATCCACCAGCTTCTCGGCCAGCTCGTACAGATCCCAGTGATCGTCGATGCTGTGATACACCGCCAGCCACGCGGCCGCGACCTGCTTGTTCGCCTGATAAGGCTGGGACCAGTCGCGATCCAGGTAGCTTTCGGGAATCTCGAAGCCACGACGACTCAACAGGCGCAGCGACTCGTCGTAGATGCTCGGGCTGTACAGCGCGCGCTGCAGCGCCTTGTACGACTCAGGATCGCGCTTGTGGACCGCGATCATGTCGGCGTTCTTGTTGCCGATCACGAACTCCAGCATCCGGTACTGGAACGACTGGAATCCGGAGGCACGGCCCAGCTGATTGCGGAAAGCGGAATAGTCTGCCGGCGTCATGGTGGCCAGCACGTCCCAGGATTGCGTGAGCTGCGCCTGGATGCGCGCCACGCGCGAGAGCATCTTGAAGGACGGACCGAGGTCGTCGCGACGGATGTGGTCGAGCGCCGCGGTCAGCTCGTGCAGACACAGCTTCATCCACAGCTCCGAGGCCTGGTGGATGATGATGAACAGCATTTCGTCGTGCTCGTACGATATCGGCCGCTGCGCGTTGAGAATACTGCTCAGGCCCAGGTACTGGCCGTAGCTCTGCGACTCGCCCAGGTCCCAGTGCACCTGCTCGTCGGACAGATCGACCGGTGCGCGCGGGTGGTCGGGAGGGGTTTTCGGTTGGTCGGAAGACATATGGGGGTCTCGCTAGAACATCCAGCCCGGCACCCGCTGCCAGCCGCGCAGCAGCTCGCGGTCCAGGCGGCGATAGTCGGGCTCCATCGATTCCACCAGCGACCAGAAGCGCCGCGAGTGATTCATGTGCCGGGTGTGACTGAGCTCGTGGATCAACAGGTAACGCATGACGGCCGGCTCCTGGAACAGGGCGCAGACGTTCAGGCTGATCGTGCCGGTGGCCGAGCAACTGCCCCAGCGGGTGCGCTGGCGGCGGATCTGCACGCGCTTGAACTCAAAACCATAATGCGCCGCGATGCGTGCGGTTTCCCGACCGAGCTCGGTGTGGGCCAGCACCGTCAACCAGCGCCGCAGCGCCTTTGCCAAGCGCTGATCGCTGTCGAGCCTGCCTGAAATCAGCAGGCGGCCGTCGTCGGGCGTCGCGATACGGATCTCGCTGCTGGCGCTGCTGCGATATTCGACCCGGTAACTGCGCCCGATCGCCGGCAGCTCGAGCGTAGCCGGTCGCGTCTCGGTCACCACGCCGGGCAACGACGACAGATCCGCCACACGCTCATCGATCCAGCGACGGTGGACGCCGACGAAGCGTTCGACCGTTACCGCCGAAGCGCCCGGCGGTACGACGACTTCGACACGCCCACCCGGATAGACACGCACCGACAAGCGTCGTGCGCGACGACTCACCCGCACGTCCCAGCGGGGTGTGGCTTCATGCGAATCGAAGAGTTGCAGCTGTGCGTTCATGACAAACGATGGACGGATCGCATCAACGCGGCCGGGTGGCCGCGGTCTCGAGCAACTCCTGTGCCCGGCGGTAATCCGGCGCAATCACCAGCGCGTGCTCGATCGCGTCGCGGGCTGCAACCAGATCACCGCGCTGCAGGTAGTTCTGACCCAGCAAAAGCAGCGCCTCCGCTTGTCCCCAGTCGGGTTTGCCCGGCCTTGAAGGCGGTGCGGTCTCGAAGGCGTTCGCGGTCGCGCGTAGCTTCTCGGCGTATGCTGCCGAAGCGACTTCGTCCTTCTCGAAGCACATCACTTCGATCAGTTTGATCCTCGGATTCGTGGGCTCGATCTCCTGCGCCATGCGCAGTGACTTGCTGCGTGCGCAGCTGGTCTGC
>Ga0182747_1001510_pt1 | contig 17911 bp, 25 predicted proteins | sample eDN3rd30CBELigBY_FD_128526 | JGI IMG/M metagenome (GOLD analysis project Ga0182747, IMG submission 128526) | Enriched backyard soil microbial communities from Emeryville, California, USA - eDNA 3rd pass 30_C BE-Lig BY (version 2) (version 2) | ecosystem: Environmental > Terrestrial > Soil >...
ACATCCTGCCGTGCGACGATCAACCTGATTGTCCGAGGGGGCGAATGCAGGGCCATACGGACCGGCCTGCCTGCGCAGGTAAGACACCAACGATTTCAAGGGGAAAAAGTGGTGCCCGGAGGCGGATTCGAACCACCGACACGCGGATTTTCAATCCGGGGCTAAGGCTTCGGAAACAGTGTCTTGCGAAGGTGCGTCGCGTCAAACCGGCAACAGAAAATCAATCGCTTACGCGGAAGGTGTCAAACCTCTCCCGGAGGCTAAAAGCGAAAATCCCGGCGCGCTGGCGGGCGCAACCGGGACCGATATCGAGAGCTTTTGGGACTGGTTCGATTCTAACGCAACTCGCAATACCAAGGCAAGCAACCTGGCTAAGGCCGTAGCAGACTGCGATCCTGCCGATCAGATCCTTTTCCTTGAAACGATGCTCGACGCTCTGAGGCCCGGTTGGCCCCAGTCGTCCTACGGGCTTCTGATGGAGGAGGCCGGCTGGTGGGCTGACAACTCAACCCGCGCCGAGAAGAAGGCCTACATGCTGGCGTGCTATCGTCGGCTGCCCCTGGAGGACCGGAAGGCCTTTCTAAACTACATCACGGGGGCCTCGGCATGACTGTTCATCAGCACAATGATTTTGCCGAACTGGAGCGCATGGACCCGGTGCCGGGCACAAATCCTTTCATGGAGGATGCGACGCCGCGTGCGAAGGAGCTGGCTCGCTTTACGCGTCGCATCACCGAGGTGAAGCCGGTCCTCAAGTCTCGCTATCTGGTCAAAGGGTGGTTGGATCGCGGCACTTCCAGCGTCGTCTATGGCGAAAGCAACGTCGGCAAGACGTTCTTTGCCCTCGATCTCGCGATGCATGTTGCAGCAGGAATGGACTGGCACGGGAACCGCGTACCCACGGCCGACAAATGGGCGGGACCGGTTCTCTATATCGCAAGTGAGGGCGGATACGGCATCAACAGCCGGATCGAGGCGATGCGCAGGGACAGACCCGATCTCATCAAGGCAGTCGGTAGAAACTTCGCGCTGATGAAGGTCGGCCTGGACCTGTGCACTTCGCAGGATGCCGCTCACCTTATCGAGATGATACGCGCCGATTTTGAACAGGCGCCGTCTCTCATCGTGGTGGACACGCTCGCGCGATCCATGGGCTCCGGTGACGAGAACACCGCGCAGGACATGGGCAAGTTCATCAAGAGCATCGATCAGCTGCGTGAGGCGACAGGCGCGCACGTCATGATTATTCACCATAGCGGCAAGGATGCCAGCAAGGGTGCGCGTGGATCAGGTAGCCTGCGGGCCGCGGCCGATACCGAGATTGAGTTGACGCGTGCCGAAAGCGTAGTGACTGCCGAGACTCGCAAACAGCGCGACATGGCCTGCGATGGGGTGTTTTCCTACAGCCTGAAATCTGTGTTCATCGGGCATGATGAGGATGGGGATAAGATCACCTCTGCCGTGATCGAAGAGGCCGAAGCCGCACCCAGGAAGGTCAGGCTCACCGGGGGCGACAAGATAGCCCTGCAAGCCCTCTCCGATGCTTTGGCGATGCATGGCAAGGTCATGCACAGCCCGCTATTCCCGGCCAATCGGCAGTGCGTCACGCTGGAGGCTTGGCGGGCCATGTGCGATCGGCATTCGCTGTCCAGTGGGGAGAGTGCCAGCGCGCAGCGTACGGCCTTCATGCGCATAAAATCTCGCCTGCAAGACAAGGAGATTATTCGGGTCGTTGATGGCATGGTTTGGTGCGTTTCGCCTGCGGATCAGCCGTCACATCCGTCACACGGTGTCACAATTTCGCACTGTGACGAGGCCCCCGCAGCCGTCACATCCGTCACACCACCCTATAGGGGTGTGACGAGTGTGACGCGGGTCGATGCGCTGCAATGTGGGGAGGATGACCAGTGATCTGGTCGGTCCCGGACCACAATTTGTCAGTCAACCACTGAAAGGGTATACGGCGTGAGAATTCACCGACTTTCTAAGAACGGGAGCGCAGCAGGCGCGATGGCAGACAGTGCCGTCATCCGCTGGGGGAAAAATTGGCGCGATCCCGAAGAACAGACCGGCTCCGACATGGAGTTCAACTTCTCGATCCAGACACGGGATGGCACCAAGGCGGTGCACGGCTTCTTCCTTCACGCGGCCGGCGCACATGTGATCCGTATCCGGGCTGATCGCGTGGCCCTGTCCAGCGTCGTGCGCGGTGTCACCCTCATCGACAAGGAAATGGGCGTGTATCGCGTGCGTCGGGTCCTGCCCGTCGAGGGCGGCGCTTGGATGAAGGTGATCTGCCAGAAGGTCATGTGAGGGCCGGGGGTGGTCTGGAACTTTGCCCTTATGGCGGGGACCGGCGCGGGGAGCAGCGCGCAAGATATGACAGAATTGGAGATTTCGCCGTGCATATGAAACACGACTTCCCACCCCTCGATCGGTGGCGTGTCGATGCGGTTCTTGAGCCCGAGCGGAAGATCTGGGGCCTTCCGCAGATCGCCGAGGTGCTGGGCGTTTCGGTCGACAAGGCGCGGGCGCTTGCGAGACTTCCCGAGGTGCCAATCTATCGCCCGGCCGGATCGGGCAGCTATTTCGCTTTCCGTTCGGAGCTTCTGGCCTGGCTTCGCCGCAAGCCCTGACTGCGAAATCCCTCGACTTCCAACGATTTCCTAGGTTTTACCAGCTTACCGCGAAGGCCCCGCATCACGCATAAACTGGTCTATGCGTATTTGGCCCTTCTCCCGCAAGACCGTCCAGCCCGAGCAAAAGTCGCTTGCCTCGCCCGATGCGGCGCTGCTGGCGGCGTTTGGGCTCACGGAAACCACATCGACGGGCATCGTGGTCAGCCAAGCTGACGCGCTGAGGGTGCCAGTGGTCGCGAACGCGATCCAGCTGATCTCGGAGGCCGTGGCCTCTCTGGACATTTACGTCAAGCGGATCGAGGGGCAGGACGAGGTGGACATTCCCGACCACCCCCTGCTGCCGCTGCTGCGGGGCGAGGCGAACGACTGGACCACGGGCTTCGAACTGATCCGCCAGATCGTCCGCGACGCGCTGATGAGCGATGCGGGCGGGCTTGCATGGGTCAACCGGGTGAACGGAGAACCGCGCGAGATCATACGCTATCGCCAGTCCACCCTGCAATTCGACGTGGATCTGGATACCGGCGAGCGTCTCTACCGCCTGATCAATCGCCCGGTCCCGGCCCGCGACGTGATCCACCTCTTGCCGCCCCTCGATCGTGCCCCGCTGTCGCTGGCGCGTGAGGCGATCGGTATCGCGGTTGCACTCGATCGTCATGCCGGCAAGCTGTTCACGCGCGGGGCTCGTCCCTCGGGTGCGCTGCTGATCCCTAAAGGGCTGGGTGAGGAAGCCATCAAGGCCGCCCGCGCTGCATGGCGTGTGGCGCATGAGGGCGAGGATCAGGGCCGCACCGCGATCCTTTATGACGGGATGACGTTCGAGCCCTACACCTTCAACTCGACCGATTCACAGTTCCTCGAAAATCGCCGGTTCCAGATCGAGGAGATCGCGCGAGCCTTCAACATCCCGGCGCCGATGGTGGGCGACCTGTCTCGCGCCACCTGGTCGAACTCGGAACAGAAGGGACGCGAGTTCTTGTCCTATACCCTGGAACCGTGGCTGCGCGGGCTGGAAGGTGCGCTGCGCCGGGCGCTGTTCTCGGACGAGGAACGTGCGACCCACGTCATCCGCTTCGACCGTGATGACCTCACCCGAGCCGATCTGGCGACCCGCGCCACCACCATCAACAGCCTCATCAGCTCGCGCACCATCAATCCGAACGAGGGCAGATCTTGGCTTGGTCTGCCGCCGCGCGACGGCGGCGACGAGTACCTGAACCCAAATATCAGCGCGGCAGATGCCCCCAAAACTGGGGACGTCTCCGATCCGCTCAAAAATGAGCGCAGCCCCGAGGACGACAATGCATCTGAATGACATTCTCTCCAATGCCGAAGATCAGGACCGCGGCCGATGGTTTGATCTGGTCGACCCGGTGACGGGCAAGGCGACTGGCATCCGCTTTCTCGTCGCCGGTCCGGACAGCGCCACCCAGTCGCGCGCCCGGCTGAGGATGGTGGATGATCTGGCCGAGGCTGCCGACGATGAGGGCAAGGTGAGTGCTGCCGCTCGCGAGAAATGCAGGCTGAACAGCCTGGCACGCTGCATCCTCGGCTGGGAGATTGTCGAGGACGGCGAGGCGCTGCCCTTCAATCAGGCGAACGTCCTTCGCGTCCTTCGCGCCGCGCAGTGGGTCCGCCAACAGGTCGACGCCATGGCGGGCGATCGCGCCCCCTTCATGCGGGGGCGCTGATGGATCGCATCGAGAGCAAGGCCGCTTTCAGCGTCGATGACGAGGGCCGGATCGAGGGTCTGGCCTCGGTGTTTGGCACCGTCGATCGTGGCGGTGATGTCGTCCACAAGGGCGCCTTCGCTGGCGCGTCTTTTCCGATTCCCATGCTCGCAGGTCACGATCAGGCCGAGGTCATTGGTGTCTGGCAGGAGGGTGTCGAGACCCCCGCGGGTCTGGCGGTCAAAGGTCAGCTCACCCTGTCGGTGCAACGGGCGCGCGAGATCCGCGACCTTATCCTGGCCAAGGCAATTCAGGGCCTGTCGATCGGCTACCAGGCGACGCGCAAGGCGGCGCGGCGTGGCGGCGGTCGGGATCTTCATGCCGTCGACCTTCTCGAAATCTCCGTGGTCGCGGTGCCGATGCATCCCGGCGCGCGCATCACCTCAGCAAAGGACATGACCATGACTGAACAAACTGAAGATCAAGGCATCGCGGCGCTCGAAGCCAAGATGACCGAGATCGAAAAGAAGGCCGACACCGCGCCGATCATTGCCCGGCTCGACAAACTGGAAGCGAAGATGAACCGGCCCGCGACCGAAAAAGCAGAGGATCAGCCGGACGAGCAGAAAACGGCCTTCGTGGAATACTTGCGCTCGGGCAAGGTCGAGGGCAAGGCGCTGACCACGGCCAGCGACACCGCGAACCATATCCTCGCGCCGGAACAGGTCGAGAGCGAGTTCATCCGCAACCTGGTCGAGTACTCGCCCATCCGTCAGATCGCGGATGTGCGCTCGACCACGGCGGCCAAGGTGATCCTGCCCCAGCGGACCAGCGTCACGAACGCGGTCTGGGTCGGTGAAACCACCGCGCGCACCGGCAGCGAACCGGGCTTCGATCAGGCTGACCTCGACGTGAAGGAACTGGCGACCTTCGTGGATCTGTCGCTGCAACTGGCCGAGGATAGCGCGAACGTGCTTTCCGAGGTCAATCTCGCGCTGGCCGAGGACTTCGGGCAAAAGGAAAGCGCGGCCTTCGTCAACGGCGCTCTGGCGCTGGAGCCCTCGGGCTTCATGGCTAATGCCGATATCGTCACCACCGATAACGGCCATGCCGCCAATGTGTCGCCCGATGCGCTGATTGCGCTGATGTATGCGCTGCCCGCGACCTATCGGCAGGCCGGCACCTGGGTCATGAACGGCACCACGCTGGGCGTGATCAGGACGCTCAAGGATGGCGATGGCCGCTATCTGTGGCAGCCCAGCTATCAGGCCGGCCAGCCGGAAACCATCCTCGGCCGCCCGGTTGTCGAGGCGGTGGACATGCCCGACATTGCCGCCGATGCCGAACCCATCATCTTCGGCGACTTCAAGCGTGGCTACCGGATCTATGACCGCCTGTCGCTGTCGGTCCTTGCGGACCCCTACAGTGTGCGGGTGAACGGCCTGATGCGCTATCACGCCCGTCGCCGTGTCGGTGCTGGGGTGGTTCGTCCGACCGCCTTCCGCAAGCTGGCGATGGTGGTCTGATGCCTGGCCGCGCGCCTCGCATTTGTTCATGCGGCAAGCTGGTTCCGGCGGGAACCGTCTGCTCGTGCCAGGCGAGGCGCGCGGCACAGCGCAATGCGGCCCACGACAAGAAGCGGCCCAGCAGCAGCCAGCGCGGCTACGACGGCACATGGGAGCGACAGGCGAAGGCCTTTCTCGCCCGTCCGGAGAACAGGGTTTGTGCCCGCTGCCAGCGGGCCACCGCCGTCGTCGTTATGCACATTCAATCCATTCGCATGCGCCCCGACCTGCGCATGGACCCGGCCAACTGGCGCCCCGGCTGCCGCAGTTGCAACGCAATGGAAGCCGCAAGAGAGCGGCGCAACATCACAAGGAACTGACCCCATGACTATCTATGCGACGAACGGTACCAAGATCTTCATCGGTGCTGCGCTGGCCGCCAAGCAAACCGATTTCATCCTTTCGGATTTCCCGACCACGGGATGGGTCGAGGTCGGCGAGACCGAGGGGCTGGGCACCGTCGGCGATACCTCGGCCGAGATTGCCTTTGACGGCATCAATTCGTCCCGGACCCGGCGCCTGAAAGGCACCCGCAATGCCGGCACCATGGAAGTGGTCTGCGGGATCGACTATGCCGACCCCGGCCAGATCGCCGTGATCGCGGCGGAAAAGACCCCGCACGATTACGCGTTCAAGATGGTGCTGAACGATGCGCCGGCCGGCGGCACGCCTTCCGAGCGTTATTTCGTCGCCAAGGTGGCAGCGGCGACGGAGCAATACGATACTGCGAACAGCGTCCTGAAGCTCAACGTCAGCCTTTGGGTGAACTCGAATATCGTCAAGGTTGACGCGGACGCGGCCTGATCGTGCTTTACCCGACCGCTGGATCTCGCCTTTACATCGCGGATGCCCCGGCAGAAGTGCCGGGGGCGTTCCCGGCTTCCGGCTGGGTCGAGGTCGCGGAGCCCGAGGCCCTTGGCGTCCTTGGCGTCGAATGGGAGGCGGTCGAGGTCTCCGATATGGCGATCGGCGAGGTCGGAACCCTCAAGGGCGTCCTTCGCCGCCAGCCCATGCAGATCATCCTGGGCGATGATCCCGCAGATCCGGGGCAGGCCCTCATCTGGGCGGCGTCGCGCTCCAGCCTCAGCTATCCGTTTCGGCTTGTGCTGCCCGGCGGCGTGCTCACCCGCCGATGGTTTGGGCTGGTCATGGCGATCGGCGAAGTTTTCGACGCGGCCAACAGCGTGATCAGGACGGAAGTTACCTTGCAACCCACATCCCAGATCACCCGCAGCGAGGCCAGCTGACATGGAAGCAATTTTGATCGATATCGGTGAGGTCAAGCGGCAACTCGGCCTCACCATGGATAATGGTGACGACGATTGGATGATCCAGGGCAAGATTGAGGCCGCCGAGAACTTCATCGATCGGGAGCTTGGATTCCGCATGCGCACGCGGTGGCCGCCGTATTCTCCGAACACTTACGGGGGTGAGAACGTGCCAGCCGCGCTGAGAGAAGCGGTCATGCAACTGGCCGCATGGTGGTATGAGAACCGTGAAGCCGTGACGGATCTGTCGCGCGAATTGCCATTTGGCGTTCGCGAAATCATCAACCAGCATCGCGAATGGACGTTCTGATGGCTGATGACGGTGGCCTCGCGAGGTTCCAGCGGCGCATGGAAGCGATTCCCCGGGAAGCGCGGCGGGCAGTTAAGCCGGCGCTGATCAAAGCCGCGAATGGCGTGGCCGAGATCCAGCGCAGCCTTGCCCCGGACGATCCGGCGACAAGCGCCCCTGACCTCAAGTCGAGCATCGCCGTCACCGGGCCGGGGGAGGCCACACCGGCCTATTCGCAGCCGGGCGGTTCGATGATCGTGCCGCCGAACCAGGTGGTGATCACCGTCGGTAATACCGATGTTCGCTATCCGCATCTGCAGGAATACGGCACCACGCATCACGGCGCGCAGCCCTTCTTCTGGCCCGGCTTCCGCCTCGGTCGCAAGCGCGCCCTGAGCGCCATCAAGCGCGCTGTCAGCAAAGCTATCAGAGAAGCGAAATGAATATCGATCTTGAGGTTCAGAAGGCCATCCGTGCCAGGCTCACGACTTATGCCGTCGGCGTGCCCGCGGCGCAGATTGTCGATGCGAACCAGCGCCCCTCGACCTTGCCAGCAATTCTTCTGGGTGACAGTCAGGCTCTGGACGAGGGCACCAGCCTGCGCCGCGCCCATACGCGCGTCTATCACACACTGCATGTCTGGAAGAAGGAACCCTCGCTGGAGGGCGTCAAGACCATCGCCGGGGCGATCCGCAGCGCGGTCCGCTCCGCTCGGTTAGTGTTGGCTCCGGGCCTGCATTGCGCCGATACGCTGGTCTCCTCGATGCGCTTCCTGCGCGACCCTGACGGCGAGCATTCCCATGGCGTCGTGGTGGTCGAAGTTCTGGTATCGGAGGCCGTGGCGTGAAGTCGGGCAAGCTGGTCGAAACCATCCGCATCGATCGGGCGACGACGGATATCAACGATGCCGGCACGCCGGTCGAGGTCTGGCGTGCCGTTGCCAAACTGCGGGCCGAACGCGTGGACCAGACGACCGAGGAGTTCATTCGCGGCTTCGGTGCCAGTGACGAGGAGGTGGTGATCTTCCGCGCCCGGTTCTTTGACGTCACAACCAAGCATCGGCTTGTCTGGAACTTCCAGGCCTTCAACATCAAGCAGGTGACGCCGATCGGGCGCCGCAAGGGGATTGAGCTTCGCTGCGTGAGGTGGCCGGAGTGAAGGGCACCAAGCCGCAACTGCGCGAAGACGTTGACGCACTAACTGCCGCTCTGGCCGCGCCCGACTGGCTGGCCGAGGAGGCCCGCAAGGAATGGGACCGGGTGATGCCGATCCTGACTGAGCGACGCATCCTGACCGACGCCGATCTCGGCGGGCTGGAGAATTACTGCATCTGCATCGGCCGCGTGCGCGAGACCGAGGCACTGATCCAGTTGGGGCAGGAACCCGATATGATGCTGAAGCTGGCACGCTTGCAGGACAAGGCGATGGCCTCGGCCCGTCAGCTTGCCGCAGAACTTGGCCTTACCCCCGTCAGCCGGTCCCGCCCGACGATCCGCGACGATGGCGACCAAGACGATACCGCGAACCCGCTGGAGATGGGCTGATGGCTGGCACCTTCCCGGAATGGATCTATGACGGATCGGAGATCCCCGATCCCTTCGGGCATGGCGAGCGTGCGGTGAGATTCCTGCGCGCTCTGCGGCACCCGAAATCCATCTTGCCGAATCGCGCGTTCCAGCTTGATCCGTGGCAGGAGAGGATCGTACGGCGGATCTATGGCCCGCGGCATGAGGATGGCGCTCGCATCGTTGGGCGTGTTGCGCTGCTGCTGCCACGCGGTAATCGTAAGACCTCGCTGTCGGCGGCGCTGGCGCTGCTGCATACCCTCGGCCCGGAGCGGGTGCCGAATGGCATGGCGACCTTTGCTGCGTCTGACCGCAAGCAGGCCGGCATCGGCTTCCGCGAGGCGGCGGGCATCATCCGCGAGGATAAGCGCCTTGTGGCGGCGACCAAGATCCACGATGCGTTCAATGCTCCGAAGATGATCCGCTATCGCAAGGACGGGGCGCAACTTGAAGTCGTGTCCAGCGACGGCGGGCGCCAGCATGGCGAGACGCCCGGCTTCGTCTTGGCGGACGAAATCCACGTTTGGAAGGGGCGCGATCTTTGGGAGGCCCTGACCACCGGCCTCGATAAGATCGACAACAGCCTGCTGGTGGTGGCATCGACCGCCGGCAGGGGACAGGACAATCTCGCCTGGGAGTTCTTCGAGGATGCCCGCAACGTCGCCCGCGGCAATGTGGATGATCCCTCGATTCTGCCTATCCTGTTTGAAGCCGATCGCCGCGATGACTGGGAGGATGAGGCCCTGTGGCATCGGGTGAACCCCGGCCTCCAGTATGGCTATCCCAGCCTGCGGAAATTTCGAGACCATGCCAAGCGCGCGCAGCGCGGCGTCGGCGAGCGGCAGTCTCTCAAACAGCTCAAGCTTAATATCTGGCTCGACGCCTCGACCGATCCCTTCGTGGACATGGATATCTATGACGCCGGGGCCAAGGACTATGATCTGGACGCCTTGCGGGATGAGCCGTGCTGGCTCGGCGTTGACCTGTCCTCGACGGTTGACCTCTCGGTGATCGTGGCCTGCTGGCGCACCGCGGATGGCTATTTCGTCAAGCCGTGGTTCTTCTGCCCGCAGGAGGCCCTCGACAAGACGGACGGGGGCGAGGCCTCCCTTGACGACGAGGACGGCATCAGCGCCCGCGAGGATCGTTCCGGCGCCCCCTATCAGGCTTGGCATGACGATGGACTGATCACGGCCACCGCCGGTTCAGTGATCGACTATGCCGAGATCGAAAGCCGGATCATCGAACTCTGCGAGGAGTTCAATGTGCAGGAAATTGCCTTCGACCCGCACATGGCGCGGCAGGTGCAACCGAAGATCCTGGAGGCCGGGTTGCCAGCGGTGGACTTCCGGCAGGTGCCCTCGCTGATGATGCCCGCGGTGTTGGAACTGGAGCGGGCGCTCCTGGGCGGCGAGTTCTTCCATGGCGGGCATCCCGTCCTGCGGCATTGCTTCGCCAATGTCGTGGTGAAGCGCAACGACCATGGACATGTCGTGAAATTCACCAAGCCCAAACGCTGGCTTTCGATCGATGGCGCGGTGGCTTCGGCCATGGCTGTGGCCCGCGCCTCGGCAAATGAGAACGTCCTGACGACCAGGGCAACCTGGTTCACCGAAGACCTTTGGTCGCCCGTATAGGAGGCAAAGATGGCAGATGACGAACGCCTTGTCGTGCGGCTGGAAGCGCGGATCAACGATTTCGAGAAGTCGATGAAGCGGGCCGAGAACACCGGCACCCGCACCTATCAAGGTCTGCGCCGCAATTCCCGCTCTGCCACAAGGCAGATGGAACAGGACATGGCGCGATCGGCCAACAGCATCAAGCAATCCGTCGCCAGCGTCACCGGCAGCGTCGGCAGCCTCGGCAAATCTCTGGCCGGGGGCTTCCTCGGCGGGCTGGCTGTCGGCGGCATGGCCGAGATCGTCAGCAGTTCGCGGCAGGTCGTGCAGGGCATTGCCCAGATCGGCAACGAGGCCAAGCGGGCCGGCTTGTCGGCGCAGGCCTTTCAGGAATGGAAATACGTCGCCGAGGCGAACCGGATCAGCGTCGATGCACTGGTTGACGGCTTCAAGGAACTGTCGCTGCGCGCGGATGAGTTCATCACCACGGGCGTCGGGCCTGCGGCCGAGGCCTTCGGGCGGCTGGGCTTCCGGGCCGAGGATCTGAAGAAGAAGCTGAAAGACCCTTCGGCGCTGATGCTGGAGATCATGCAGCGCCTCGAAGGCATGGACCGGGCGGCGCAGATCCGCATCGCGGACGAGATCTTCGGCGGCACGGGCGGCGAACGCTTCGTGGAGATGCTGGGGCAGGGCGACGACCGGTTGCGCGACACCATCGCCCGCGCGCACGAAACCGGGGCCGTCCTCGACGATGAACTGATTGCCAAGGCTCAGGATCTTGATCAGCGGTTTCGCGACTTGCAGACCACGGCGGGGAATTTCTTCAAGCGGGTGATCGTCGGCGCGGCCGATGCAGCGGTTGAGATCGCCGACATGCGCGCCAAGCTGGACGAGGTATTCAGCAACGAGACCGAGGGCCGCGCCGCTCTGGGTGATGATCTCTATGACGCCCTCAACCGCAACCGAGATCTCGTCGATCAGCATGCGGCCGAACTCGGCACGCTGGAAGGGCAATATCAGTCGCTGGCCGAGGAGGCAGCGGTTGCCGGGAACGCCTTGCGCGGCTCGATCGGGCAGCTGGACAGCTGGGGCTATGGCGAGATTGCCGATCAGCTGCGGGGGCTGGTGGCCGAACAGGATGAGCTTGTGCGGGCCTTCCGCGATGGCGCGATCGGCGGCGATGACTTCGCGGTCAAGCTGGACGATATCCGCACCCGCGCGACCGACGCTTTCGATGAGCTCGAGGCGGGCGACCGAACCAGCTTCGAGGGCGTCATTTCTCAGCTTGGTCGGCTCGGCGGGGTGATTGCCGGGGTCGTCTCTCTGGCCGGCAGGCTCAAAGGGGCGCTGGCATCGGCGGCCGGTGTGTCGGCGGGGCAGAAGGACCTCGACGCCATGCGCCAGCGGCAGGCGGCGGAACAGGCGTCCATGGACAGCGCCAAGGCCATGGCCGAGGCCAACGACAAGTTCACGGCATCCGAGACCGCCCGCAACGCTGCCACCAAAGAGCAGATCGCGCTGGATCGCGAAATGGCCGAGGTGCGCAAGCGCGCCAAGGACATGGGCGCCACCCTGACGGATTCCGATGTGCGCGGCTTTGCCGAGGCGGCGCTTGCCGGCGATGCTGCCCGCGCGCCTGCCGGAAAGGCTGGCGGTTCGTCCCGATCGAAAGCTGGCGGCGGAGACAGCCTCAAGGGCTTCGACCGTGACCTGCAGCAGATCAGGGAACGCACCGAGGCCCTGAACATCGAGGCGCAGGTTCTCTCAGCCGCGGCGCTGAGCGGGGCAAGCTACGGCGACATGATGTCCTATGCCAGCGAGAAGGCCCGGCTCTTGGCGGCGGCGCAAGAGGAGGGCCGAGCAATCACGCCCGAACTCGCGGCGCAGATCGATCAGTTGGCGGAGGCTTATGCTCAGGCGGGGAAGAAGGCGGATGAGGCCGCCGATCGGCTAAGGGAGGTTCAGGAGGCAGGGAAGGCGGGCGCCGATGCAGTCGCGGGGATCTTTATGGCTGCTCTGGATGGGGCGGATGCTGCCAAGCGGGCGGTCGTCCAGCTTCTTGACCAACTCGCGCAGGCGATGATCAGCAAGGCGTTTTCCGGGTTGGCTGCTTCGGGCGGCGGCGCCGGGGGTATATTCACGGGCATCGGGAAGCTGCTGGGCTTTGATGGCGGTGGCTATACCGGCAACGGCCCCAGAACCGGGGGCGTGGATGGCAAAGGAGGCTTCCTTGCCGTCATGCACCCGCGCGAGACGGTCACGGATCACACCAAGGGGCAGACCGCTCCGGGCGGGAACGGAGGTGCCAACGTTCACATCACGGTCGGCGTCGATCCCAAAACCGGCAACCTGACCGCTTTCGTGGATCAACGTGCGGCGGCGCAAGTTCAGAGGGCCGCGCCCTCGATCGTCGGGCAGAGTGTCCGTGAGGTAAACAACGCCATGGTCAGAACAAAGTCCTTTGGTCAAGGCAGGAGGATGTATTGAAACGACTGGAAAAACAGCTTTGCGCCACGGTGAAGGCCTCGCAGACCGGCACGCTCCGTCCGCCGCCCGAGGCGGGGCGGGAGCTGTGGAACGTCTTTCAGGCGATCTCCGCGACGCGGACCTATCACCCGGCCGGGCCGAACCCGATCCAGCCTTCAGAGATCCGCGCGTGGTGCGATCTGATGCGCCTGCCGCTCGGGCCCCAGCATGTCGGGATACTCCTGGCGATGGATGCCGCCTGGCTCGATCAGGCCTATGCGCGGGTGCGTGCGCCCGATGGGGTTAAGGTGCTGGCGCCGATCTCAGCGCAGCCTCTCAGCGCGGCGCTCTTGGATGCGGTGCTGGGGTGAAGGATTCAAGCCGGGCAGCTCGCGATTGGAGTTGCAGCCCTGATAGCGGAGCTGCCCGGTAAGAAGGTGGTCGGGGTTGTCGGTAGGAATTGCCGCTCCTGATGATGATGCTAGCGGCGCTCCTCGATGGGATCAAGACCCCTCACCGGCAGTCCCCCGATCCTCGCACCCCGTGGAGCCCTGCAATTGCTGCCACGTCCGAGTTTCGGGTCTCTTGTCCCCTGATGGTCGGGGGACAGGAGACCCGACTACGCAATGGCGTGGAAGCTGTAAGGGCGAAGCCTAAGCTCCGCCCTCGTATTATCGCTTGTTGCCCTTCTTCTCGTCCTGCGAGAGGACAGAAGCGGCGAGGGTTTTGGCCTGCGATGCTGTGGGCTTAACTTTGCCGCTCAGCACTTTGCTTGCCAGGGTGGAGGTCTTCGACGTCGATTGTTTGGTAGCCATCACGGGCTCCTATCTTTCGGTTGTGATAGGTATCCGCCTTGACTTGGGAGCCATGCTGTGGGAGTCTCCCCAGCGTGAATTCACAAATCGCAGCTGGATACGGCTGCATTTCTCAGATGCAGTCGGGACCACGAATCCCGGCTGCATTTTTCTATCTAACTGATCCGAATCGAAAAATCTAGCGGATCAGCGGCGCCAACTGTCTATATCTGGGCGCAGACACAAGTTACGGTGTTTTTTCCGCCACAGTCCCCTGATCTAGCTGCAACAGTGCGTCCGGTCGACGGATTTTGAGGCATGCGCCTCACCCGTAGTTTTCGGGTCGAAGTCGGAGCGTTCCTACGCGCGAGCGCAGAATCGGCGGCCTTTCGGCCCAGGTTCCGACCCGATTCCTACGGGTTGCCGACCCGAAAACTACGGGTTGGGTGCGAGGGCATCCTCAAATTTGATAGGTGCAAGTGTGTTATTGAAGCAGATCCCTGACTACGTCCGGTCGTCAGCCTAGTCGCTGGGGCGATGTCGTCGTTCGCCAAAGGTGACCGTCAAGATCCCTGATGGCCCCCGGGGGACTAGATAAACTGAATAGCGAGGCATGTTAGCCATGAGAACGGCGTCCGCTTCTTCCACGAACCTCCGCATTTCTTCGGGATCATCACCATAGTCCGTCCGTTCCATCCAAGTTGAAAAGAACTCGTCCAGGCTGAACCCGTCAGGTGGGTACTCCTCCTCTAAAGTTGCAACTATCTCTTGCGAGAGGCTCCGATGAGCTTTCTTTGCAGCGGCTTCCACCCGCGACTTAAGGTCGGCGGGCAGCATAAGCTTGAATTGCACTAGGCGACCATCTTCATCCATGCCGGAATGGATGGACAATATTTGTCCTTGACGCAACGGACATTTATTGTCCATATAGGGACATGAATTGTCCGTTTTGGGGTGGCTCGATGAACGATGTCGTACAGTTCAAGCTGAATATCCCTGCAGATCTTAAGGCATGGATAGAGGCTCAATCACGGAGAAATGTCCGATCGCAGGGGGCCGAGATTGTGGCGTGCCTGCGCGAGCGGATGGAGCGTCAAGAGGCCATGAAGGCCTGACGAGAAAGAGAGGAAGCCATGGAACTGCAAAAGCGCCTGCGGGCGAATAACCCTGCCATGCCGACCGGCGTGGAGGATCGACTTGCCTTGGTTGCCGCTCAAAGCGGCCTGACCCCGCCTGACCTTATCCTGGTCGACTGCGGCGACGGCGACTCGTTCAGCGACGAGTTCCTGACCTTCTGCGGTCAGTCTGGCTTTGTGCTCGATTGGGTTTGGATCGGGGAAGGACCCCAAACGCGGGCCGAGGCATTCCGTATTCAGCAGGCCGAGATGAGGGCCGCTGCGTGATTGAAGGTCCCGCCCTTGGTTTCGACCGGCAGCATGAGCGGTGGGCACGCGATGCCCGCCGTGGCAAGCTCGGCCGCGGGCGGTATCGGGCGCTGGTCGAGCAACTGGTGACGGTTACGCACATGGCATTTGAGGCTGGCGCCATCGGCTCGCTCTGGGGGCTGGAAGGGCCGATGAGAGCGGGTATTCGAGAGGATCTCTGCCGACAGGCATGGGGGTGGAGCGCCGCTGACCTGATGGCCCGCGACCTGCTGGCTAATGCCTTCCGGGTGCTGGAGGGCAGGTTTGAGGCCGAACGGCCGGAATGGAACGAGGGGCAACCGGAATGGGTAGTTCACGAGGGGCTGCTGATCGAACGGACGCGCTGCATCAACTGCCATTGCCAGTTGCCAGAGGGGCATCACAAATACTGCAGCAGATTATGCGCTGGAGCGACCCAACAGCGCCACTATCGGAGATTGGTGGCGGGCGAGGGTCTAGCGATCAAACTGGCGATCGACTCGATCTGACCGCGCGATGCGAGCATTGTGCAGGCGCATTACTCGACACGGCAAGGTCCAATCAGAAATATTGTAATGCTCATTGCCGCAATGCCGCTCGCATGGAACTGGTTAGCCGTGCAAGGGCAGAAGCGGTCGCGGGCAGGGTCTGTCAGTCCTGCGGTGCGCCGATCGAGGCAAGCCGGCGAGTGGGGGTTAAGTTCTGCAATCCCGATTGCTGCCGCGACGGAACGGCAGATCGGCTTAGGTCCGCGCGGGTCGCGGCACGGCTGAGTAAGACATGCTTGTTCTGCGAAGGTCCCATGCGGCGAGATTATCGGGGATACATGTACTGCAGCCGCGTCTGCGCTTGGCGCTCTGCAAGAGATCTGGCGCGCATGCTGCGAAAGCGGAATTGCGCCCATTGCGATAAGCCCTTTCGGGCCAGTGCAGAGGGGCAGAGGTTCTGCTCCAAGACGTGTCATTATGACAGCATACGTTCCGATCCGACGCGATATCGGGTCTGTAACTGGTGCGGTGACAGCTTTCGGCTCAGGCGCGCATCGCGGCGTTTTTGTAGCCATTCGTGTGCGGCGAGAGGGCGAGAAGCGAAAAAGCGGGTTCTCGACTTCAAGCCTGCTGAGTTTCGCATATCGAGAGGGTACTGATCGATGGCTGCGGCAACGCTAAACCTGACCGTCTTGGAAAAGCGGATGCTTTCGGCAGCCGAAGCCGCGTCCTATTGCGGGATGGTGCCAAAGCACTTCAAGGCGCTGTGTCCAGTTCAGCCCGTCAGCATGGGCGGGCGCTTCGTCCTCTGGGACAAGCGCGACCTCGACCAGTGGATCGATACCGAGAAGGCGGGATTTGTCGATGCGAGTCATGACGCCATTCTCGGGAGGCTCGCATGACCCTGATCCGCGTCACAGGTTTCAAGATCTTCAAGGACCGCCACGGAAAGCCGCGCTGCTATCACCGCAAGACCGGACATAAGGTGGATCTGGACCGCGCGCCTTTGGGCAGCGCGGCATTCCTCGCGGAGTGCGAGAAGATTTCGGCGCTTGCGAAGGCGCTGGAGACAAAGCAGCCGAAGGCCGGGACGCTTGGTGGTCTGATCGCCACCTACTTCGCAACCGAGCATTTCAGGGACACGCTGGCCGAACGCACCCGCAAGGACTATCGCAAGGTGGCCGACTACCTTGCGCCGATCGGTGATACGCCCGTCTCTGCGCTGAATACCCCGTTGATTGCCGCGATTCACGACAAGGCATCGGTCAAGCTCGGCTGGCGGCAAGCAAACATGCTGCGAACCTTCCTCGGGGAGGTGTTCAAGTTCTGCATCCCTAAAGGGTTAATCCGCGAGAACTTCGCCGTGGGCGTCATTCCCAAGCCGCGACCGAAGGGCAGGGCGCGGGCTAACCGCCCGTGGACCGTGCAGGAACTCGACACGGTGCTGGATCTTGCACCCGCACATATCCGGGCCGCTGTGGCGCTGATGGCGAACACTGGCCTTGATCCGTCCGACGCTTTGAAGCTTCGCCGTGACAAGATCGAGAACGGGGTGATCTGGGCGCAGCGCGGCAAGACCGGACAGGCAGTGCCGCTGCCGATCAACGGGCGCCTGCAGGTCGCCTTAGATGCCGCGCCAGCTCATGATGCGATAACAGTCCTTGCAACGATCAAGGGCACGCCCTGGACCTATGACGGCTTCTCAACCGTCTGGCACCGCTGGCGCGCAAAGCAGGTAGAGGCGGGCCATATCCCGGCCGATCTGACGCTCAAGGGGCTGCGGCACACGGTCGCCACGATCCTGCGAGAGGCGGGTTATACGCCGCGGCAGATCGCCGACTATCTCGGGCAAAAAACCGAGAGCATGGCTATCCACTACTCGCGTGATGCCGACATGGCGGAACGCAATCGAACGACAGCTTCGCTCCTGGATTCGGAGATCGAACGCAGAACGAAAGTTGTCAAACCCTTCTCGAAAAACCGTCAAACCTAACTAACGGAGACAGCTTTGCGTTTGCAAATCACCAACGATTTCAAGGGGAAAAAGTGGTGCCCGGAGGCGGATTCGAACCACCGACACGCGGATTTTCAATCCGCTGCTCTACCAACTGAGCTATCCGGGCGCCGTTGTCTTTCGCTTTCGGC
>Ga0182747_1001514_pt1 | contig 17879 bp, 17 predicted proteins | sample eDN3rd30CBELigBY_FD_128526 | JGI IMG/M metagenome (GOLD analysis project Ga0182747, IMG submission 128526) | Enriched backyard soil microbial communities from Emeryville, California, USA - eDNA 3rd pass 30_C BE-Lig BY (version 2) (version 2) | ecosystem: Environmental > Terrestrial > Soil >...
AGCCCACCCTGGCCGACGAGATGGGCGTGCTCCAGGAGCGCATCACCTCGACCCGCGGCCGGTCCATCACCTCGCTGCAGGCCGTGTACGTGCCCGCCGACGACTACACCGATCCGGCGCCGTTCACCTCGTTCACCCACTTCGACGGCACCACCGAGCTCTCCCGCGACATCGCCGCCCTCGGCATCTACCCGGCCGTGGATCCGCTGGCCTCCAGCTCGACGATCCTCGCCCCCGAGGTCGTGGGCGATCGACACTACAACGTCGCCCGTGAGGTCCAGCGGGTGCTCCAGCGCTACAAGGAGCTCCAGGACATCATCGCCATCCTCGGCCTCGACGAGCTGTCCGAGGAGGACAAGATCACCGTGGCCCGGGCCCGCAAGGTGCAGCGCTTCCTCTCGCAGCCGATGTACGTGGCCGAGGTGTTCACCGGCCTCCCCGGTGTCACGACACCCGTCGAGGAGACCGTCGACTCGTTCGAGCAGCTCCTCCGCGGCGATCTCGACGACCTGCCCGAGCAGGCCTTCTTGAACGTGGGCGGCGCCGACGCCGCCCGTGCCAAGGCCGACGAGCTCCGCAAGTCCGCGGGGGAGTGATCACCCCATGACGATGACGGTGCAGGTCGTCTCCCCCGAGCGGATCCTCTGGTCCGGCGAGGCCGAGATGGTCACCGCTCGGACCATCGAGGGCGGTGACATCTCCTTCCAGACCGGGCATGCCCCCTTCGTGGGCGCGCTCCAGACCGGCAAGGTCACCATCCGCCCCGGCGATGCCGACCCGATCGTGTTCGCCGTCCACGGCGGGTTCGTCGAGGTCAGCAACGACGAGGTGTCGCTGCTGAGCGACGTCTCCGAGGCAGCCGACCAGATCGACGTGGAACGGGCGCAGGCCGCGCTGGCCAACGCCCGCTCGGCCCTGGCCACCGATCCGCTCGATGCGGCGGCAGTGGACGCGGTGCGGCGCGCCGAGATCCGGCTCGACGTGGCGGGTGCGGTCGCAGCCTGAGGGCTGCTCCAGCAGTACCATCCCGGGGCGTCCGGGAGGAGGGCTTCCGGGGCGGGAGGGGACCAGACGAATGAGTGACGGCGAGCCTCCTGCTGAGGCGCCCAGTCCGGGGGACCGACCCCAGCCGCGCCCGGACGGTGCGTGGTCCTCGCCGGCAGCGGTGTCGCAGGCGACCGAGGCCCAGTTCGCGCTGGGCTCGACGACGGCGTCCTCGGCCGACGAGCTGGTGAAGGTCCGCTACGCCCGCCATGCCGTCACGCCGATCCCGTGGATGATCGGCGCCGCGGTGGCGCTGCTGGCCGCGGTCTGGGCCATCGGCTGGTCGAAGGCCGGTCCGGGCGCCACCGACATCGTCGAGACCTCCGAGTGGTGGTCCAACATCCATTCCGTGCTGCTGCCCGGGAGTGAGGGCCGGCTGGCGTCCTCCAGCGAGTTCCGCATGTGGACCGCCCTCGCGATCATGATCGTCGCCGCGCTCTCGATCGCCCTCTGGATCGGGCGCATCGGGCGCAACCTCCGGCCCGCACACTCGCCGTTCGGGTCGGTCCTCCCGATCGTCGCCCTCCCGGCCTGGTGGGTGCTGCCGATCACGCTCGGCGCCACCGACGCGGTGAACCGGTCACGCGGCGACGCGCTGGTCCGCTACCTCATCGCCTTCGGCATCTTGTTCGCCCAGTTCCTGCTCCTGCGCTGGCCGCTGCTGAACCGGATCTGGCGAGCCGGTCGCCTGCCCTACGACGTGGCATCCATCGTCCTCTGGCTGCCGATGCTCATCCCGTGGTCGATGCTCCTCTTGTCGACCTCCTTCACGCTCCTGGTCACCGGCAAGGGCGACGATCCGATGGACTCGGCCTGGCGCCCCACCCCGTCGATGGCTGACTGGGCGCAGAACCTCACGCACGCCACCGAGGCCGGCGTGCTGATCCTCCTGGTCGCGGTCACCGTGAGCCAGCACCTGGGGATCTTGAAGGACCGTTCGGAAGAGCGCGTCCGCCGCGCCGCCGCCGCTGACCCGCTGGCGCCTTGATGCCACCGTCCCCGGAGATCCGATGAACCCGTACGATCCCCAGCCTCCTGCCGACGGCGAACCTCGTCCGGCCTCGTGGCCCCAGGCTCCGGGCACGACCCCGGTACCCCCGTCGAGCCCCGCCTACCCGCCGGGGTTCTCGAGCTACCCGCCGGGTTCGAGCTACCCGCCGGGTTCGAGCTACCCGCCGGGTTCGCCGGTTCCGGGTCCCGGGTACTCGCCCGCAGCCGTCGGGTCGTACGCTCCTTCGCTCTTCGTCGCGCCAGCCGGACCCTCGGCCGGGCCGGCTCCCGCGTCCCGCCTCCGCTCGACGGCGCGGGGGACATCGCCCCTCTGGTACCTGCTGAGCGGCATCGGGACGTTCCTGCTCACCTTCGTCGTGCTGTTCTCCGCGCTGGACTCGGTCTCGATCGAAGACGACGGCGTCATAGACGGCGGGGATGCCGGCCTCGCCCTGCTCGCCATCCCGCTGGTCATCGCCGCGTTGGTGCTGCTGTTCCTCTGGGTCCGGCAGATCGGCCTCAACGGCGGGCAGTTCGGTGGTGGCCTCGCCTTCATGGCCATGCTCCCCTGGGAAAACCTCCCGTTTCTCGGGTCGTCCACGACCTCGAGCCTCGGCGACATGCAGGTCCGGTCCGTGGCGGCGGTCTTCGTCACCGTCGGCGCGATCTTGTTGATCCGGCGGCCGCTCATCGTCGGGGTCTGGAGGGCCGGGCACCTCCCGGCTCCGGTCCTCGCCGAGCTCCTCTGGGTCGCCACCCTGCTGGGCTCCACGTTCATCGCGGGTGCCAAAGCCGAGGCATACCTGAACCCCGTCAAGCACACCACCGCGTACTACACCTCCTACACGCTGCACCCGAACGGCACCGTGCTCGCGATCGGCGTCATCCTCACGCTGATCGCTGTTGCGGCCTGGCTGATCACCCTGTTGACGGTGACGATCATCCAGCACGTCGGCATCTACGACGCCCGCCGGCAGCTGCGCACCCGTCCCGCCGGGTGACGACCACGAGGTCGTCGGGACTTCTCGGCGGCACGACGAGGATGGGAAGCTAGGGCATGGGCACGGAGCACCCGCCGGATCTCACGCTGTACGCGATCCCGCTGTTCTTCGCGCTGATGGTGGTCGAGCTGGTCGTCTTGCGCCGCCGTCGCCGGCGGATCGACCGCCGCGACTTCTGGGCCTCGCTGGGCATGGGCCTGGGCTCGCTGCTCACCATCAACCTGGTCATGGGCGTGGTGGGCTGGTGGTTTGCCAACCTGCTCTGGCCGCACCGGGTCGTCGATCTCGGGTCTGGCGTCGTCGGCTGGGTCGTCGCCATCGTCGGCTGGGACGTCATCTACTACTGGGACCACCGGATCAGCCACGAGATGCGGTTCTTCTGGGCCTCGCACGTCAACCACCACTCGAGCCTCGAGTTCAACCTCAGCACCGCCTTGCGCCAACCGTGGACGGCGTTCCAGACGGCGTTCTTCGTGGGGTTCCTGGCGCTCATCGGCGTGTCGCCGGCACTCATCGTGATGAGCGGGGCCATCAACTTGATCTACCAGTACTGGATCCACACCGAGGTCGTCGACCGCATCGGGCCCTTCGAGGCGGTGCTCAACTCCGCCAGCCACCACCGGGTGCACCACGGGTCCAACCCGCAGTACCTCGACAAGAACTACGGCGGGATCTTCATCGTCTGGGACCGCCTGTTCGGGACCTACGAGCCCGAGGTCGAGCCGGTGCGCTACGGCCTCACCAAGAACATCGACTCGTACAACCTGTTCACGATCGCGTTCCACGAGTGGCGGGCGCTCGGTCGCGACATCCGCGCCACCCCGAGGTGGCGGGATCGGGCTCGTCGCCTCTACAAGGGACCGGGTTGGGAGCCCCAGGCGGCCTCGGAGCTGCAGCCGGTCAGCTGAACTCGACCGACGAGTACTCCTTGAGCTTCTCCAGCTTGTGGCGGGCGTTGACCTGGCGGACGGTGCCGGACTGCGAGCGCATCACGAGCGACTGGGTGGTGGCGCCGCGGGCGTCGTAGTGGACGCCCTTCAGCAGCTCGCCGTCGGTGATGCCGGTGGCGGCGAAGAAGCAGTTGTCGCCGGCCACCAGCTTGTCGGTGTCGAGCACCTCGGACAGGTCCCACCCGCCGGCGATGGCGGCGGCGCGCTCGTCTTCGTTGCGGGGCCAGAGGCGGCCCTGGATGGCGCCGCCCATCGACTTGAGCGCCGCTGCCGTGATGACGCCCTCAGGCGTGCCGCCGATGCCGAAGAGGATGTCGGCACCGGAGTCGGGCCACGCGGTGGAGATGCCGCCCGCCACGTCGCCGTCGGGGATGAGCCGGATGCGGGTGCCGGCCTGGCGGATCTCGCCGATCAGCTCCTCGTGCCGGGGTCGGTCCAAGACGACGGCGGTGAGCTCGGTGACCCGCTTGCCCAGGGCCTTGGCCACCGCGTGCAGGTTCTCGGTGGGCGTGGCGGTGATGTCGATGACGTCGGCGGCCTCGGGCCCGACCGCGACCTTCTCCATGTACATGACGGGTCCGGGGTCGTACATCGAACCCCGTTCGCTCACCGCGATGACGGCGATGGCGTTGCCGCGGCCGAGGGCGGTCAGGGTGGTGCCGTCGATCGGGTCGACGGCGATGTCGGCCTGGGGCGGGGTGCCGTCGCCGATCTTCTCGCCGTTGTAGAGCATCGGCGCCTCGTCCTTCTCGCCCTCGCCGATGATCACCACGCCGTCCATCGGGACGGTGTCGAGGACGATCCGCATGGCGTCGACCGCGGCGCCGTCGGCGGCGTTCTTGTCGCCGCCGCCGACCCAGCGGCTGGCCGCCAGGGCTGCCGCCTCGGTGACGCGGACCAGCTCCATGGCCAGGTTTCGGGTGGGGACCTGCTTCTCGGGCATCACGCAAATCTAGTCTCGTCACTCGTTCGCTCCGCTGTTCCGCCCCTCCCGGCCGTCAAGGCCCGCGCTCGTTTCGCAACCGTCGTCACAGGGATCTGACGTCGCCGCGGCGACGGTGGCGTGCGCTGTCTCCTCCCGGTACGGGCGTGGGGACCTGATCACCTGCGGGACATCGGTAGCCTCCTCATCAGTGCCGGAGACCATCGCTGCTGTCGACGTGGGGACCAACTCGCTCCACCTCGTGGTGGCCCGCACCACCGACGGCGACCGCTTCGAGGTGCTGACCCGCGAGAAGGAGATGGTCCGTCTCGGCTCCGGGTCCACGGACATGAAGGAGCTGTCGCCGGCCGCCGTCGATCGAGCCGTCGACGCCCTCGCCCGGTTCCGCAAGATCGCGGACAGCCACGGAGCCCCGATGCGGGCGGTCGCCACCAGCGCCGTGCGGGAGGCGGAGAACCGCAAGGACCTCCTGCGGCGCGCCCGCAAGGAGGCCGGCGTCGAGATCGAGGTCGTGTCCGGCGTCGAGGAGGCCCGCCTCATCCACCTCGGCGTGCTCCAGGCCCTGGAGCTCTACGACCGCCGGCTGATCCTGTGCGACATCGGCGGCGGGTCCACCGAGCTGCTCATCGGCGAGCAGGGCGAGGCCCTGGCGTCCGTCAGCGTCAAGCTCGGCGCCGTCCGGCTCACGAACCGCTTCTTCGCCGCCGGGGGGCTGCACCCGTCCGCCGTCGACTCGTGCCGCCGTCACATCCAGGGCGTGCTCGCGTCGTTCGACCGGTCCGTGGCCGAGCACGGCTTCGAGGTCGCCGTGGGGTCGTCGGGGACCATCGAGCAGGTGTACCGGCTGGCACGCGGCCTGGCGGGCGAGGAGCCGCTGCGGACCCTCAACGCCGCCGTGCTCACCCGCAAGCAGGTCGTCTCCGTCACCGAGGAGCTGATCCGGGCCCGGTCCGCGGGCACCACCGCCGCGCTGCCCGGCCTGGACCCGAAGCGGGCCGACATCATCCTCGCCGGTGCCTTGGTCCTCGAGGGCGTGGTCAAGCGGTTCGGCATCAAGGCGCTGGTGCTGTCGGAGTACGCGCTCCGCGAGGGCGTCTTCCTCGACACGATCGCCCGCCGGCGGGGCGGCTCGCTGCCCCACCTGCGCGACGTCGCCCTCCGCAGCGCCATCGATCTGATGCAGGCGTGCGACGAAGACCCCGTCCACTCCGAACACGTCGCCCGGCTGGCTCTGGAGCTGTTCGACGCCACCGCCGACCGCCACGGCTTGGGTGCCGATGCCCGGAGCCTGCTGGAGGCCGGGGCGCTCCTCGCCAACGTGGGGCTGGTCATCTCCCACGGCAAGCACCACAAGCACAGCTACTACCTGATCCGGAACTCCGACCGGCTGGTGGGGTTCACCGACCAGGAGATCGAGGTCGTCGCCCAGATCGCCCGCTACCACCGCAAGAGCGCGCCGAAGGCGAGCCACCCGGAGTGGGCGGCGCTCGACGACGACGACCAGCGCACGGTCGTCGTCGCCGCCGCCGTCCTCCGGGTGGCCATCGGCCTCGACCGCTCCCACCAGCAGCTCGTCACGGGGCTCGATGCCACCGAGCGGGACGGGCAGCTGGTCCTCACGATCGAGACGCGCGATCCCGAGGCGGACCACAGCCTCGAGCTGTACTCGGCCGATGAGCGCAGCGGCCTGCTGGCCGATGTGCTGGAGCGGCCCATCGTGGTGGTCCTCGACGCCGGGGCGCCCGCCGGGGGTTGAGGCCCAGCGCGGTCGCGGACCACCGGCGACGTCTGCCAAGCTTCGGACATGGCGACGCGCGTGTGCCCGGAGTGTGGATCCCAGTACGTGGCCTCGGTGCGGCGGTGCATCGACTGCGACGCGATGCTGGTCGACGACGTCGGTCCCGCCGGCGAGGCGGCTCCGTCGGTCGCCACCCCGCTGGGCGAGGGCGACCAGATCGCCTACGAGCTCGAGGGCTGGGGCAACCAGCTGCGGGTCACCCTGTCGGGGATGCTGGACCTGAACGGCATCGCCCACGTGTGGGAGGTCGGGGCCCTCGTCGTCGCCGCTCCCCACGAGGAGAAGGTCGACGAGCTCATCGCCGCGGTCGAGGGAGGCGAGGGCGAGGAGCTCGACGCCGACGTCCCCCAGGTCGCCTTCGAGATCGAGGAGGTCTCGGCCGACGAGCTGGCCGCGCTCGATGCCGAGCTCATCGCCGCCCACATCCCCCACGCCTGGCAGGAGACCGGCGAGCTGTTGGTGCCCGAGGAGTCCGAGGAGGAGGTGGCTGAGCTGATCGAGGCCATCCTCAACCCGTCCGAGGACGAAACCGAAGACGACGGCTTGGCCACCCACGCCGCCCTCGACGCGCTGTACGTGGCCGTCGACAAGCTCGGCAAGGACCCGGCCGACGAGAAGCTGATCGCCCGGTACGCGGCCGCCGCCGACGGTCTCGACGGGCTCAGGGTGCCCTATGGCATGTCGGGCAAGGAGTGGGAGGACCTCGTGGCCCAGGTCGAGGTGCTGCGCACGGTGCTCGCCAAGGCCGGCGAGGCCGACGGTGACGGTGACGGTGGCGACGCGGAGGCCGAGCGCCCCGAGCCCACCGTGCACGCCGTCGATGGCCAAGGCGGCGGCGACGAGGGCGAGGGAGGCGAGGGCGAGGGCGACGACGGCAACGCAGCACGCGACGCCAACGGCGGCCTGGTCGTGGGCTCGTCGGACGCGGACAAAGCGGATCAGGGCGACGACCGCCCCCTCGACGGGATCGAGCGGGCGCGGGAGCTGGTCGGCCAGCTGCGGACCCGCATGCTCGACCTCGTCTGATCGCCTGGCGCGCCGGTAGCGTGTCGTGATGCTGCTGGCCGAGTTGGAGGTCTTCCACTCCCGGCCCATCGCGCCCACCCGCCGGGTCGCCATCGGCGTCGCCGTGCTGCCCACCGCACCTCCGCCAGGGTTCGGCGGCTTGCTCTTGGGCGGCATCGTCGCCGCGTTCATCCCCGAGGTCGACCCGGACCTGCTCGACGACCTCACCCGCCTCACGCACCAGGTGGAGGCCGGCCAGCGGATCTCCCAGCCCCGGCTGCGCCACCGGCTCCAAGCCGACCGGGTCGGGTTGTCCAAGTGCGCCCACCGCCTGGTCGGCACGGGGGAGGAGCTGCGCTTCGACCTCCACGAGTCCGGGTCGCCGGAGCCGAACGTCCTCGCCGCCGTCTACGCCGCTGGCCGCCTCGATCCCACCGTCCGGCCCGCGGTGCTCGCCGCCATGCGGCGGGCCATGCACTGGCGCGCCGACCTCGGTCCCGAGTTCGTGGAGTACCTGACCGAGACCAAGAGCACGGCCAACTGGTCCACGCTCGGTGGCCGGGACCCGGTGGTCTGGGCCCTCGGGATCCTCGGCCTGGCGCCAGAGGCCAACGAGCGCACCGCGGTGCAGGACCGCTTCCGGGACCTCCTGCGCAACGCCCATCCTGACCACGGAGGCGACGTCGACGACGCTGCCGAGCGGATCACCGAGCTCACCGAGGCCCGGCGCATCCTGCTGCGGTCCTGACGGTGGCCGGGCGCGCCCGCCGCGTCGGGGCCGTGCTGCTCACCCACGGCGCTGGCGGCAACAAGGACCAGCCGGCGCTGGTGGCGATCGAGGAGGCCCTGGCCCCGACGCCCGTCCGGCGCATGAACTTCCCGTACCGCGACCTCGGGCCGAAGCGGCCGCCGGACCGGGCGCCCAAGCTGATCGCCTCCGTCGAGGAGCAGGCGGCCGCGCTCTGCGCCGAGGTGCACGTGCGGCCGCCCCGCCTGGCGCTGGGCGGCCGGTCGATGGGTGGGCGCATGTGCTCGATGGCCGTGGCCGACGGGCTGCCCGCCGCCGCGCTGGTCCTGATCGCCTATCCGCTGCACCCGCCGGGCAAGCCCGACAAGCTCCGCATCGAGCACCTCCCGAACATCTCCGTGCCCTGCCTGTTCGTGTCGGGCACCCGGGACCCCTTCGGGAGCCCCGAGGAGCTGCAGGCCGCCACCGCGGTGATCCCCGGCCCCGTCACCCACCACGTCGTCGAGGGCAAGGGCCACGACCTCAAGGGCGCCGACGCCGCCGTCGCCTCCGTCATCCGCGACTGGCTCCGCGCCCTCTGACGAACCCGCCCCAGGGCGAGCCTCGGGCGCGAGGGCGTCCTCGCCGGCGAGGTCCGGTGGGTCGGGCGGGCTCAGAGCATCGGGGGTGCGACGCTGGCGGCACCACCGGCGAGGGCGTCCTCGGGGTTCAAGACCTCGAGCTCCACGTGGGCCGTCTCCGGGTACAGCGTCAGGACCAGGGCGGCGACGATGAACGGGCCGATCGCCAAGATGGCCATGCCGGGCCCGAAGCGGCCGAAGTGGGTCTCGAAGCGGCCGGCCAGGATCAGGCCGACGCTGCTCCCGGCCACGCCGGCGAGCGTGATGAGCCCGTTGGCCCGGCCGCGCAGGGCCGTGGGGAACAGCTCGGCGCCGTACACGCCGAGGGCGGGGACGGTGGCCGCCGCGATGACCGTGCCGGCCATCCACGCGACCCACAGCATCGCCCCCGACACCTGGTAGCCGACGGTGAGCAGGGCGGCACCGCCGATCGACGCGATGGCACCGACCATGCGACGGCCGCGGATGTCGGCCAGCCGCCCGCCGACGACGATCCCGATGCCGCCGGGTGTGTTCGTGGCGAGGGTGAAGACCGTGAGCTCGATGGCGGTGAAGCCGTGCTCGGTGCGCAGGAACTCGTTCTGGAACTGGCTGACGGGGGCGAGGAAGACCAGTCCGGCGAAGCTGGCGGCCGCGAGGAGCGCCAGGCGGCGGCGATGGCCCTTCATCGTGGCCCGGCCGTGCGGCTTCACGAACCGCCGGCTCTCGGGGATCCGGCGAGCCAGGCGGATGAAGAACGGCAGCCCCAGCAGCGGTACCACGTAGATGATCCGCCAGGCGTACCGGCCCATGTCGGCGACGGGCAGGAGGATGACCGCCATGCCGGCGCCGAGGGCGGCGGTCATGGCCAGCACGCTGGCTGCGTAGGCCCGGCCGCCCGCTGGCATCTCCTCGACGGACACCACGCCGATCAGCAGCGCCAGGGCGGTGGCGAACGCCCGCGCCACGGTCTGGGTGCCGCCCAGGGTGATCAGGTCGGGCGACGCGGCGCCGGCGACCGATGCCGCCACACCGCCGACGGCGCACACGAGCAGGAGCTTCTGGCGGCCCCGCCGGTCCGAGATCGTGACCAGCACGAGCGAGAGCAGCACCCCGACCCGAACCGTGGCCAAGGTGGCGCCCTGGGCCGCGGTGGAGGCGCCGAACTCCTTGGCGGCGTAGGTCATCGTCTGGGTGATGGTCGTGCCGAGGTAGCCGGTGAGCATCGACAGCCCGCACAGCATCGCCAGGACCGACGACGAGCGTGCGTCCAACCGAGCTGGCGGAGACCACCAGGGCGCTCGTCGGGCCGCCTCGTCCTCGTCGAGGATCTCGGGCGGCCCGGTGCGGCGCAGTTGCCGCGCCACGAGCGGTCGGAACAGCGCTCCCCACAGCGGGATGGCGACGTCCCAGGTGATCTCCTCGCGGACGTGGTAGCCGCCGGCGTCGATGCGGTCGGCGTGCACCGTGCGCTCGTAGGCGGAGAACGGCCCCTGCTCGCACACGAAGCGGAAGTCGTGGCCGTCGGGATCGGCGGCGTCGAGGTCCTCGAGGAGGATGTCGTCGCGCGGGACGACGATGGCGTGCAGGCCGGCCTCGTCGACGTCGAGCTCGTTGACCGTGGTCCGGGGCGTCACGGGATGGTCGCTCCCTCGTCGGGCGGGGTGGGGTCGTCATCTTGGGGTGCGTGGCGCTTGGCGGCGACCCACAGCAGCCCCCCGAACAGTCCCACCGGCACGATCACCATGAGCGCCTCATCCCAGCCGCCCTGGTGGGCGAGCACCCCGGCGTAGCCCAGCACGGCGCCAGCATCCCAGATGCAGGGGAACACCGACGACCTCCCGTCGGTTGTAGCCCGTGGGGTTCGCCCGCGCCGGAACGGTCGTGAGAGGATCTCGACACCCAGAGGAGCATCGTGGAAGACCAGGTACGCAAGACCATCGAGGTGATCCGCCCGGCCATCCAGGCCGACAACGGCGACATCTTCCTGAAGGGCGTCGACGAGGCCACCGGCGTGGTCACCGTCGAGCTCACCGGCGCGTGCGTCTCCTGTCCGGCGTCCACGGTCACCCTCAAGGCCGGCGTCGAGCGCATCTTGAAGGACCGGGTCCCGGGCGTCACGGCCGTCGAGCAGTTCGGTGCCGAACCGGCCGAGACCGAGTCGGCCGTCTCCCTCTGATCGATCCGGCAAGATCTCTGCGTGACCACCTCGGACCAGCTCGACGCGGCGCGCCGCGGTGACCGCCGGACGCTGGCCCGGCTCCTGTCGTCGATCGAGCGCGGCGACGCTGCCTCGCACGACATCAACCGGACCGTGTTCAGCCAGGTCGGCGGGGCCTACACGGTGGGTCTCACCGGGGCGCCCGGTGCCGGCAAGTCCACGCTGACCAGCGCCGCGGTGGCCTCGGCCCGCCGTCGGGGGGAGCGGGTGTCGGTGCTCGCCATCGACCCGTCGTCCCCGTTCAGCGGCGGCGCCCTCCTGGGCGACCGCACCCGCATGAACGACCACGCCCTCGACGACGGCGTGTTCATCCGGTCGATGGCCACGCGCGGCCACCTCGGCGGGTTGGCGCTCGCCACCCGCGAGGCGATCCGCCTCCTCGATGCCGTCGGCTTCCCGTGGGTGCTGGTGGAGACCGTGGGCGTGGGCCAGGTCGAAGTCGAGGTCGCCGGGGCCGCCGACACCACCGTCGTCGTCGTGAACCCGGGTTGGGGCGATGCCGTCCAGGCCAACAAGGCCGGGCTCATGGAGATCGCCGACGTGTTCGTCGTGAACAAGGCCGACCGCGACGGTGCCTCCCAGACCGTGCACGACCTGGAGTCGATGCTGGATCTCACCCGGGGGAGCGGCTCGGAGGGGTGGCGTCCGCCTGTCGTCGCAACGGTCGGCACCACGGGCGAGGGTGCCGATGCCCTGTGGGATGCCATCGGCACGCACCGGGACCACCTGGTGGCCACGGGCGACCTCGACCGCCGGCGCCAGCAGCGCCTCCGCGAGGAGCTGGCCCTCGTGGTGGAGCAGCGCATCCGCGCCGAGGCCGAGGCCCGCCTGGGTGCTGCGGCTCGGGAGCAGATCGAGCGTGACCTGCTGGCCGGCAGCTTGGACCCTTGGTCGGCGGCCGATCGGATCCTGGGCGACCGGTAGGGTCAGGCGGATGAACGACTCCGCCTCCCCGCTCGTCAGCATCGAGCGCCGCGACGACGGCGTGGCTGTGGTCCGCCTGCAGAACCCCAAGGTCAACGCCATCTCGTCGGAGGTGCTGCGCCAGATCCGTGCCGCGGTGGACGCCCTGGAGGCCAGCCTCCCCGGTGCCGTCGTCGTCACCGGCGGCGACCGCCTCTTCGCCGCTGGCGCCGACATCACCGAGTTCAAGGGCCCCGATGAAGCCCGCTCCATCGGCGGCCTCTTCCTCGACGCGTTCAACGCCCTCGCCGCCCTGCCCCGGCCCACCATCGCCGCCATCTCCGGGTTCGCCCTGGGCGGCGGCTGCGAGCTGGCGCTGGCATGCGACTTCCGGATCGGCTCGTCGAAGGCGAAGCTCGGCCAGCCGGAGATCCTGCTGGGTATCATCCCCGGCGGCGGCGGCACCCAGCGCCTCGCCCGCCTCGTGGGCCCGGCCGTCGCCAAGGACCTGATCTTCAGCGGTCGCCAGGTCGGCGCGGACGAGGCCCTCCGCATCGGCCTGCTCGACCGGGTCACCGAGCCCGATGACCTGGAGTCCGCCGCGCTCGCGTGGGCCGCCGAGCTGGCCGCCGGTCCGTCGGCGGCCATCGGCTTGGCCAAAGCCGCCATCGACCGGGGCCTCGAGGGCACCCTCGCGGCGGGCCTCGACCTCGAGCAGGACCTGTTCGTCGAGGTCTTCAAGACCAACGACGCCGAGACCGGCGTCGCCTCCTTCCTCGAGCACGGCCCCGGCAAGGCCACCTTCACCGGCACCTGATCGGCCACCCCCCCTCCGATCGGTACCTCGGGGGGTTCGTTGCGCACGGTCTGCGTTCTCGCGGGCTCGGGATCGTCGGCGCATCCGGCCCAATCTCACGCATGGTGCTCGTGAACGAGAACTCCACTGATTTGGGGTCACATGTGCACCGAAGAGGTGCACGAACGACCCGAAATCAGCGGCAGTGCCTCAGGCCCAGGTGACGATGCCGAGGTCGACCGGACTCGGGAGGTCGGGGTGGCTGGGGATGGCGCGCACGGTGAAGCCGTAGCGGCCGGGGCGGTCGCAGACCATCGAGCCGGAGAACACCGTGGGGTGGGCGGACGGGTCGTCGCAGGCGAGGACCGTGGTGGTCGTGGCCTGGAGCTGGTCGTGCTGGGCGACGCGGCCGTGGACCAGCTGGACCTCGACGTCGTCGGGTTCGAGCGAGCCCAGCTCCACGGTGACGGAGACCGGGCGCTCGGCGCCGAGGTCGGCGGGCTCGTCGCCGGCATCGACGGCGGTGATCTTCACGCCGCCCCACGCGCCGCGCACCCGCTGCTTCCACGCCGCGAGGTCCTTGGCTCGGGCCGAGTCGTCGGCGCGCAGCGACTCGGCCGCGGCCGCCGCCGGCTCGTAGAGGCGAGCCGTGTAGTCCTGCACCATGCGGGAGGCCACGACCGCCGGGCCGAGCGAGACCAGGTTCGCCTTCACCCGGCGCAGCCAGCCGTGGGGCACGCCGCTGGACCCGTCGGCGGCGGTGGGCCGGTCGTGGAAGAGGGGCACGATCTGGTGCTCGAGCAGGTCGAAGAGGCTGTCGGCCTCGACACGGTCGCGGGCCGCGAGGTCATCGAGGTCTTCGGCCGAGGTGATGGCCCAGCCGTTCTCGCCGTCGAACAGCTCGTCCCACCAGCCGTCGAGGATCGAGCAGTTGAGGGTGCCGTTCAGCGCCGCCTTCATGCCGCTGGTCCCGCACGCCTCCTGCGGGCGGCGGGGCGTGTTCAGCCAGATGTCGGCGCCCTGGTAGAGCGCCCGGGCGACGGAGATGTCGTAGTCGTCCAGGAACACGAACCGGTGCCGGACCCCGAGCTCCTTGGCGAACGAGACGATCTCGCTGATCATCTGCTTGCCCTCGTCGTCGGCCGGGTGGGCCTTGCCGGCGAACACGAACTGCACCGGCCGGTCCGTGGACAGCAGCAGGGCTTGGAGCCGCTCGGCCTGGGCGAGGAGGAGGTTGGCCCGCTTGTAGGTGGCGAAGCGGCGGGCGAAGCCGATGGTGAGGGCGTTCGGGTCCAGCAGGTCGTCGGCCCACGTGGCCTCGGAGGCGGAGATGCCGCCGGCGACGGCGCGGAGCTTCACCCGCTCGCGGACGAACGCCACCAGCCGGGCGCGGGCCTGCTCCTTGACGCGCCAGAGCTCGTCGTCGGGGGTGGACCACACGCGGGTCCAGGCCTCGGTGCCGGCTTCGTCCCAGTCGGGCAGGACGTGGCGGGCGAGGAGGTCGGTCATGTCGGCCGACACCCAGGTGCCGCTGTGCACACCGTTGGTGACCGACCCGATGGGCACCTCCTCGTCGTCGAGGTCGGGCCAGAGCTCCTGGAACATGGCGCGGCTGACCTCGCCGTGGAGGGCGGACACGGCGTTGGACCGTCCGGCGAGCCGCAGGCCCATGACCGCCATGTTGAAGCGCTGGTCCGCGGGGTCAGAAGCGGTCTCGCTGGGCCGGTTGCCGAGCGCCATGAGCTGGTCGATCGAGATGCGGCACTCGGCCGCCCAGGCGCCGAAGTACGTCTCGATGAGGGCACGGGGGAACCGGTCGATGCCGGCGGGCACGGGCGTGTGGGTGGTGAAGATCGAGGCCGAGCGGGTGGCCTCGACGGCCTCGTCGAAGGTGAGGCCGTCGTCGACGATCGACCGCCGCATGCGCTCGAGGCCGAGGAAGCCGGCGTGGCCCTCGTTGGTGTGGAACACCTGGGCGTCGATGCCGAGCGCGTCCAGCGCCCGGACCCCGCCGATGCCGAGGAGGATCTCCTGGCGCAGCCGGTGCTCGACGTCGCCGCCGTAGAGCCGGTCGGTCACAGCGCGGATCTCGTCGGGGTTCTCCTCGACGTCGGCGTCGAGCAGGTACAGCGGGATGCGGCCGACGTCGGCCCGCCACACCTGGGCCTGCATCGGCGTGCCGGCCAGGTCGACCGTGACGCGGATGCCCTCGCAGCGGGTGAGGGGCATGGCGAAGGGGTCCTGGTCCGGGAACCGCTCCTGCTGCCAGCCCTCCTGGTCCAGCCCCTGGCGGAAGTAGCCGTGCCGGTAGAAGAGCCCGACGCCGACGAGCGGCACGCCGAGGTCGCTGGCCGACTTGAGGTGGTCACCGGCGAGGATCCCGAGGCCGCCGGAGTACTGGGGGAGGGCCTCGGCGATGCCGAACTCGGGCGAGAAGTACGCCACCTGGCGCAGACCGCTCTCGCGGTTCTGGAACCAGCGCGGCGCTTCCAGGTACCGGGTCAGGTCCTCGTGCACCGAGGTCTGGAACCGCAGGAACGCCGGGTCGGCGGCCAGCTCGGCGAGGCGAGCGGGGGAGGTGGTCCCCAGCATCGACACCGGGTCGTGGCGGGTGGCGTCCCACGCATCGGGATCGACCCAGCGGAACAGGTCGCGGGTGCGGTCGTCCCAGGCCCACCGGAGGTTCATCGCCAGCTCCTCGAGCGGGGCCAGCGGCTCCGGCAGGCGGGGACGGACGGTGAAGCTCCGGAGCGCTCGCATGGCCCGACGGTAGCGAGGCCATCCGAGAAGGTCACCTGGAGGCGGCGAAGTTCACGCGCCCGTCATCGCCTGAGGCCGGCGCAACCTGGAAGGTTTGTGCCCCCATCCGACATCGATCCTCCAACTTCTGCCCCGTTCGTCCAACTTGGAGGATGTTGGCGTTATGCGACCCTGATCCTCCAAGTTGGAGGATCAGGGCGGGGGGGCGGGGGCGGGGTCGGGGGCGGGGTCGGGGTTGTGCGTGGCCTCGGGCACACTCGCAGGGTGACCGACCCGCAGATCCTGCCGTTCGATGTGCCCGCCGCGGTCGACGAGGTCATCCGCTCGCGGCGGACGAGCCTGCAGGTGGATCCCGACGATCCGGTGCCCGACGAGCTCATCGCACGGCTCGTGGAACTGGCCACCTGGGCGCCGAACCACAAGCGCACGTGGCCGTGGCGCTTCACCGTGATCACCGGTGCGGCCCGGCACCGCCTGGGCGAGGCGCTGGCGATGGTGGCACCGGACCTCGGTGTGCCGCCCGAGAAGGCAGCCAAGCTGCGCACCAAGTACGCCCGCAGCCCTGCCGTGGTGCTCGTGTGGGTGCGGGTCGACCCGAGCCCGCTCCGGGCGAAGGAGGACCGCGACGCCGTGGCGGCCGCCGTGCAGAACCTCCTCCTGGCGGCCACGTCGTTCGGCCTCGGCAACTACTGGGCCACCGTGCCGGAGGTGCTCGAGGACGGCGTCCGGCGCTTCGCCCACGTCGGCGACGACCACGACCTGGTGGCGCTCGTGTACCTCGGCTGGCCCACCGCCACGGCGCCGGCGCCGCCGCGTCCCGAACCGGAGGTCACCTGGTTCGACGGCTGATCACGTCGGCGGCGGCGCCGAGGTCGTGGTGCTGGTGGACGACGTGGTGGTGGATGGCGCCGTCGGCACCGGCATCGAGGTGGTGGTCGTCGTCGTCGAGGTCGTGGTGCTCGAGGTCGTGGTGACCGGCTGCGCCGTGACGGCGGACGTGGCCGCGTCGGCGCCCGTCTGCATCGCCGTCCCGGTCACCCAGCCCAGGGCGGAGGGGGCACGGACGGGGTCGATGTGCATGCCGTCCTTGGTGCGCCAGGGCTTGCAGGCGCTCGGACCGTCGGGGCAGAGGTAGGCGCCGAAGTCGATGGCCGTGACGCCGGCGGTCCTGGCCGCCGCCCGGATGTCGGCCCGGACGCAGTCGGCGCGCTTCACGGAGTCCTTCGGCATGATCCACCCGCTGTTGGTCCCGGGCCAGGCGGGCAGGACGACGACGACCCGACCGGCGTGGCTCTTGAGGTACGCGAGGCGAGCCGCCATGTCGTTCTGGTACCAGGCGTGGGCGGGGGCGTGGCAGGGGTGGCGCCAGGTGCCATCGAGCTGGTGGTCGAGCATGGCGTGGGTGCTCGTCATGACGATGGCGACGTCGGGGCGGATCTTCAGGTAGGGCGGGTACATCGACGGCCAGCCCTTGGCGCAGGCTGCAGGAGTGGGGACGACCTTGCCGGTGACGGCGCGGGCCGGCGGGTTGCTGCGGGCGCCGTCGCACGCCTCGAGGGTGCCGTCGACCAATGTCGTCGTGGCCTGGTTGATGGTCTTCGTCCCGTCCTTGATGAGCCAGCTCGGGATGGAGTCGCCCAGGACGAGGACCCGCTGGGTGCCCGGCTTGGTGGGCACGGTGGTGGGTTCGCAGGCGGTGAGGAGCACGGCGGACAGGGCCGCCACCCCCATCGCCGTGCGGACCAGCGTCCGGTGTCGCAGCAGCATCGGAGCCGAGTGTGCCAGCCCGGCAGGTGTGGTGTCTTGGCCACGGTCCGTCCGTGCGATGTGACGTTGGACACAGACCGTGGCGCGGGATGGTGAACAGTGGAAACCTGTCCCGAGTTCCTCGGACGAGGCGGCGTCCTGGGGCGGGACCCGAGGGGGAGCATGGTGTCCGCACCGGCTCCCCCGACGGTCCCCGCCGTGCGCCGCGCTGAGCCACCCGTCTGGCGCGACGCGGCGCGTGGGTACGATCGCCCGATGACCACCGACGACCCGAGCTGGTACCAGCGGGCCATCTTCTACGAGGTCCTGGTCCGCGGGTTCCGCGACTCCAACGGCGACGGCACCGGCGACCTC
>Ga0182747_1001515_pt1 | contig 17874 bp, 17 predicted proteins | sample eDN3rd30CBELigBY_FD_128526 | JGI IMG/M metagenome (GOLD analysis project Ga0182747, IMG submission 128526) | Enriched backyard soil microbial communities from Emeryville, California, USA - eDNA 3rd pass 30_C BE-Lig BY (version 2) (version 2) | ecosystem: Environmental > Terrestrial > Soil >...
AAATCGCTTCAGTTGTGAAGGAATATTACTTATTGATTCCATTCCAGTAAATGAAAGCGTTTTTGGACAAGATCCGTACGAACCAGTAACGGAAAGCCACATCCCATCTCTTCTACTGAAAGAAGTAGATTTAAAAACGTATATTACAAAAAAGTATGACATTCCTCCGGAAGAAGAAAGAATTTTGTTAATAGAAAGTCACTCGGATGAGGAGATGTTATCTCAAGGGCATGAGCTATTACTGAATGATGCATTAAAGATCACGGTGGGGTGTGCCGGGTTTGCTAAAGCATTAGCCAGGATCATCTATAAAAATAGGGACACCACAAAAAACGATATGGAACTACCATTATTGATTGTCAGTGGAAGTGTGAATCCAGTAACTAAAAAGCAAATTGCATTTGCGGAAGTAAATGGATTCGAACGAATATCGTTAACGCTAGAGCAGCTTTGGGATAAACAATATTGGAATACAGGAAAAGGACAAGAAAATATCCTTCACTATTTAAACATGGAACAACCTCTCATGTTTGAAACATTTGGGAAGGTATCGACAGAAGAAATCAATCAACTGCCCGATCAAGGAAATGAACTAAGATTTCGGATTGGACAGTCACTCGGATACTTAGTAAAGAAGCTTATGTCAAATGGTATGAAAAGAACAATCTTATTTACAGGCGGAGATACATTATATCAATCGATGAAGGTATTCGGGATTACCGAAATTAAACCTCTGAAAGAATTATTCCCTGGAATTGTTTTTGGAAGTATTGATTTTAAGGATGAAAAACATTATGTCATTACTAAATCTGGCGGGTTTGGTGATGAAGATCTATTTGTTAAATTACATGAATTGATTAGTGAAAAAGGAGATGTGTATTATGTTAAATAATTATAATTTAAAAATGCCAACAAATGTGTTTGCAGGTTCAGATGCCATGCAAAACCTCCATACCCTTATCAAAGACGGCGTGACAAAAATCGCGATCTTTACAGATAAAGGCATCCTTAAAGTTGGATTGCTAGACGAAGTCATCAGTATTATCGAAAAGAATCATATCGAGTACGAAATCTTATCTGATATACCAACAGAGCCATCTTACACAGAGGCCCAAGAGGTTGTTGAGGATTTTAAAGCATTGAACGCTGATTTTATCATTGGAGTTGGCGGCGGAAGTGTGATGGATATCGCTAAATTAGCATCCGTTTTATCTACTGATGATTATACGGTAAAAGATTTACTAGAGGATCCGTTAGCAGCTAAAAAACAAGTGACATCATTAATGATTCCTACCACAGCTGGTACAGGGTCTGAAGCAACGCCTAATAGCATTGTAGGTGTACCTGAAAAGAATTTAAAAGTTGGTATTGTAAATGGTGAATTAATTGCTGATCACGTTATTTTAGATAGCAACATGATAAAAAATTTACCTAAACCGATTGCTGCTGCAACAGGCATTGATGCTCTAGCACATGCGATCGAATGCTTTACTTCAAAAAAGGCAAACCCAATCAGTGATACCTTTGCATTAGAGGCATTAGATTTAATTATGAATAACATTATTGATGCTTGCACAAACCCAGATGCACTTGAAGCGAAGCGGAATATGTTATTAGGTTCATTTTATGCTGGGGTAGCGATTACATCTTCAGGGACTACTGCGGTTCATGCCTTGTCCTATCCTTTAGGTGGAAAATATCATATTGCTCATGGTGTTTCTAACGCCATTCTGCTAACACCAGTTATGAAGTTTAATGAGCCGGTTATTATTGACCTCTTAGCGAAAGCCTATGATCGAGTGGTAAAGGAAAAAAATAAAGAATTGACGGTAAATGAAAAGTCAAAATATATCATTGATTTAATAGAAAACATCGTGAAAACACTTGAAATTCCAACTAGCTTAAAAGCTTTCAATGTGCCGGAGGAAGATCTTGAAGGATTGGTTGAGGCTGGAATGGAAGTTCAACGATTGCTTGTGAATAATAGGAGAGAAGTAACACCAGAAGATGCTCGTAAAATTTATCTAGAAATTATGTAGGAGTGATTCATGTGAAAAACAAATTACAAGGAATTATTTCACCCATTGTTACACCCATGTATGACAATGAAGAAGTTAACTATGAAGAGCTCGTAAATCAGGTGAATAGAGTCATTGAGAATGGTGTTCATGGTATTTTTACCTTTGGTACGAATGGTGAAGGGTATATTTTAAGTGAAGAAGAAAAAGTGAAAGTCATGGAAACAGTAGTTAAAACTGTTGCGGGAAGGGTCCCTGTCTATGCATCCACAGGATTAGTTGGAACACAAGATACCATTCGCTTATCGCTAGAGGCTAAGCGTGTTGGTGTAGACTACTTATCCATCATTACACCCTATTTTGCAACAGCCACTCAAGAAGAGATCTATCATCATTTTAAAACAGTTGCTGAAGCCGTTGATATGCCGATTGTTTTATACAATATTCCAGCTAGAACGGGTAATTCTATCCAACCTGCGACTGTTGAAAAACTAAGTCAGATTGACAATATTGTTGGTGTCAAAGATAGCAGCGGCAACTTTGATAATATCCTTCAATATATTGAAAGAACAAGAAATAGAGAAGACTTTTCGGTGCTATCAGGTAATGATTCATTAATATTATGGACGTTACTTGCCGGTGGAACTGGCGGTATTGCAGGATGTTCGAATGTTTATCCGTTTACTATGGCACAAATATACGAACAATTTGTCAATGGGAATATCGAAGAAGCGCGTAAATACCAGGATTCTATCAGAAGTTTCAGAGATTGTTTTAAATTTGCAAATCCCAATACTGTGGTTAAAACGGCTGTTGAACTGCTAGGCTATCCGGTTGGGAAGTGCCGTGCACCATTCAACCAAGTGTCTGATGAAGGAATTACAGCATTAAAATCCGTATTAAATGAAAATATCGAATTGGGAATGAAGTAGTTAGGAGGGCATTATGAAAAAAATTATCGGAGTAACAATGGGTGATCCTGCAGGTATCGGACCTGAAATTTCAATCAAAGCTTTTCAAAAGAAAGGCTTATATGAAAAATGTAACCCCTTACTAGTTGGAGATAAAAGTATTGTCGAGAGCTATTTAGAGAAATTCCCGGAGATTCAGTTGAAAGTAAATGCTATAACTACACCGGAAGATGGATTGTATGAATGGGGAACAATCGATGTCATTGACTTAGCTTCTGTCGATGCAAATGAATTACAGATTGGTGAAGTGTCTAAAGAGGCCGGAAATGCAGCCTATCTCTATGTGGAAAAAGTCATTGAATTAGCCCTTGAAGGGAAAGTAGATGCGACCGTTACGAATCCATTAAATAAAGAAGCGTTAAACTTAGCAGGACATCACTTTGCCGGTCATACTGAAATTTATGGACAGCTTACAAATACGAATAAATTTTCTATGATGTTAGCTGATGGTGATTTAAGAGTGGTTCACGTTTCAACGCATGTTTCTTTAAGACAAGCCTGCGATTTAGTTAAAAAAGAGAGAGTGTTAGATGTAATAAACATTGCTCATCATGCTTGTATAAACTTGGGGATCGAAAATCCAAGGATTGCTGTGGCGGGATTAAATCCACATTGTGGAGAAAATGGATTGTTTGGTACGGAAGAAATTGACGAAATCATCCCCGCGATTGAAGCAGCTGAAAGTGAAGGGATTAATGTATTCGGACCTTTACCAGCAGATACCGTATTCTCAAAAGCCCGCGGTGGAATGTATGATATCGTTGTGACCATGTACCATGACCAAGGCCATATCCCATTAAAACTTTTAGGGTTTGTATTTGATAAAGAAGAAAATAAATGGAAAGAGGTTTCTGGAGTAAATATTACATTGGGATTGCCAATAATCCGAACCTCCGTTGATCATGGAACAGCATTCGACCAAGCAGGTAAGATGACGGCGAGTGAACTTAGTCTTGAAAATGCCATCGATTACGCAGTACAGCTAGCAAATAATGCAAATAAAGAAGCGGCAATTAGATAGAAATTTAATAGAAAGATAGGGTGATTCGTATGGGTAACAATACATTAGTCATTAACAGGTCGATTCCAAACGGTAAATTAGTTCATGATGATTATACAAATATTGATTTTTCATTAATTCCATCTGGTCCTTTTTCAACCGCACATGCACCAACGATTATTAAGTTAGACGACGGAGATTTATTATGTGCATGGTTTGCAGGTTCATTTGAAGGCAGTCCCGATATTTCTATTGTCTTATCGAAATTTAACCATGAAACGGGAGAGTGGAATGAACCAAAAATTGTCTCGCAGGATGATACGCGCAGTGAGCAAAACCCATCATTCTTCCAAGCACCTGATAAATCCATCTGGTTAATCTATACTTCTCAGGAAGGCAGACAACCAGGTAAAGATAATATGCAGTTTACGTCTATTATTAAATATCAGAAAACATACGACAATGGTGAAACTTGGACAGAACCGGAAGTATTATTTAGCCAGCCTGGTACATTTGTTCGACAAGCGATTCAAGTATTAAGTAATGGCAGATGGATCTTTAGCACATGGATCTGTGAAGATTCAGAATTAGGTCTGACAAACGATCCTACCGTATTTCAAGTATCTGATGATGAAGGACTGACATGGAAAGAAGTGCGCATGCCTGATAGTAACGGACGAGTGCATGCCAATGTGATCGAATTAGAGGATGGTCATTTAGTAGCTTTTATGAGAAGTAGATTTGCGGATTATATTTATAGAAGCGAGTCAACAGATAATGGGGACTCATGGACAGCGCCTGAACCAACAACCTTACCAAATAATAATGCTAGTATAAGTGCAATCAAATTGGATAACGGTGCCATTGCCATTGCCTATAATGCAAACGCTGCAAATCATCCTGAAAAAGGGAAAGTAGCATGGCCTGGATTGAGAAATCCGGTAGTGGTTTCAGTGTCAGAAGATGGCGGATATACCTGGCCAATCGGCAGGATTATTGAACACGCAGAAGGTTTCATTGGGGCAGAGAATAAAACGAATAATTCACAATTTGAATATCCTACTATTTATCAAGATGAAGAAAGACGATTACATTTAGTGTACGCATATAAGAATAGAATATGTGTAAAATATAATAGTTTTTCAGTTGAAGATATCTATGGTGAAAAACGTGAAAATGAAGGGGTTTACAATCCTACATCTGGAGAAATCAGCTAGATCGTAAGTTACGCTTAGGGATAAAACCAATTTAACAAACTATCAGTTTACTTGGTTATTAAGAGAGGAGAAATAAGATATGACATTGCACATGATTCTTGCCCTTGGTATCTTGATCCTGATGATTGGATTGATTATGTCAGACAAGATGGCCTTCGGTGCACCACCAATCCTGGCCTGTCTTCTGCTTGTAGTCACCGGTTTGTCTACTGTCCAAGAGGCCTTCGCAGGCTTCGTGAACCCAAGTGTTATCATGATTGCCGGCTTTATGGTTGTGATGGCGGCATTAATGAAGACTAGCCTGATTGGTAAGGTTCAGGCCTCTATGCTTGCTTTGGTAAATAAGGGCGGTTATAAGAGCTATGCTCTATTGCTTGTGGTCGTTATGCTTGGTGCCAGTTTACCAGGTGCCGGTGCCACTGGTTACTATGTACTCATTTTATCCTTAATATCTACGATCCCTTACAATAAAAAAATGCCTACGTCTAAACTGATGATGCCTTTGGGGTTTGCGACAAATCACCCTTTGATTCCTTTCAATGTAGCACTTTTCTATGGTGTTACTGTCAGCGTACTGGAAACGGCAGGTTATCATGGCGGGCTTTCTATGACGAAATTCGCTGTAGTGAATTTCATCCTGGCTCTTGGTTTCTTGGCATGGAGTTTGATTGCTTATCGTCTTCTGCCAGATCATCCAATTTCCGAAGATTCCGTCATGGATGAGGTAGCTGCTACGGCTGAGTTTGCCGCTTTGCCTGCATGGAAAGAATACACGACCATCGTTCTATTTGTCCTTAGTGTTATTGGTATGATGCTTATGAACCAATTGGGCAATGCTTCCTTTGTCATCCCTGGTCTTGCAGGAGCAATCTTACTATTCATGAATGTACTTGACTTCAAGGAAGCCCGCGACAATATGGGTGCACCTGTAATCCTAATGATGGCTGGTGTAATCGGCGTTGCGGACGCTCTGGCTAACTCTGGATTTACAGCTATGATCGGAAAGGTCGTGGCAGATTCATTAGGTACTAATATCAGTCCATTCATTCTTATCTTAATTTTTGCACTTCTTACTAGTACCTGTGCTACATTTACTGGTTCAAATATGGGTTCTGTCTTCATCTTTGCGCCAATCGCTATTGCAACCAGCCTAAGTTTGGGACTTAATCCTGTTGCTGCCGCAGTTGCCGTTGTCGTATCTGGATGGAACGGCGGATACATGCCAATCGATGGTATGCCCGCGATGATTTTAGGCATGGGTAAATATAAACTTCCGCAGTTCTGGTTGTTCTCCGTACCTATGTACCTAATCCGTATTATTGTACTGTGTGCAGGTGCAATGCTTATATTCCCTGTAAACTGATGAAGTGCTAGAAGGAACAGCATTAATAATTTTAAATCCGAGACTCAATCCAGAGAACTTAACGGGATTGAGTCTTTTTTTTATGATATTACAGACAAAATTAAGATAAAAAATGCTGCCCAATAAGTCATAATGACTTACAGGTAATTATTTAAATTTTTTCAAAGGATAATATTAATCAAAATAGGATATTTTAATATAGTCAATCATAATTTCTTTGGAAGGATGCTTAATATGGAGAAAAAACTCTTAAATTTACTTACATCTTTATGCTTTATTTCCTTGCCATTTTTATTTAAAGGATCAAAAATGAGAGAAACTCTCGTCATTTTTTTCTCAAAAGGAGTATTAGCTACTCTTGTTGATGCGTATGTAGTTGGAACAAAAAGAGTTGCATATCCAGTTCGTCCTTTGCCGAAGATTTTTAAAACGAACATTATTTATGACATACTATTTTTCCCGATTTTAAGTGTGATCTGGGTCAAGATTTCTTATAACGATAAATTTTGGAAAATACTATTGAAAAGTTTAATATTTAGTGTTCCTATGAGTATTGGTCAATGGTATATGGAAAGGAATACAAAGTTATTTAAATGGGGAAAATGGACAGTCTTCCATACTTTTGGCAGTGTGAATTTCACATTATTTACAATTAGAGGTTTTGTTGGATTACTGAAAATATTGGATAAATTAAAGGGAAATCAAAAGGTAATTGAATAATAGGGGTAATCACGGCGGTCGAATGAAAAGTTGCGGACCGGATATTTTTAATTATAAAGATTAAATTTTAGTTGACAAATCAATTGTTCTGTGTTATAATAATAATTTATTGACATTAGGTATGCTTCTATCATAAAATAAACTCCTAGCAGAGCTATGCTAGGAGTTTTTCTGCGTTAATAAGGGATTATGAAGGGGGAACCTGTTTGCAAACTAGGAAGGAAAGCTTGACCGCAATAGTTAGTTGCTTTGCCAGGGGTTATCATGCATCTACCAGCATAGATCCGATTTTTAATGACTTTATTGCTCGTTCACTCTTAAGTGAAGAAGAAAAACAGTTAATCGCCGCCAACTGGGCTAACGCAATTGCCTTCTTTGATCAAGAAAAAAGCGAAACATTGGAAACCTTTGATGAAAAGCTAATGTGGGTGATGAACAACCAGACCATTCCCCAATTAGTCAGCCGGGCAAGATATGCAGAAGATGGACTTAAGTCTGCAATCGAACGTGGGTTTAAACAGTATGTTATTCTCGGTGCGGGTTTCGATACCTTTGCTTTAAGGCAAGAAAAGCTTCCAGAGGATTTTATTATTTATGAGGTTGACCATCCTGCAACCCAAGCTTTTAAGATCAATCGTCTCCAGGAAATCGGTATTGATATTCCCGAAAATGTTAGATTCGTCCCCGTAGATTTTAAAAGTGATTCTCTTCGTGCAGAACTGAAGAAAAGCGGCTTTGATGAACAACAATATACTTATTTTAGCCTGCTGGGCGTGGTTATGTACCTAGCTAAAAAGGAGTTCTGCCAATTACTATCTTCTGTGGCGGAAATGTCCGCAAACGGGAGTTCATTTATCTTTGACTACCTCGATGATACTGCTTTTAATGAAAGATTAGCCTCTAAGAAACTAACCCGAATGAGACAAATTACCGCCCAAACGGGTGAACCGATGATTACTGGCTACGATCCGTTTGAACTGGACTTGGAGCTCCAGGACTGCCAGATGTTACTCTATGAAAATCTCTCTCCAGCTAATATTGAGGAGATGTATTTTAAGGGAAGAGAAGATGGATTACATGCCTTTGAGCATTTTCATTTTGCTCATCTCGTTGTGAGTAAATAGTTATGAATTGCCAAGCACCGCTCTGAGCTCCCTAGCGGTGTTTTTTTTGCTATTATTTCCATTTTTTTGCGGCCATTTGATACAATCAAGGAGGAGTATAGGGAAGGAGTATTATCATGTTTAAAATTTTTATCATTGAAGATGACAAACAATTGGTGAACTTGCTGAAAGAGCATTTACATAAATTCGGGTATGATACAAAGTCCGTTGAAAAGTTTGATGCGGTCCGTGGGGAATTTGAGAAATTTGAACCACACCTCGTTTTATTGGATGTGAATTTGCCGAAATATGATGGTTACTATTGGTGCCGGCAAATTCGCAGTGTTTCAACTTGTCCAATTCTCTTTATTTCTGCTCGAGAAGGAAAGATGGACCAAGTGATGGCACTAGAAAATGGAGCGGATGATTATATCACGAAACCTTTTGATTATGAAATTGTTACGGCGAAAATAAATAGTCACCTCCGAAGAGCTTATGGAACTTATGCTAGTGCGAATAATGAGCGGACGACCTCAGTGGAAGGATTAATCTTGGATGTGGAACGGCTGCGGCTAACTTTAAATGAACAGGAAATTGACCTGAGCCATACGGAAGCAAAAATTTTAGATGAACTAATGAAAAAAGTAGAACGTGTCGTCAGCCGTGACAGACTTTTAGAGAAAATTTGGGACGATCAAGCTTTTGTGGATGATAATACTTTGAATGTGTACGTAACACGTGTTCGTAAAAAATTAGCTGCATTGTCTATTGAAGATGCCCTTCAAACGATCCGCGGTCAAGGGTATCGGCTCGTTCCGAATTGGAGGCATATGTGATGAGGCTTTTTTTTCGGGAACAGCTGGCATTGATTCTCTTTTATTTTCTTCAATTAGTCGTGATAACGGGCATTTATTGGCTTGACGGCTATCGTCATTTATCGATAAGTCTTTATGCGGCATTCCTAAGTACATGCCTTCTAATTGGTTATCTCTTTTTTCGATACATCACGAATCGCTCGTTCTACCAGCGGATGGAAAAACAGCTGACCTCCATGGAGGATTTTACAAGCAATGTACAGCAAAGCCCACTGGCGGAGGGCTTACAACAGCTTTTGAAAAGCCAATTCCGTCACTATAAAACAGACCTTCATAATTATAAATACAAACTGGAGGGGCATATTCAGTTTATCAATCAATGGGTGCATCAAATGAAGACCCCTTTGTCTGTGATTCATTTAATTGTCCAGGATGAGGATGATTCCCGTTTCATTGCGATTGGGGATGAACTGGATCGTCTTAAAAAGGGATTGGATATGGTTTTATACACAGCACGTTTAGATACTTTTGAACGCGACTTTTATGTGGAGACCCTAAATTTGCAAACCGTTGCCCGTTCTGTGACATCCAGCCAGAAACGCATATTTATTCGGAAGCGAGTGTTCCCAGTGTTAGAAATCGATGGGGGTCTTCAAGTGGCATCAGATGAAAAATGGTTGTCCTTTGCCATGACCCAGTTGATGACCAATGCCCTGCGTTATACCGTTGAGGAGAATCGTAAAATATACTTTCATGGCTATAAGTGTGGAATAAATACCGTTTTAGAAATCCGTGATGAAGGAGTCGGGATTCCCCAAAGCGACTTACCCCGTGTCTTTGATCCCTACTTTACAGGTGAAAATGGCCGTAACTTTCAAGAATCCACCGGAATGGGCCTCCATCTCACCAAGCAAATCTGCGAAAAACTCGGACATCGTATCGAAATCGAATCCACCATAAACCAAGGAACCACCGTGCGCATTATTTTCTAATGGTGTTTTTTTTGATGCCATTAATGGAATCAATTTATGGAATCAATTTATGATGTCATTTATGGTGTCAGGCACCGTCTGTGGACACTTTCCTGTTTTGTCCTTTTGGGGCGGACGCTCGGATTGATGGTTATCTACTTACTGCATAATTTTCTCAACCTTACAATTGTGTAAGATAGTTGTAAGTTTACGACATGGAAGCGGGTGCTGATATCTAGGTAAAATGAGGGTACGAATAAAACAGGGAGTGAAATTGGATGTCGATTTTAGATGTGAGACATTTAGAAAAGATTTATGAGGGGAAAGTGGCGCATAAAGCCATTGAAAATATAAATTTTACGGTCGATAAAGGTGAATTTGTTGGAATTATGGGGCCGTCTGGCAGTGGGAAAACCACACTCTTGAATCTTATTGCCACAATCGATCGGCCAACTGCGGGGGACATTTTTATTAATGGGAAAAACCCCCATGTGCTCAATCGAAAGGAAACTGCGCTATTTAGACGCCATGAGCTAGGGTTTGTTTTTCAGCATTTTAATTTACTAGATACGTTAACTGTAGAGGAAAATATCGTTCTACCGCTCACGCTTGATGGTGAAAGTGTGAAGGGAATGGACCAAAAACTCAATCAGGTAGCAAAGAAATTAGGGATTGACCAAATTCTGAAAAAACGCACCTATGAAATTTCAGGCGGTCAAATGCAGCGGACGGCCATCGCCCGTGCCATCATTCATCAGCCAGCGCTTATTTTGGCGGATGAACCAACAGGGAACCTGGATTCAAAATCAGCAAAGGATGTCATGGAGACACTGACTGCAATCAACAAGGAAGATGGCGCTACCACATTAATGGTCACACACGATGCTGTCGCCGCAAGCTATTGTCACCGTGTCATTTTTATTAAGGATGGACAACTATATAACGAAATCTACCGCGGTGATAACCGCCAGGCATTCTTCCAAAAGATTATTGATATGCTTGCGTTGTTAGGAGGGGACAGCCGTGACCTTTCCACAGTTCGTTTATAGAAATGTAGTCCGTAATAAACGGACCTACGCCGCCTACTTCTTAAGCAGTGCTTTTTCGGTCATGATCTTTTTTATTTACGCCCTATATATCTTTCATCCAGATATTAAAAAGGGTGTAACTTCGGCGCTTGCTGTTGAATTAATGACGGCTGCTGAAGTAATTATGTATGTGTTTTCCTTCCTGTTTGTCCTATACTCTGTCAGCACGTTTCTAAAATCACGGAAACGTGAATTTGGAATTTTAATGATGCACGGCATGACAAAGGGTCAGTTAAATCTTATGGTGTTTTTAGAGAATATGATAATCGGGGTTGGAGCAATTATTATAGGGATTGGAGCTGGAATGATTACGGGGAAACTCTTTCTTATGATTGGCTCCAAAATGATTGGAATTCCACCCTTGTCATTTTATTTTTCTGAAAAAGCACTCTTGCTTACTGTCGGCGCCTTTTTAATCCTTTTCCTTTGCATATCATTATTTACAACCATTCTTGTCAGAGTAAATAAATTAATTGATTTATTTCAGGCAGGGGAAAAGCCGAAAAAAGAACCCAAAGTATCGGTCTTCTTATCAATTTTCTCAGCAATTTTGCTCATAGTCAGTTATTATTTAGCAGCAACAGCAACCATGCTGACATTAATTTTCAGAGTTCTGCCTGTAATTGGAATGACAATTGTTGGCACCTACTTTTTCTATACTCAGCTATCGGTATGGGTTACAAAACTACTTCAAAAAAATCGTTTCTTGTTTTGGAACAAAACGAATTTAGTGACGTTCTCCAGTCTGGCCTATCGTTTGAAGGATAATGCACGGATGTTTTTCATGGTAACGATTGTTTCAACGGTGGCATTTTGTGCGGTAGGGACGCTTGCCTCGATGAATGTAATGATTAAACAACTCGACGTAGAATTTCCCGCTGAAATTAGTTATCTTGCAAAAGATGATCAACCAGTTCACCAGCAAAATTTACAGCAAATTGAAGCGGAATTAAAGGAAAAGAATATCAATTACACAACGAATCAGATCCTGATTAAATACGTAGCTGTTGCTTCTTCAACAGATAAATATGCACGAGAAAAAATCCCGGTCGTTTCTTTCTCGGATTATAAAAAAATTGCAGCAGCAGCTGGCTACGAATTTAATGAAAAGCGGCTCGTCGGAAATGAAACGCTAGAAATGCGTACATCGATTTTTAGTAACTTGGAAGAAGTAACCTATACCTTAAAAGAGGATCAGATAAGACTTACTCATGACCAGCCCACTAAACATATCGTTTTTCCCAACCAGTTGCTTCATGGTCAGGGGATCGTAGTCAGTGATGGGTTGTTTGACAGGCTTACACCCGTGAATACCGAAACCTTTACGGGCTTTTACACAAAGGAACTTAAAAAAACAACAGGGATGGCAGAAAATCTAGTCAGGAACGGTACCTCGATGTCGTTAGAACATGTTCCTTACTCGATCACGGTCAGCGGAACTTTATACGAACTACAAATGGGTATGTATAAGATGATGTTATTCGTTGCTTTATTAATTGGGGCAGTATTCTTTATCGCGGCAGGAAGCTTTCTATATTTCAGGCTTTATGCAGATTTGGATTACGACAGGCGCCAATATCTGACCATTACAAAGGTAGGATTAACCGATCGTGAACTAAATAAAATTGTTACTCAGCAGCTGGCCTTGCTTTTTTTCGTGCCAATTGTAGTAGCCTTTGTTCATAGTGGGTTCGCCTTTATGGCATTACAAAGCTTTTATAAATTATCGATAGCAAAAGACATGATTATCGTTCTAGCTGGTTTCTTACTGGCACAATTCATTTATTTCTTTTTGATTCGCTACCGATATTTACGGAACCTGAAAAAATCATTAATTTAGAACAAAACCCATCTGATTCTATAAATTAGATGGGTTTTGTTAAATATAATTCGATCTATTTATTCTATAATGAATAACGGAAATTTTCTATATTTAATCGATCCACAGGTTCCTTAGGAGTCTGTCTGCTTGTTAATGAAGAGATTGAAGTAGAATGGAACTTATGGTATATTTGAAGAAAATGACCGAAAAACTAAAATGGTCAGTGGAGGTTGACATGGCAACCGATCGAAGAAAGCTGATTGTAGAAGCAGCAACGAAATCCTTCTCCTTGTTTGGCTATAAAGCAACAACAATGGATCAAGTCGCAAAGTTGGCCAATGTAGGGAAAGGGACGATTTACACCTTTTTTAAAAATAAAGAAGAATTATTCGAAGAGATTATTTCCACTTTGGTAAAGGAAATGATTGCGGAAGCAGAATCAGTTATCCAACCAGATTTACCCTTTACTGAAAATGTGCATCGGGCGCTTTATCGTTTATTAGAATTTCGCTCCCAGCACCAATTGATGATCAAGATGGTGCAAGAGGAAACGGAAATGGGGACTTTAGCGGTTTCAGAAATGCTGCAGCATGTGGAGGATGAAATTATTGCTTACTTAAAGCTGAAAATCGATGCGGCCATCACGAAAGGGGCCATCCCGGCAGCCAATACTGAAATCACTAGCTTTCTGTTGTTAAAAATGTATATTGCCTTAGTTTCAGACTGGGAGAAGAATCATCAGCCGTTAAGCTCTGAACAAATTGCGGAAATTATGAAGGTGTTTTTAGTAAAAGGTCTGTCCACATAAAAAAGACTTGTCTGTATCCATACAAGTCTTTAGCTATGGGGCGTCACTAGTGTGGCGCTCCGTATACTTATTTTATAAGATAAAGATTCTTTGAAGCAGTGGCTATTTTTGGTGCATTCTTACGGTTGCCAGTGAATTCTTCCATTAAACTTAAAAAAGTTCCGAAAAGGTAATTGACTACGGAACCAGCGAGGATTCCAAATCCAAGTGCGGTTAAAAAATACGCAGTATTGTAACCGTTTACAAATTGACCGAACAAAATGAGAATGATTCCTAAACTGCTTCCGAAGATAGCTGTTTTCTTAAATGTAAATATACTCTTTAAGTGTTTTTCCTGCATCATCATCAACTCCCCTGTAAGAATATTCTATCAATTGTCACAGAATTGTCAAACTTTTTTTGAAAATATTATTTTTTTAATTTTGTGTATTGACTTCTGTATTAGACACTCTGATTGGAAACGGGGCCAAGTAAATTTGGCCCCGGGCATTATTTCTTTGCTAGGTTTTCTTGTGCCATCTTTACCAATTCGCGAACCATGCTGCCGCCAAGCCGGCCGCCTACTTTCCCTGCCTGCTCTGAGGTGAGTTGGCCGTTATAACCTTTTTTCAATGGAACCCCCACCTCTTGTGCTGCTTCGAATTTCGCATCCTCCGGGTTACCGGTATTTGCGACTTTGGCCTTTAACGCATCTAAGCCAGTTCGCGCCTCTGGAACAAGGATTTTATTTCTTCTTCTCGCCATTAAAATCCCTCCTTTACGTTAGGATTTCCCGAATGTAAAAAATAATCAATAATCACTGGAAAAACCCATATTAATCCAGTATAATAACTGATAATAAATTCGGAAAAAATCAATGAAAAAGAGAGTAGTTATCTATGATGGTCCAGCGATTCAGGGGTGGTGTGAGCCTGAAACAGAATAGATAATGAAGCGCACTTTTGAGATGCATGCCTGAAGGTAAAGTAGGGTATGCCGGAGGATCCTCCGTTACAAAAGAAAGCTGGTTCATTATGTGAACAATTAGAGTGGTACCGCGGGAAGTTTAACTCTCGTCTCTTTTAATAGAGACGGGAGTTTTTTGCATTTTTATAAGGCTGTGTTAAAGATTAATGTTGATTATGGCAACCTGTTGGTTAGAGTGGAAGGCACGAAGACTCCTGCGGGAATACGGGGCAGGGGAGACCCCGCAGGAGCAAAGCGACGAGGAGGCTCCCCGTCACGCCCGCGGAAAGCGAAGTGCCTGGAACGGAAATCAACAGACTAGTTTAACACAGCCCTTTATAAAGAAAATAGGAGGTTGAATCGAATGAATTTTAAACAAGAGCTGGCATCGATCTTACATGATTTGCTTGGCCAAGAGATGACACTGAAAGACTTGGAATTGATGATCGAAAAGCCCAAAAACCAGGAGCACGGGGATTTAGCTTTTCCTTGCTTTACGTTAGCGAAGCTAAAAAGAAAGTCCCCCAATCTGATTGCCGAAGAATTATGTGAAAAAATCCAATCCCCCATTTTTGAAAAAGTGACTGTGGTTGGGGCATATCTTAATTTCTTTTTAAACAAAAAGACGGCTTCCGAAAAAGTTGTAAAAGATATCCTCACACAAAAGGGGAAGTATGGTGCGCTGACGTTTGGGAACGGCGGGGCTGTCACGATTGACATGTCCTCTCCTAATATTGCAAAACCCTTCTCAATGGGGCACTTGCGTTCAACGGTAATCGGCAATTCACTCGCTTTAATTGTAGAGAAATGCGGTTATAAACCCCTTAAAATTAATCATCTGGGTGACTGGGGCACGCAGTTTGGGAAGTTAATCACGGCCTATCAATTATGGGGAGATGCCGACAAGGTTAAAGCAAATCCGATTAAGGAATTATTGTCCCTTTATATTAAATTTCATGAAGAAGCCGAGAGCAACCCTTCTCTTGAAGATCAAGGACGGAGTTGGTTTAAGAAACTGGAAGACGGTGACGCGCAAGCATTAGAGCTTTGGAAATGGTTCCGTGATGAGTCATTAAAAGAGTTTTCCAGAATATATGAGTTAATGAACGTTGAATTTGATTCATATGCAGGTGAGGCCTTTTATAACGACAAAATGGATCGCGTCGTTCAACTTCTAGAGGAAAAGCATTTACTCGTTGAGTCCGAGCAGGCACAAGTGGTCGAACTAAATGAAGAACAACTTCCGCCATGCCTTATTAAAAAGTCGGATGGGGCCACCTTGTATGCGACCCGTGATTTAGCTGCGGCTCTTTATCGACAGGAGGAGTATCAATTTGTTCAATCCTTATATGTCGTAGGTCATGAACAAAGTCTTCATTTTAAACAGTTAATCGCAGTGTTATCCAAGATGGGTTATGATTGGTCGAAACAAATGCACCATATTCCCTTTGGCATGATGCTAAAAGACGGAAAGAAAATGTCGACGAGAAAAGGGAAGGTTGTTTTATTAGAAGAAGTTTTAAATGAATCGATTGCAATGGCTCGACATAATATTGAAGAGAAAAATCCTAATCTTGCTAACAAAGATAAGGTAGCTAAACAAGTGGGAGTTGGCGCGGTTATTTTCCATGACTTAAAGAATAACCGAATGAACGATATTGAATTTTCGTTAGAAGAGATGCTTCGCTTTGAAGGTGAAACAGGTCCTTATGTCCAATATACTTATGCACGGGCATGTTCCATTTTACGAAAAGCTACTGGGAAGACTGAGTATAAGGCTGCAACCTACACCAACTCATGGGAGAAGGAATGGAAGGTGACCAGCCTCTTAATGGAATTCGCTCCTGCGGTTCAAAGAGCCTGTACCAACTTCGATCCGTCCCAAGTGGCAAAATACATTATTGACCTGGCACAAGCGTTCAATAAATATTATGCTGAGGTAAAAATCCTTGAGGACAGCGCAGAGCAGCAGGGCCGGTTAGCGCTAGTCTTTGCAGTAACCGAAGTTTTAAAAGAGGGGTTACGGTTATTAGGATTGGAAGCCCCTGATGAAATGTAGGATAATCAATTTGAGCTTCAGCTAAGCAATTAAAAGGGAGGCAAAAAGATGAGTGAATTATTATTTAAGCATTTTGAGCTTACACGAGGAAAATTTGTTAATTTTGCAGGGGATCTAGAAGAAGGGATCGCCAGCATTCAGCCCAATGGATTTAATAATACGCTCCATTGGCATGTGGGTCATGTTCTCACAGTTGCTGAGCAATTTATGTTTGGCTTTCCGAAAAAAACAACTCAGCTGCCAGCCAACTATATGCAGTTATTTGCCACAGGAACGAGTCCGGCTGCCTGGGAAGGGGATATTCCCTCTGTTCAGGAATTAATCATTCAGTTGCAAGACCAATTAGCACGAATCAAAGAAATTCCAGTGGAGAGCTTTAACCAAAGACTAAAAACCCCATTCCTTGGTCAAGAAACCTTTGGTGAATTAGCCAATTTTGCACTTTTCCATGAGGGGATTCATTTAGGACAAATGCAGGCAATGAAGCGAATTATTAAAGCGAACGTAAATTAGTTTGAATAAATATTAGTGTGAAGGCATGGGGTCCTAATAAGGGCTCCATGCTTTTTTTACCTTTACAGGATAATTTTCTTCATTAATCGGACTGATTAGGAAAAGACTATGTAGTGACACATTGAGAAATTCGGATACCTGTCAAAAATAAAACACTTCATATAAAAATGGTGTTGTGTTAAAATCAATCGGTAATTTTACTTCAAATGTGGTGGGTGAATCCAGTGCTCTCTTCTTTTAAGAGATTCTTAATCGGCCGGCCGTTAAAATCAACGGAACTAGGCGAACAAAAATTAAATATCCTAAAGGCTTTAGCGATACTATCCTCCGATGCCCTATCATCTGTGGCATACGGGACTGAACAAATTCTGATTGTGTTAGCAACGGTTAGTGTCATTGCTTACTGGTACTCAGTTCCGATTGCTGTTGGAGTATTATTTCTATTAGCTGCGTTAATCCTT
>Ga0182747_1001521_pt1 | contig 17773 bp, 28 predicted proteins | sample eDN3rd30CBELigBY_FD_128526 | JGI IMG/M metagenome (GOLD analysis project Ga0182747, IMG submission 128526) | Enriched backyard soil microbial communities from Emeryville, California, USA - eDNA 3rd pass 30_C BE-Lig BY (version 2) (version 2) | ecosystem: Environmental > Terrestrial > Soil >...
AGGTGGTCGCGTCGCCGACCAAGCTCGGGGCATGTCCAACATTCCCGTGCTCCGCAGCCGCGACCTCGTCGTCCGCGAAGGAAGTGCTCGCCGTGTTTTCGCACGAGTCCGCGGCGCTGCTGCTCGAGATGCCGATCATCGGCGAGTGGCCGACCCGTCCGCACGTCACGGTGCCGCGTGGGGGTGGGAAGTCGAGTCCGATCACGCACCGCACCGAGCGGGCACTCCCGCCGGAGCTGCTCGCCGGGCGGAGCGCCGGTGAGGTAGTGCTGGCGGAGAAGCGACGGGAGGACGAACTGCGGGACCGAGCCCGCGCATGCCTCCGCGTCAGTTGGGCGGACGCCTGGGCGGGCACGGGCCTCCAGCGCAAACTCCTGCGCGCCGGCGTCCCCCGGCTCGTGCGCCGCGGCCCCCTCACCTTCTAATCTCCTACCCGCTCCACCCGCTCACCCCATCCGCCGAGGGTGCGCCCAAGTGCCGAGGGTGCCGGTTTGAACACGCACCCTCGGCGCGTCGACGCACCCCCGACGACAACGGGGCGCAGGGGCAGGGCCGCACATAGGATCGTGGGGTGGATGAGCCAGCGGTCGCGACGGCGCCGACCCCGCCGTCCATCCGGCCCGAGCGGGTGCGGCCGATCACCGTGGGGGTGCTCGCCGCCGCGATCGGCGCGACCGTCGAGGGCACGGGCGACGCACAGGTGACGGGGGCGACGGTGAGCTCCGCGACGGCTCGCCCTGGTGACCTCTTCGTCGGCATGCCGGGGCAGCACCAGCACGGCGCGCAGTTCGCCGCCGAGGCGGCTGCCAGCGGCGCCGCCGCACTGCTCAGCGATGCGGCCGGCGTCGATCTCGCCGCAAAGGTCCTCGCCGCCGCGGGCGCCCCACCGCTGCCGGCCATCGTCGTCGAGTCGCCCCGCCCGGCGCTCGGCGCGGTCGCGGCGCGGATCTACGACTTCACGCGGGACGAGCCACAGCTCTTCGGCGTCACCGGGACGAATGGCAAGACGAGCACCGTGCACCTCCTGGAGGGCATCGCGCGCGCCCTCGGCGAGACGACGGGACTCAGCTCGACCGCCGAGCGCCACATCGCGGGGCGCGTCGTCGTCTCGGGCCTCACGACGCCGGAGGCCAGTGACATGCACGCGCTCATCGCGACGATGCGTGAGGCGCGGGTGACCGCGGCCGCGATCGAGGTGAGCGCGCAGGCACTCGAGCGCCACCGGGTCGACGGCCTCTGGTTCGGCACGGTCGGCTTCACCAATCTCTCGCACGACCATCTCGACGACTACGGTGATCTCGAGCGCTACTTCGCCGAGAAACTCAAGCTCTTCACCCCGGAGCGCGCTGGCCGGGCCGTCGTCTCGCTCGACACCCCGTATGGCGCCCGCGTGGTCCGGCACAGCGGCATCCCCGTCGAGACGATCACGAGCCACGCGGATGTGGCCGCGGACTGGCGCGTGCGCACACTCGACGTCGCGCGGGCGGGCACCCGGCTCGAGGTGACCGCACCCGACGGACGGTCGCTCCGCGCATTCATCCCGATCATCGGCGAGCATCATGCGGCGAATGCGGGGCTCGCGATCGCGATGCTCGTGACTGCCGGTCGGGACTTCGACACGATCCGCCAGGTGCTCGCGGATGACGCCGCCGTGCCGCCGATGCCGGGGCGCACGGAGAACGTGTCGGGACCGGGGGCGCCGGCCGTGTACGTCGACTTCGGGCACTCGCCGGACGCCTTCGCGAAGACGCTCGACGCGGTGCGCGCCGTGACGACGGGTCGGGTCATCATGGTGTTCGGCGCGGACGGCGACCGGGATGCACTCAAGCGTCCCGACATGGCCCGCGAGGCGGTGACGCGCTCGGACGTGCTCGTCGTCACTGATCACCACCCGCGTTTCGAGGACGCCGCCTCGATCCGCCGCACGCTGGTCGCCGCCGCGCGCGCCGCGCGACCCGACGGCGAGATCCACGAGGTGTCGCCGCCGCCGGCCGCGATCCGCGTCGCCGTCGGGCTCGCCGGTCCTGAGGACTCGATCCTGTGGGCGGGGCCGGGGCACCAGGATTACCGGGAGATCCGGGGTGTCAAGACCGCGTATTCGGCCCGCGAGGAGGCCCGACAGGCGCTCGAGGAGCACGGCTGGTCCGCCCTTCGCTGAGGCCCATCCGGGCGCGACACGCCCGAGTTGCAGGAAATGCCGAGGCCTGGCACAATCTTCTAGTTCGATATTCCGTCTCGCGCCCGTCACGGGGGTGACGACGGATCACTCTCAGGCAGTGCATAACTCGTGAGTGGGGCGCCGGTTCCGGTGCAGCCCCAGACCGCAGCTAGGCCGCAGAGAGCAGGACAGGTGCCTGTGCCCACGGATTCGTCCGTGCGGCCACGACATCAGCACCTTGACATCAGCACAGTGCGCAATTGGAAGTGCGCCGGACGCGGCTCGCCGCGGCCCGGACGCTGCACCCAGTACCCAGGAGAAGGAAGGCGAGAGCCATGGCGGGACAGAAGATCCGCATCCGGCTGAAGTCGTACGACCACGAGGTCATCGACTCGTCCGCTCGCAAGATCGTCGACACGGTCACCCGTGCCGGCGCCAGCGTGGTCGGCCCTGTGCCGCTCCCGACGGAGAAGAACGTGGTCGCCGTGATCCGTTCGCCCCACAAGTACAAGGACAGCCGCGAGCACTTCGAGAAGCGCACGCACAAGCGGCTGATCGACATCATCGACCCGACGCCGAAGGCCGTCGACTCGCTCATGCGTCTCGACCTGCCGGCCGACGTCAACATCGAGATCAAGCTCTGACCCGCTGACTGCCACTAAGGGACTGAAAACCATGACTGCCACCAAGACTTCGAAGGGCGTGCTCGGCATCAAGCTCGGCATGACCCAGGTCTGGGACGCGAACGGCAAACTCGTGCCGGTCACCGCCATCAAGGTGGACCCGAACGTCGTCACCCAGATCCGCACCCCGGAGGTCGACGGCTACGCCGCTGTCCAGATCGCCGCGGGCGCCATCGACCCCCGCAAGGTCACCAAGCCGCTCGCCGGCCACTTCGAGAAGGCCGGGGTCACCCCGCGCCGCCACGTTGTCGAGGTCCGCACGGCGGACGCCGCCGAGTACACGCTCGGGCAGGAGCTCGACGTGACCGCGTTCGAGGCCGACCAGCTCGTTGACGTCGTCGGCACGAGCAAGGGCAAGGGCTTCGCCGGCGTCATGAAGCGCCACAACTTCCAGGGCGTCTCGGCGAGCCACGGTGCGCACCGCAACCACCGCAAGCCCGGCTCGATCGGCGCCTCGGCGACGCCCGGCCGTGTCTTCAAGGGACAGCGCATGGCGGGCCGCATGGGCGGCGACCGCGTGACGGTCATCGGCCTCAAGATCCAGTCCGTGGACGTCGAGCGCGGCATCCTCCTCGTCAAGGGCGCGGTCCCTGGCGCGAAGGGCCGCCTCGTCTACGTCCGCACCACCGTGAAGGGCGCCTGACGATGACCGCCATCGACGTCTTCGACACCAAGGGCAAGAAGTCCGGCTCGATCGACCTCCCCACCGAGGTCTTCGACGTCCAGACGAACGTCCCGCTCATCCACCAGGTCGTCACCGCGCAGCTCGCGGCGGCGCGCCAGGGCACGCACAAGACCAAGACCCGTGGCGAGGTCTCGGGCTCCGGGGCCAAGCCGTTCAAGCAGAAGGGGACCGGCCGCGCGCGCCAGGGCTCGATCCGCATGCCGCAGCACCGCGGTGGTGGCACGATCCACGGCCCGCAGCCGCGCGACTACTCGCAGCGCACCCCCAAGAAGATGATCGCGGCCGCGCTCCGTGGTGCCCTGTCTGACCGCGCCCGCGCGGGCCGGCTTCACGTCGTCGAGTCGCTCAGCATCGACGAGGTGCCCTCGACGCGGACCGCCGCCTCGCTGCTCGCGACGCACACGACGGGCCGCAATGTGCTCGTCGTCGTCGCGAACGCGCAGGGCCCGTGCGCCAAGTCGGTGCGCAACCTCCCGGGCGTCTCCGCGATCGCCTGGGGTCAGCTCAACGCCTACGACGTGATCGTCTCCGACGACCTCGTCTTCACCAAGGCCGCGATGGAGGCGTTCCTCGCCGCGCAGGCCGCGAAGCAGGAGCCCGTCGCTCAGGACAAGGAGGTGACCGCGTGACGCTCACATACAAGGACCCGCGCGACATCATCATCGCCCCGGTCGTCTCCGAGAAGAGCTACGCGCTCATCGATGAGGGCAAGTACACCTTCGTCGTGGCGCCCGACGCGAACAAGACGGAGATCAAGCTCGCGATCGAGAAGATCTTCGATGTGAAGGTCGCGTCGGTCAACACGCTCAACCGTGCCGGCAAGACCCGCCGGACCCGGTTCGGCCTCGGCAAGCGCAAGGACACGAAGCGTGCCGTCGTCACCCTCAGGTCCGGTTCGATCGACATCTTCACGGCTGTCGGCTGAGGACGGGAAGAAGGAACATGTCTATCCGTAAGTACAAGCCGACGACCCCGGGTCGTCGCGACTCCTCGGTCGCCGACTTCACTGAGATCACTCGGTCGACGCCAGAGAAGTCGCTGCTCAAGCCGCTGCCGAAGACCGGTGGCCGCAACAGCTCGGGTCGCATCACCTCCCGGCACATCGGTGGTGGCCACAAGCGTCAGTACCGGGTCATCGACTTCCGTCGTCATGACAAGGACGGCGTGAATGCGAAGGTTGCGCACATCGAGTACGACCCGAACCGCACGGCGCGCATCGCGCTGCTGCACTACGTGGACGGCACGAAGCGCTACATCATCGCGCCGAACAAGCTGTCGCAGGGCGACATCGTCGAGTCGGGTGCCTCCGCCGACATCAAGCCCGGGAACAACCTGCCGCTCAAGAACATCCCCGTTGGCACGGTGATCCACGCGATCGAGCTCAAGCCCGGTGGGGGAGCGAAGCTCGCCCGCTCGGCCGGGGCCAGCGTCCGTCTCGTCGCGAAGGACGGTCCCTACGCGCAGCTGCGGCTGCCCTCGGGCGAGATCCGCAACGTCGACGTGCGCTGCCGCGCGACGATCGGCGAGGTCGGCAACGCCGAGCAGGCGAACATCAGCTGGGGCAAGGCCGGCCGCATGCGCTGGAAGGGCGTGCGCCCGACGGTCCGTGGTGTCGCCATGAACCCGGTGGACCACCCGCACGGTGGTGGCGAGGGCAAGACGTCCGGTGGTCGTCACCCGGTCTCCCCGTGGGGCAAGCAGGAGGGCCGCACCCGTAAGCGCGGGCTCGAGTCCGACAAGCTCATCGTCCGCCGCCGTAACGTCGGCAAGAAGCGTAAGTAGGAGTAGCCCAGAATGCCTCGCAGCCTCAAGAAGGGTCCCTTCGTCGACGAGCACCTCCTGCAGAAGGTGGTCAAGGCGAACGAGTCCGGCGCCAAGAACGTCATCAAGACGTGGTCGCGCCGCTCCATGATCATCCCGGCCATGCTCGGCCACACGATCGCGGTGCACGACGGACGCAAGCACATCCCGGTCTTCGTCACCGAGACGATGGTCGGCCACAAGCTCGGCGAGTTCTCGCCGACCCGCACCTTCCGCGGTCACGAGAAGGATGACAGGAAGGGACGGCGCCGCTGATGGTCGAGTCAATTGCCAAGCTCCGCCACATCCGCATCACGCCGATGAAGGCCCGTCGCGTGGTCGACCTCATCCGCGGTCGCCAGGCCGTCGAGGCGCTCGCGATCCTCAAGTTCTCGCCGCAGGCCGCGAGCGAGCCGATCTATAAGCTCGTCGAGTCGGCGATCGCGAACGCCCGCATCAAGGCGGACAACGCGAACGAGTACCTCGACGAGCAGGACCTTGTGATCGCTCGCGCCTACGTGGACGAGGGCACCACGCTCAAGCGGTTCCAGCCGCGTGCACAGGGTCGGGCCTTCCGCATTCGGAAGCGCACGAGCCACATCACCGTCGAGCTCGCGACCCCCGAGCGCGTCGAGACCAAGAAGGCAGGCAAGTAATGGGACAGAAGGTCTCCCCGTACGGGTTCCGCCTCGGCACGACGACGGACCACATCTCACGGTGGTTCTCTGACTCGACGAAGCCGGGCCAGCGGTACAAGGACTACGTCGCCGAGGACATCAAGATCCGGTCGATGCTGCAGTCGAAGCTTGACCGCGCGGGCATCGCGCGAATCGAGATCGAGCGCACGAAGGACCGCGTCCGCGTGGACATCCACACGGCCCGTCCCGGCATCGTCATCGGTCGCCGCGGCGCGGAGGCGGAGAACATCCGTACCGCGCTCGAGCAGCTCACCTCGAAGCAGATCCAGCTCAACATCCTCGAGGTGAAGAACCCCGAGGCGGAGGCGCAGCTTGTCGCCCAGGGTGTCGCGGAGCAGCTCGCGGCGCGGGTGGCGTTCCGCCGCGCGATGCGCAAGGGTCTGCAGGGCGCGCAGCGCGCCGGCGCCAAGGGCGTGCGGATCCAGGTCTCCGGCCGTCTCGGCGGCGCGGAGATGTCCCGCTCCGAGTTCTACCGCGAGGGCCGGGTGCCGCTGCACACGCTCCGCGCGAACATCGACTATGGCTTCTATGAGGCCAAGACGACGTTCGGCCGCATCGGGGTGAAGGTCTGGATCTACAACGGCGACATCACCAACAAGGAGCTCGCCCGCGAGCAGGCCGCCCAGAAGTCCTCGCGCCCCGAGCGGGGTGACCGCGGCCCGCGCCGTGGCCCGCGCTCGGACGCGCCCGTCGCCGCAGGAGTTGAGGCGTAACCATGCTTATCCCACGCAAGGTCAAGCACCGCAAGCAGCACCACCCGGGTCGTGGTGGCCAGGCCACCGGCGGCACGAAGGTCAGCTTCGGCGAGTTCGGCATCCAGGCGCTCACCCCGGCGTATGTGACGAACCGTCAGATCGAGTCCGCGCGTATCGCGATGACTCGGCACATCAAGCGTGGCGGCAAGGTGTGGATCAACATCTACCCGGACCGCCCGCTCACGAAGAAGCCCGCCGAGACCCGCATGGGTTCCGGCAAGGGCTCCCCCGAGTGGTGGATCGCGAACGTCAAGCCCGGTCGGGTCCTCTTCGAGGTCGCGGGTGTCGACGAGCAGCTCGCTCGCGAAGCCCTCACCCGTGCCATCCACAAGCTGCCGCTCAAGGCACGCATTATCAAGCGTGAGGAGGCTGACGCGTAATGGCCGTCGGTTCCAAGCAGCTCCGCCCGACGGAGCTCGACACCTTCGAGGACGCTCGTCTCGTCGACGAGCTGAAGAAGGCCAAGGAGGAGCTCTTCAACCTCCGCTTCCAGTCGGCGACTGGTCAGCTCGACGCGCACGGCCGCATTCGTGCCGTCAAGCGTGACATCGCCCGTATCTACACCGTGATCCGCGAGCGTGAGCTCGGGATCCGGGCCACCCCCGCTGCGCTCGAGACCCCCGCAAAGGGCTCGAAGGCGAAGAAGTCCGCCAAGACCGAGGCCCCGGCCGAGGTCGAGGCCGAGAAGGCTGAGTGATCCGCATGGCTGAGTCGAAGACCGAGACCAAGAAGCCGGCCGCGAAGAAGACGGCCGAGGCCGCGCCCGCCGTCGGCCACGAGTCGGCCGAGCACGACGTCCGTGACGTGAACGCCCGCGGCTACCGCAAGGCGCGTCGTGGCTACGTCACCTCCGACAAGATGGACAAGACCATCGTCGTCGAGGTCGAGGACCGGGTGAAGCACCCGCTCTACGGCAAGGTGCTCCGCCGCAGCTCGAAGGTGCACGTGCACGACGAGGGCAACACCGCCGGCATCGGCGACCTCGTCCTCATCAACGAGACCCGCCCGCTGTCGGCGACGAAGCGGTGGCGTCTCGTCGAGATCCTCGAGAAGGCGAAGTAAGCGATGATCCAGCAGGAATCCCGGCTCAAGGTCGCCGATAACACCGGCGCCAAGGAGCTGCTCACCATCCGTGTGCTCGGTGGCTCGCGCCGCCGCTACGCCGGCCTCGGCGACACCATCGTCGCGACCGTCAAGGACGCGATCCCCGGTGGGAACGTCAAGAAGGGCGACATCGTCAAGGCGGTCATCGTCCGCACCTCGAAGTCGACCCGTCGCCCGGACGGCTCCTACATCAAGTTCGACGAGAATGCCGCCGTGCTGCTGAAGAACGACGGGGACCCGCGTGGCACCCGTATCTTCGGGCCGGTCGGCCGTGAGCTTCGCGACAAGCGGTTCATGAAGATCATCTCGCTGGCCCCGGAGGTCATCTGATCATGAGCAAGAAGATCAAGACCGGCGACCTCGTGCAGGTCATCTCCGGTCGCAAGCAGGTCCGGGGCGGTGACCGCGGCAAGCAGGGCCGCGTCCTGTCGATCATCGGCGAGCGCGTCGTCGTCGAGGGCGTCAACCTCGCGACGAAGCACGTCAAGGTCGGCCAGACCCAGCGGGGGACGCAGACCGGCGGCATCGAGCACGTCGAGGCACCGATCCACATCTCGAACGTCGCGCTCGTCAACCCGGAGACGAAGGCCCCGGCTCGTGTCGGCAGCCAGATCGTCAACGGCGAGAAGCAGCGCGTCTACAAGGCGTCGCGCTACGCCGCGAAGCCGGAGAAGCCGGCGGCGAAGAAGAAGTCGTCGAAGCCGGCGGACGAGGCGGCCGAGCCCGCCACCGAGGAGAACTGAGTATGAGCACCACGACTGCCGCGCCGGCTGGCACGCCTTCGGAGAAGGTCCAGCCGCGCCTCAAGCAGAAGTACCGCGACGAGGTCATCCCCGCGCTGACCAAGGAGTTCGGCTTCACGAACCCGCACCAGGTGCCGCGACTCGTCAAGGTCGTCGTCAACACCGGTGTCGGTGAGGCCGCTCGCGACTCGAAGGTCATCGAGGGTGCGATCCGCGACCTCTCCCTCATCACCGGGCAGAAGCCCCAGGTGACCGCGGCCCGCAAGTCGATCGCGCAGTTCAAGCTGCGTGACGGCATGCCCATCGGCGCCCACGTCACGATGCGTGGCGACCGCGCGTGGGAGTTCGTCGACCGGCTCGTCACGCTCGCGCTGCCGCGCATTCGTGACTTCCGTGGGCTCTCCCCGCGGCAGTTCGACGGCCACGGCAACTACACGTTCGGCGTCACGGAGCAGTCGATCTTCCACGAGATCGACCAGGACAAGATCGATCGCGTCCGCGGCTTCGACATCACGGTCGTCACGACCGCCAAGAATGACGACGAGGGTCGTGCGCTGCTGAAGGCGCTCGGCTTCCCCTTCAAGCCCGCGGACTCGCAGGCCTGAGATCGCACAGGCCGGCCGGGGTGGACCCCGAGTCGGAACCGACGAGAAAGAAGAACCAACCATGACGATGACTGATCCGGTCGCCGACATGCTGACTCGCCTTCGCAACGCGAATGGGGCGCACCACGACACCGTGGCGCTGCCGGCGAGCAAGCTCAAAGCGCGCATCGCCGAGATCCTCAAGCGGGAGGGCTACATCGCGGACTTCGCGGTGTCACCGGACCGCGTCGGCGAGCTCCTCACGATCACGCTGAAGTACGGCCCGAACCGCGAGCGGTCGATCGCCGGCCTCAAGCGGGTCTCCAAGCCGGGCCTGCGCGTCTACGCGCGCTCGACGGAGATCCCGAAGGTCCTCGGCGGCCTCGGGGTCGCGATCCTGTCCACTTCTTCCGGGCTCCTCACGGACAAGGAAGCAATCTCGAAGGGCGTGGGCGGGGAAGTCCTCGCCTACGTGTGGTGAGCTGACATGTCGCGAATCGGACGTCTGCCCATCACCGTCCCCGCCGGGGTCACCATCGATCTCGACGGGCAGCGGCTCACCGTCAAGGGCCCGAAGGGCGAGCTCGTGCACGAGGTGCCCGCGCCGCTTGCGGTCGAGCTCGAGGACGGTCAGCTCACCGTCACCCGTCCCGACGACGAGCGCGAATCGCGCTCGCTGCACGGGCTCACGCGGACCCTCATCTCCAACAACATCATCGGCGTCACCGAGGGCTACAGCAAGGGCCTCGAGGTCGTCGGCACCGGCTACCGCGTTGCCGCGAAGGGGCAGTCGCTCGAGTTCGCACTCGGCTTCTCGCACCCCGTCGTGTTCGACCCCCCGGCCGGGATCACCTTCACGGTCGAGGGCAACACCAAGATCACCGTGAGCGGGATCGACAAGCAGGCCGTCGGCGAGGTCGCCGCCCGGATCCGCAAGCTGCGCAAGCCTGAGCCGTACAAGGGCAAGGGTGTGCGGTACGCGGGCGAGGTCGTGCGTCGCAAGGCCGGCAAGAGCGGGAAGAAGTAAGCCATGGCTGTCAAGACCAAGTCCGAGGCAAAGGCCCGCCGTCACGCGCGCCTGCGCAAGAAGATCGTCGGCAGCGCGGAGCGTCCGCGCCTCGTCGTCACCCGCTCCGCGCGGCACGTCTTCGTCCAGGTCGTCGATGACGCGAAGGGCCACACCGTGGCCTTTGCCTCGACGCTCGAGGAGGGCCTCCGGGCCCTCGACGGGGACAAGACCGCGAAGGCGAAGAAGGTCGGCGAGCTGGTCGCCGAGCGCGCGAAGCAGGCCGGCGTCGAGTCGGTCGTGTTCGACCGCGGCGGCAACCGCTACGCGGGACGCGTCGCGGCGGTCGCCGACGGCGCCCGAGAGGCAGGACTGAGCCTGTGAGCGAGGAAACTGTGAACGAGAAGGAGCAGGCCGTGAGCGCCGAGGCCGCCGAGACCCAGGCCGCCGCCCCCGCGGAGGCCGCGAACGAGCCTCGCGAGGCGCGTCGCGGGAGCCGTGAGCGCAACCCGCGCCAGGAGCGTGGCTCGCGAGCGGGTGCCGACGAGCGGGGCAACCAGTTCCTCGAGCGCGTCGTCACCATCAACCGCGTGTCGAAGGTCGTCAAGGGCGGTCGTCGCTTCAGCTTCACGGCGCTCGTCGTCGTGGGCGATGGCAACGGCCTCGTCGGGGTCGGCTACGGCAAGGCCCGCGAGGTGCCGCTGGCGATCTCCAAGGGCGTCGAGGAAGCGAAGAAGCACTTCTTCCGCGTGCCGCGTGCCGGCGCGACCATCCCGCACCCAGTCCAGGGTGAGGCGTCGGCCGGCGTCGTGCTGCTGCGCCCGGCCTCGCCCGGTACCGGGGTCATCGCTGGTGGCCCGGTGCGTGCCGTGCTCGAGTGCGCCGGCATCCACGACGTGCTGAGCAAGTCGCTCGGCTCGTCGAACACGATCAACATCGTCCACGCGACCGTCGCGGCGCTGCAGCAGCTCGAGGAGCCGCGCGCCGTCGCCGCCCGTCGTGGGCTCGACGCCGACCACGTCATCCCCGCCCGCCTGCTCAAGGCGGAGGCGGAGACGGCCGCGGCGGCACACGCGAAGGCAGGTGCCTGATGGCGCAGCTGAAGGTGACCCAGATCAAGTCCAAGGTGAGCGAGAAGCAGGACCAGCGCGACACGCTGCGCAGCCTGGGCCTCAAGCGGATCGGCCAGACGGTCCTCCGCGAGGACAACGCCCAGAACCGCGGGTACGTCCGCAAGGTCGCGCACCTCGTCAAGGTTGAGGAGATCGACTGATGGCCGAAGAGGTCGAGAAGAAGACCGCGGCGTCGAAGTCGGCCGCGGACAAGCCGGCCGCGGCGAAGAAGGCGCCCGCCAAGGCGGCCGCGAAGCCCGCCGCTCAGGCGCCGGCCAAGGCCGCGACCGCGGCGAAGGCGGAGAAGCCGGCGGCGAAGCAGGCCCTCGCGAAGGCGGCTGCCGACAAGGCGCCGGCCAAGGCGGCGTCCACGGCGAAGGTCGCGAAGCCCGCGGCCACGAAGGCCCCCGCGAAGGCGGCGGCCCCGGAGGCGAAGGCCGAGCGCGTCCAGCTGCTCAAGGCACACCACCTGCGCCCCGCGCCGGGCGCGAAGAAGGCGCCCACCCGCGTCGGTCGTGGTGAGGGCTCGAAGGGCAAGACCGCCGGTCGTGGGACCAAGGGCACGAAGGCCCGCAACACGGTGCGCGTCGGACTCGAGGGGGGCAACCTCAACTCGATCATGCGCGCGCCGAAGCTGCGTGGCTTCAAAAACCCGTTCCGCACCGAGTACCAGGTCGTCAACGTCGCGCGACTCGCCGAGCTCTACCCGAGCGGTGGCGCGGTGACGGTCGACGACCTCGTCGCCAAGGGTGCGGTCCGCGGCGGCCAGCTCGTCAAGGTGCTCGGCGACGGTGACCTCGCCGTCAAGCTCGACGTGACGGTCGACAAGGTCTCGAGTTCGGCGCAGCGCAAGATCGTTGCCGCCGGCGGCAGTGTCGCCGGCGCCCAGGACTGACGTCCGCGGTTCATCCCTGAACCACGCGCTCGTGAACGGGCCCTTAGACTGAAGGGCCCGTTCACGGCGCAGGAACGATACTGGAGAACTCGGTGGCAGTCGGCAAAAGCGGCAATGTGATCAAGCGGATCCTCACGACCCCGGACCTGCGACGCAAGATCGGCTTCACGCTGCTCATCGTCGCGCTGTTCCGTCTCGGCTCGCAGATCCCCGCGCCGTTCGTCGACTTCCGCAATGTGCAGATCTGTCTCGGTCAGCAAGGCTCGCCCGGCGGTCTGTATGACCTCATCAACCTGTTCTCGGGTGGGGCGCTCCTCAGCCTCTCGGTCTTCGCCCTCGGGATCATGCCGTACATCACGGCGGCGATCATCGTGCAGCTGCTGCGCGTGGTCATCCCGCACTTCGAGGCGCTCCACAAGGAGGGTCAGGCGGGCCAGTCGAAGCTGACGCAGTACACGCGCTACATCACGATCGGCCTCGGCCTCATCCAGTCGACGACTCTCATCACGGTCGCGCGCAGTGGCCAGCTCTTCCCCGCCTCCGGCGTGCCCGAGTGCTCGCAGCTCATCCCCGATGACAGCTGGCAGGCGATGCTGCTCATGGTCATCACGATGACCGCCGGCACCGGTCTCATCATGTGGCTCGGCGAGCTCGTCACCGAGCGCGGGGTCGGCAACGGCATGTCGCTGCTCATCTTCGCCTCCATCTGCGCCACCTTCCCGAGCGCGCTGTGGGCCATCGCCGTCAACGACGCACACGCCGACGGCACACCGAACATCGAGCTCCTCGCGCTTGTCATCGCCGTCGGGATCGTCATCATGGCGGGCGTCGTCTTCGTCGAGCAATCGCAGCGACGCATTCCTGTCCACTACGCGAAGCGCATGGTCGGCCGCCGCACCTACGGCGGCAACAACACGTACATCCCGATCAAGGTGAATATGGCGGGCGTCATCCCGGTCATCTTCGCCTCATCGCTGCTGTATCTGCCGATGCTCATCGCGCAGTTCAACCAACCTCCGGCCGGCGAGAGCCCGGCCGAATGGGTGGTCTGGATCCAGAACAATCTCGCCTCCGGCGACAGCTGGGTCTACATGGTCGTGTTCTTCCTGCTCAACGTCGGCTTCACCTACTTCTATGTCGCGATCACCTTCAACCCCGAGGAAGTCGCTGACAACATGAAGAAGTACGGCGGGTTCATCCCAGGCATCCGTGCCGGGCGCCCGACCGCCGAGTATCTCGACTATGTGCTGACGAGGATCACACTGCCGGGCTCGCTTTACCTCGGCATCATCGCGCTCATCCCGCTCATCGCGCTGTCGATCGTGAGCACGAACATGAACTTCCCCTTCGGCGGGGCCTCGCTGCTCATCATCGTCGGCGTCGGGCTCGAGACCGTCAAGCAGATCGACTCCCAGCTGCAGCAGCGTCACTATGAGGGCCTGCTGCGATGACCCGAACGGCGGTGGCCACTCTGAACGCGCGACTCCTCATCATCGGCCCGCCCGGTGCCGGCAAGGGCACGCAGGCGGGACGAATCGCGGCAGCGTACGGGATCCCCGCGATCTCGACGGGCGACATCTTCCGGGCGAACATCAAAGAGGGCACCCCGCTCGGCGTGCGCGTCAAGGCGATCCTCGACGCCGGCGATCTCGTGCCCGACTCGCTGACGAACGAGATCGTCGTCGCGCGGCTGGCCGAGTCGGATGCCGAGCACGGCTTCCTCCTCGACGGGTACCCGCGGACCGAGGAGCAGGTCAAGTTCCTCGACGCTCACCTCGCTGCCGGCGGGACGCGACTCGGCGCGGTCATCCGGCTCGTCGCCGATGAGGACGAGGTGGTGCGCCGGCTCGCGCTGCGTGCCGTCGAGCTCGGTCGCTCGGACGACACCGTCGAGGTCATCCGGCATCGCCAGGAGGTGTACGCGCGGGAGACGGCGCCGCTCATCGCGGTGTTCGCGCAGCGCGACCTCCTCGTCGACGTCGACGGGCTCGGCTCGGTCGACGACGTGACCTCGCGCATTCTTGCCGCGCTCGCCGAGCGCGGTCTCCAGCCACCAAGCGCGTGAGCGCGTGGTAACCCGCCCCGAGGAGAATGGGGTAGGATAGACCCTTGGCGTTTTGTGTGTGCCCAGGCACGCCGTGGGACGCCCACCCGCAGACCAGCGGGCCGATGAAGTAGAAGAAGGATATGGCCAAGAAGGACGGCGTCATTGAGATCGAGGGCTCGGTCCTCGAAGCATTGCCGAATGCGATGTTCCGAGTCGAGCTCAGCAACGGTCACAAGGTGCTCGCCCACATCTCGGGCAAGATGCGGCAGAACTACATCCGCATCCTCCCGGAGGACCGGGTCGTCGTGGAGCTCTCCCCGTACGACCTGAGCCGCGGCCGCATCACCTACCGCTACAAGTAGGCCGCCACCCCACTTCGGGGCGCTGAGAAGTAACGGCGGCATCCGACCGGATGCCCAGCCGAGGACGGCGAGAAAGAACACGAATATGAAGGTCAACCCGAGCGTCAAGCCCATCTGCGACAAGTGCAAAGTCATTCGTCGCCACGGCCGCGTCATGGTGATCTGCGAGAACCCGCGTCACAAGCAGCGCCAGGGCTGAGCAGCCGACCCACAACTGAACACCGAGCGAGTCCACGAATCGGCGCACGCCGAGGACACCCGAGGCGCGATGGCCTCGGCACCGGGCCCGCACCACACCGTCGCAATCCAATCAGGAGCAATTGAGCAATGGCACGTCTTGCCGGCGTCGACATTCCGCGCGAGAAGCGCGTCGAAGTCGCACTCACCTACATCTACGGGGTTGGCCGCACTCGCAGCCTCAAGGCCCTCGCCGAGACCGGGATCGACCGCAACACCCGCGTCAAGGACCTCAGCGATGACCAGCTCATCGCGCTGCGCGACTTCATCGAGGGCAACTTCAAGGTCGAGGGTGACCTCCGCCGTGAGGTCGCTGCCGACATCCGCCGCAAGGTCGAGATCGGTTCCTACGAGGGACTCCGCCACCGTCGGGGCCTGCCGGTCCACGGTCAGCGCACCAAGACCAACGCCCGCACCCGCAAGGGCCCCAAGCGCACCGTCGCCGGCAAGAAAAAGCCGGGTCGGAAGTAAGCACTGACGGATTCGTAGGAGAAGCAGCACAACATGGCAGCACCGAAGGCCTCCGCCGCGCGCAAGCCGCGCCGCAAGGACAAGAAGAACATCGCCGTGGGCCAGGCCCACATCAAGAGCACCTTCAACAACACGATCGTCTCGATCACCGACCCCTCCGGGGCGGTCATCAGCTGGGCCTCGTCCGGCGGCGTCGGATTCAAGGGCTCGCGCAAGTCGACGCCGTTCGCTGCGCAGCTCGCGGCCGAGTCGGCGGCCCGGCAGGCGCAGGAGCACGGCATGAAGAAGGTCGACGTCTTCGTCAAGGGACCCGGCTCCGGCCGCGAGACCGCGATCCGCTCGCTCCAGGCCGCCGGCCTCGAGGTGGGCTCGATCAACGATGTGACGCCGCAGGCGCACAACGGCGTTCGCCCGCCCAAGCGTCGCCGCGTCTGACCCGTCGCCCAGCCACCGCGCGCGGTGGCGATGCGTGACGGACCCGCCCGATCGGACCGACGCGCACCCCGCATTCCTCACATAACTGCACAGAACTGACGGACTAGCCAACCGTCACGCAACCCAAAGCGGACGTCAAATGGCGGACGTCCAGCCGAAAGGACACCGCACGTGCTCATTGCGCAGCGCCCCACCCTCACCGAGGAGCCGATCAGCGAGTTCCGCTCGCGGTTCATCATCGAACCGCTGGAGCCCGGCTTCGGCTACACCCTCGGCAACTCTCTCCGTCGCACCCTGCTGTCCTCGATCCCCGGCTCGGCCGTCACGAGCATCCGGATCGACGGCGTCTCGCACCAGTTCTCGACGGTCGAGGGGGTCAAAGAGGATGTCATCGAGATCATCCTCAACCTGAAGAACCTCGTCGTCTCCTCCGAGCACGACGAGCCGGTCGCCGCGTACCTGCGCAAGCAGGGCGCGGGTGAGGTCACCGCCGCCGACATCTCCGTGCCGGCCGGTGTCGAGATCCACAACCCGGAGCTCGTCATCGCGACGCTCAACGAGAAGGCGAAGTTCGAGCTCGAGCTGACCATTGAGCGGGGCCGCGGCTACGTCTCGGCGGCGCAGAACCGCTCCGACTTCGCCGAGCACGGGCAGATCCCGATCGACTCGATCTACTCCCCGGTGCTCAAGGTCACGTACAAGGTCGAGGCGACCCGTGCCGGTGAGCGCACCGACTTCGACCGCCTCGTCGTCGACGTCGAGACGAAGCCGGCGATCAGCCCCCGCGACGCCGTCGCCTCCGCCGGGCGCACGCTCGTCGAGCTCTTCGGCCTCGCTCGGGAGCTCAACACCGCGGCCGAGGGCATCGAGATCGGCCCCGCGCCGGTCGAGGCGGTCCTGTCGACCGAGCTCGCGATGCCGATCGAGGACCTCGACCTGTCGGTCCGCTCGTACAACTGCCTCAAGCGCGAGGGCATCAACTCGGTCTCCGAGCTCGTCGCCCTCTCCGAGGTGCAGCTCATGAACATCCGCAACTTCGGACAGAAGTCCGTCGATGAGGTGAAGGACAAGCTCATCGAGCTCGGCCTGTCCCTCAAGGACGCGGTCCCCGGCTTCGACGGCGCGCACCTGTACAGCGCGTACGACGAGGACGAGCCGAGCGCCTGACCGAACGCCTCACCAACCGAAAGCCAAGCAACTATGCCTACCCCCTCCAAGGGCCCGCGCCTCGGCGGCGGCCCCGCCCACGAGCGGCTCCTCCTCGCGAACCTGGCCGCGGCACTGTTCACGCACCAGTCCATCAAGACGACCGAGACGAAGGCGAAGCGCCTGCGTCCCCTCGCCGAGCGCCTCATCACGTTCGCGAAGCGCGGCGACCTGCATGCTCGTCGTCGGGTCCTGTCGGTGATCCGCGACAAGGAGGTCGTGCACGTCCTCTTCACGCAGATCGCGCCGCTCGTGGCGGAGCGTGAGGGCGGCTACACCCGGATCACGAAGCTCGGCTTCCGCAAGGGCGACAACGCCCCGATGGCGCAGATCGAGCTCGTCCTTGAGCCGGTCGTGAAGAAGCCGTCCGCGAAGAAGGCCGCTGCCGCAGCGGAGCCCGTCGCGGCGCCGGTCGCGGAGGCGTCGGCCGCCGACGAGGTCGTGACCGAGGACGTCGTGTCGGATGAGGTCGTCGTCACGGTCGACCCGGAGACGGGCGTCGAGACGGTGACGACCGCTGCCGAGGCCGAGGCGCTCGCCGAGGCGGCCGCCGAGGACTCGGTCGTCGAGTCCGGTGACGCGGAGGGCGACGGCGAGGGCGTCAACGGCTGAGCCACGCAAGCTGGTCCGAGGGGCCTCGCCGATTCCGTCGGCGGGGCCCCTCGGCGGTTGCGGCGTCGGGCCCCCGGTCCCGTCCGGCCGGCGCGTACCTGCGGTCGGACCCCCGCCTCGGCCCAGCGCGATCCGCGGGCCTTGGTCCAGCGCTCAAGGAGCCCGTTTTCACCCGATGTG
>Ga0182747_1001534_pt1 | contig 17700 bp, 14 predicted proteins | sample eDN3rd30CBELigBY_FD_128526 | JGI IMG/M metagenome (GOLD analysis project Ga0182747, IMG submission 128526) | Enriched backyard soil microbial communities from Emeryville, California, USA - eDNA 3rd pass 30_C BE-Lig BY (version 2) (version 2) | ecosystem: Environmental > Terrestrial > Soil >...
TACTATTTCCGCATCTGCCATCTGCGGAACCCACTTCGGACTGACAAAAGATGTAACCTCTATGTTTTTGAGTCCAGTCTGGCTCAATGCATTAACGAAAGCAATCTTATCCTCTGTGGGAATATTGCTTGCTTCCGATTGAAAGCCTTCCCTTGGCCCTACCTCATACAATTCAACGTGTTGGGGTAATGTCATAGTCTTACCTCCTAACAAACAATGCTCTTACTCTTGAGCTGCTCCAATATTTCTTTTGAATAATTTAATGAGTTAAGAATTTCATCCGTATGCTCCCCTAGCAGTGGGGGTAATGATTGAAGATTGCCTCGTTCTTCATTGATTCGGAATGGAAGATCGACCATTCGGAAATCAGAAACCCTAAAATCTTCAACTGGTTTAATCATTGCAAGCGCATTCACTTGTTCATCGCGGAGCACCCGATCTAATGTATTGATTGGACAACTTGGTACATTGTATTCCGCCATTAAGTTAACGAGGTCATCCACTTCATATCCTAAGGTGACTTCTTCAATAATATGATGAAGCTCTTTACGGTTTAGAACCCTGGTCGAATTGGATTCAAATCGAGGATCCTCGACCAGCTCTGGCATCTCAAGCGCTGCACATAAATTTTTAAACAATCGATTGTTTCCCGCAGCGATAATCGCCCATTGGTCCCCTTTTGTTTTAAAAGCTTCATAAGGTGCAGTCGTCGCCATTCCCGTTCCCATCTTCTTCGGAAGATTTCCGGATGCCATGAACGTAGAAAGTTGTAATGTAACCCATGCAATACCCGTTTCTAACAGACTGTTTGCTACTTTGCAGCCTTTGCCGGTTTCGTTGCGTTGATGAAGGGCACTTAGTATACCAATCAAAGACCACATGCCTGTTGCCATATCCACAATGGATACGCCGACGCGGGCTGGGTCGTCACCCTCATTTCCTGTCAAACTCATAATGCCGCTATATGCCTGAATAAGTGGGTCGTAGCCTGGCTTGTTTTTCATTTTCCCCTTATCTCCGAACGCACTAATCGCCGCGTATATTAATGAAGGATTGATTTCGGATAATTGCTCATAGCCGAGTCCGCGAGATTCTTCGCTTCCTGGCTTCAAGCTATGGATAAAGATGTCTGCAGTCTCGCATAATTGATGGACAATTTTCTGCCCCTCTGGATGATTAAGATCGACACAAAGGCTTTTCTTATTACGATTTAACGCCAGGAAGGTGGAAGATTCCCCTCCCCATAATGGCGGATGCCAATGCCTCGTATCATCTCCATGTCCCGGACGTTCAATCTTGATGACCGTCGCTCCTAAATCGCCTAACATTTGTGAACAAAATGGGCCCGCAACGTTTTGCGTTACATCAATGACTGTAAGACCCGAAAGAATATTAGCCATGTTCGTTTCCCCTCTTCCTTTTCTTTATACTGGAACTTTATTGAACTCTTCAGTCAGCATTGGAACCACTTCAAATAGGTCCCCTACAATTCCATAATCAGCCACTTTGAAAATCGGCGCTTCAGGATCCTTATTGATCGCTACGATAATTTTGGAATTAGACATCCCAGCCAAATGCTGCACCGCGCCGGAAATGCCGCATGCAATATATAAATCAGGTGTTACCACTTTCCCGGTTTGACCTACCTGCATTGAGTAATCACAGTATCCTGCATCACAAGCGGCACGGGACGCACCAACAGCCGCTCCGAGAGCTTTTGCTAATTCATGAATCGGGTTGAAGCCTTCTGCACTTTTCACTCCCCGGCCACCCGAAACAATAATTTTAGCCTCTGTCAAATCAATGGTGCCTGCTGTCTTTCTTACGACATCTTTAATGACCGTGCGAATATCGGTAATGGCTGCTTTATGTTCGATGGTTTCTGCCGTGCGCCCCGTATCTGGTTCGCCTTTGTCGATATTATTAGAACGAATGGTGGCAAAAATGATTCCATTAGTGATTTTTTTCTTTTGAAACGCTTTTCCTGCGTAAATCGGGCGAACAAAGACCACTTCATCCCCTTGAACGTTAATCTCGGTACAATCAGATACTAATCCAAGCCCCAAACGAGCTGCTGCCCGTGGTGCTAAATCACGCCCCATAGCAGTATGACCGAGTAATACGGCGTCAGGCTTTACGATATTAAATACTTCAGTGAAAGCTTGCGTGTAAGCATCAATTGAAAAATCATTCAATTCCTCGTTGGTAACCAAGTAGACTTGAGCCGCACCATAATGCCCCAGCTGCTCCGCATCTCCGTGATCCCCTTGCCCGAACAATACCGCCGTGACTTTTCCACCGTCCGCTATTTTTTTGGCAGCAGCAAGCGCTTCAAAAGAAACATTTCTCAAATTACCATTGCGTTTTTCAGCAACAACTAATACATCTTTACTCATCGATGCCCTTCCCCCTTAAATGATTAAGATTCAAAAAAGTTTACTATCTATTGAGATTATTGCACTACCTTCGCTTCAAAGCGCAGCGATTCTACGAGCTCAGAGACCTGTTCGGGCAGTTCCCCTTGTAGAATTTTTCCTGCTGTTTTTTCGAGCGGCAAATATTGTTCTGATACTTCTGTTTTCGAATGAATTTCCTCAATATTCAGACTCAGGTCAGCGGCTTTAATCCGTTCTATCGGTTTTTTCTTTGCTTTCATAATTCCCGGAAGTGACGGATAACGTGGTTCATTTAAACCCTGTTGGGCAGTGAGCAGTACAGGTGTAGCGGCTTCAATAATTTCGATATCTCCTTCTACGTCTTTTTCCACTCTTACTTTACCGTCTTCGACTTCAAGATTTGTAATGGTAGAGATATGAACGATTCCTAACTCTTCCGCTAAGCGAGGTCCAACCTGAGCTGCTCCGTCATCAACCGCCATATATCCGCCTAAAATCAAATCATAGCTATCTCTTTTCGCAACAATAGCTAATACTTTGGAAATCATATATTCATCACCGAAAATAGTTTCATCATCCACAATGATCGCCTTATCAGCTCCCATTGCCAAAGCCGTACGGAGTGCAGCCTCAGCACGTGGCGGGCCAACAGTCACAACCGTTACTTCTCCACCGTGTTTTTCCTTAATCGCCACCGCTTCTTCGACAGCGTATTCATCATAAGGATTAATGACGAATTTAACTCCTTCCTCACTTACTTTCCCATTCTTAAGTACAATTTTCTCTTCTGTGTCAAATGTTTGCTTGAGCAATACCAAAGTTTTCATATAAACCTCCTGAAAGTAAAATAATCATTTTTGGTTTCAAAAATTATTTTTGAATAATCTGTATATTTAAAATTTAACACAAGAAAACACATATTACTAATATCTATTAAATAGACTTCCCATATGATTTAAATATGGAAATAGAGGAATTCTTCTAAGAAATTACAAATGCTTATGCTGATTCTTGGTCGTTTCAACATAAACAGGTAAGGGACGTGTGACATATCCAAAGGCCATAAGAACGAGACCGCTGCCCCAAAATATAGCTGAGACCCCAATCAAACCGCCAATTCCGCCAAAGATGACCGGAATGGCAAATTGGGAAACACGATTAATCATCATCTGGACTCCTAATACTTCTCCACGGCGGTCTGGTGAGGATTCCTCTAATAACGCGGCAGTGCTAAGCGGCTGCGCAAGGCCTAGACCAGCTCCTAAAATACCAACCAACCCAAATAACAACACGATCCAAGGGGAGAACGGGGTAACTAGATAAATGATACCCGTAACGAAAAGAGACCACGTAAGTATCCTCATGCGGCCAAAAGAGCGAACGAGAGTCGTTTGGGTAAATCGAATAACCAGCATGGCCAGACCGAGGAAGGAGAGGAGAAGTCCTGTCATCGTTGGACTGATGCCCATATTGTCGGCAAGCAATGGAAAGTACACGCTAAATAGTTCTCTATAGGAAAAGATCAATCCCCCAATAAGAATCGCATTGCGCATGTCACGGTTTCGAATGAGGCTCCAAATCGATTCGCTTCCCTGCAAATTTGCTTGTTGGTTCTCATCCGTTTTTTGCATGCTCTCTCCATCTAAATTCCTCATACCCATCTCACTGCACAATGCAATGGCAATGAGCAATATATTAAAAATGATACAAATATCGTACCCATAGTGATCATAAAGAACGGAACTAATAATTGGGCCAATCATTGCGCCAACGGAACCAAACAGACTGTAGTTGGCCACCATCCGATCGATGTCACCTCCTAAGCTGCCAATTCTCTTCTGCAAGGCGAGCATCAGGCAGGTTGAAGCAATACCAACCATAGCTAGCTGGAGTAAAAAAAGGAAAAAGGATGGGAATATGATAGTTAACAATAAGGAAATCAAATACATGGCATGCCCGATGATTACCATGGGACGTGTCCCTAAATGATCAACCCATTTGCCAATATGCATGGCCAAAAGGGCCGGACATATAGCAGAACTAGCAATAATTATGCTGATTTCTTGAGGTGAAAGACCTAAGGAATAGGCGTATAAAGAAACAACAGGTTTAATCCCTGTAATCGTAGTGATAAGAATCGTATTCATCAGAATAATAATGTAATAATTCAATAGACTCACCGCCAAGATAGAGGTGCAAGGTCCTCAAAATGGTAAATAAAAAAAGGACTCCCCAAATTTGGAGAGCTTTTTTAAATTAGCAAACATTATTTTTTTTATGGAAATTAATCCCATGGTATTCAATAAATTCATCAAAAACTTCGATGGATTTTTCTCTTCCAATTCCACTTTGCTTGATCCCGCCAAACGGGATGTATTTTGAACCTAAAAGTGTCTGTCCATGTCCATTTATGAAGGTCATACCCGCTTCTATTTGATTGGCAACGCTCAATGCACGATCAAAATCCGAAGACCATATGGAAGACCCCAAACCAAATTCAGAATTGTTGGCCATCTGAATAACCTCTTCTTCCGTATGATAGGGAATCAGCGGAAGCACTGGACCAAATTGTTCACAGATTACAATCTCGGCGTTTGGATCAACATCTCGAACAACAACTGGTTGAAGATAGTATCCATTATCCCAATTTTCAGGTTCCAGCACCTTCCCTAACTTGACTAAGTTAGCCCCACTTTCCTCGAGTCTATCGATTAGTTCACTAATCCTTTGATATTGAAGTTGGTTGTTAATAGGGCCCATTGTGGTCTCTTCATTCAATTGATACCCAATTTTATAGGAATCTGATAATTCACAAACTTTTTCATAGAACTCTTCATACATACTATAAGGAACGTAAACTCGCTTAATCGCAAAGCAGAATTGCCCCGTTCTTCGGAATGCCCCTTCGACGATTTTAGGAGCGACTTCATTTAGATCGGCGTCGTCTAGTACAATGGCCGGATCGTTACCGCCTAATTCAAAGTGAACCCCTTTGAGTGTTTCAGCAGCCGACTTCATGATCGTCACGGCGGTATTCCCTCCCCCAGTAAAGGAAATTTTACGAACAAGCGGATGAGAGGTTAGAGCACTTCCTACATCGCCACCTCCAGGAACAACATTAATTACACCTGGAGGGAAAAATTTCGCCATGGTTCTTAATAACGTTACTACGCCCATTGAAGCAGTTGGAGACGGCTTGACAACAATAGGATTGCCTGCAAGGAGGATGGGCGTTATTTTTTGTAAGGTCAGAATGATAGGGGCATTCCACGGAACGATACAAGCAATCACACCCATCGGCCTCTTCACTATGCTTACCCAACCGCCTTCATCCTCTATGATTCTCTTTTGAAAGGCAGAAGGCGCCATTTCTATCATATTTCTCATATCCATCAACCCTAACTTGACCTCATCAACGGTTCTGCCAAGCAGGATGCCGTTTTCTTTAGCCGTCACACTGGCGATGAAAAACGCATTTCTCTCAATTTCTTCCGCAGATTTCAATAGGATTGACATTCTTTCTTCAAGTGAAGTTTGGCTCCAGGATTGGAAGGCTCGATGCCCAGACTGCACAGCTGCATCAATATGGTTTGCATCTCCTCTGGCGATATAACCAACTACTTCACTTAATCTGCCTGGGTCCTTCACTTCATCATAATGTTCTGTTGTCACATCCTCATTGTTGATAAACAAGTTCACCTTCATATGCAATCACCCCCGTTATGTCCATTTCTTTCATTCACTCCTATATTACATTTCAACATCGTCTGCGAGATTCCCACGCTTATTTTTTACTCCGCTATAGACGCTAATGGCAAATATAATGAGGGCAACACCCATGATAACGGCTGAAATCGGCTCCGTAAAAAAGATAAGAAACCCTTCGGTTGAAATAGATAAGGATTGCAGCATTGAAGTCTCCAATTGTGACCCCAATATAAAAGTTACAATCATCGCGGACATAGGGATATCCAATTTTTTCATGATATAACCAATAACCCCAAACATCAGCATCATCCCAACATCCCAAAGGCTGCCATTTAGACTGTAGGTTCCAACCAAGATGACCATCAGGATAATTGGAAACAATAATTTATATGGTATCATCGCAATTTTGGCCCACATACCAACTAAAGGCATGTTCATGATGAGTAATAAAACATTCCCAATAAACATACTGGCAATCAAGCCCCAAACAAAGTCCGGATTTTTCGTAAACAGGGCTGGCCCTGGCGTTAAACCGTGCATAATGAATGCTCCTAAAATGACCGCCATAGTCGGCGAGCTAGGCAGACCTAAGGAAAATAATGGAATTAAGGCCGCGCCGCTATGAGCGTTATTAGCCGTTTCAGGGCCGGCTACTCCCTCGATCGCTCCCTTTCCAAAGCGAGATGGATCCTTTGCAGCCTTTTTTTCTACAATGTAGGAAAAGGTTGACGCGATAATGGAATTTGCACCTGGGATGACTCCGAGAAGCATTCCGATGCCAGTTCCCCTTCCGATAGATTTTAAAGTTGCTCCCCATTCATCCCGCCTAGGAAGAAGTCCTTTGACCTTTTCTGGTTTGGTAACTTTCGCTGGGTTTTCCGCATTCAGCAAAATTTCAGAAATTCCAAACAGACCCATGGCCATGACTGCAAAATCAATTCCATCCATCAACTCGATGGAGCCAAATGTGAAACGGAATTCTCCGGTGACCATGTCTTGTCCTACCATGGCCAGCAATAAACCAAGGAATGCAGCAATTAATCCCCTGACCAAAGACTTTCCCATCAATGCCACAATCATCAGCATGCCAAGCAGCATAATTGCAAAGAACTCCGGAGGACCAAACTTCAACGCAAATTTAGACAGAACAGGACCCACAAATGTAAGTGCTGTTACTGCAACTATCCCACCGATAAATGAACCAATTGCTGACACCCCAAGAGCTACACCCGCACGCCCCTTTTTCGTCATCTCGTACCCGTCGATACATGTAATGACCGATGCCGCCTCACCTGGCACGTTCACTAATACAGAGGTAATCGTTCCACCATACATCGAACCATAAAAGATTCCGGAAAGCATAATAATAGCTGAGACTGGCTCCATCCCGAAAGTAAGGGGAATAAGTAAAGTAGTTCCAGATACTGGACCAAGTCCAGGGAGTACACCGATGACCATCCCAAGCATTACACCAATAAGGCAGTAGAGAAGATTTGACCAGCTCATAGCCGTTTCAAATCCATGCAAAAGCAATAACAATGAATCCATTTATCTGTCCCCCTAAAATAGTATCCCGCCTAAAGGTAAGTACACCTTTAAGATTGTATTAAACAACCAGTAAATGAATACTGTTATTCCCACAGACATCAATAAGGTGGTGTACCATTTATACTCTTTATAGAACAACATAGCCAAAAAAATAACACCCGCAAGTAGGAATCCGAATAATGAAAAGATTATTACGAAAAGGACCAAACTGATAACGATAAATAAAATATGTTTGAGAGAACGTCCAGTTGGCCATGATTCACTGCTTGCATTTTTCCCTTTCACGCTATCATACATATACCAAATAGCGAGTGCCATCAGGATAGCGCTCAACCAAGTAGGAAAAAAACCCGGTCCCGGTCCAAGAGCACTAGAATAGGAATACTGTAAGGACAGTACAAACAAGAAAAGAGCTAGAAGGAAAATGACTGCACCAGCCCATATCCCTGACTTGTAATTACTCATGATTGAAATTATCCCCTTCCATGAACAAATTGAAAATGGTGGGAATTCAGGAGTCAACCTGAAAACCCACGGATGTTTCAATAACGTGGTCTTATTTGATTAGTCCGAGTTCTTTTAACATTTTGCCAAATCTTACATTCTCTCCATCTACCTCTTTTTGGACAACCTCAGGACTGCCATATTGAGTCTGTAATGAGGCATGCTCGAACTCTTTTAACACTTCAGGATCTTCCATTGTTTTCTTAACCGCTTCTTCTAGCATCGTAATGATTTCCTTTGGCACACCCTTCGGTGCGAAAAGCGAGGTATTGCTATCGATGGCAATATCGAAGCCTTTATCTTTCAACAAAGGAATATCTGGAAAATATGGAACAGGTACACTTGCGGCATTAAATATTGCGCGGAGCTCTCCAGATTCAATAAGCGCTTTGGCATCGCTCGGCTGTACCATAGCACCTTGAACATGACCGCCTAGAACTCCTGTGATTGCTGGAGGCGTTCCTTCAAATGATACCGCCTTGGCATCAAGATGTGCCATCTTTTCAAGTTCTGCCATCGGAAGATGAGCCCCTGAACCAATCCCCCCGGCTACACCATATGAAAATTTACCAGGATTCTTCTTCACATAATCAAGCCATTCTTCAAACGTTTTCCAAGGTGCATCTGCTTTCACAATCATGATTTGCTGGTTTCCGAATACTTTTGAGATAGGTTGAAAACTGTCATATGAGTATTTCACATTTCCATACAAAGGCTGCATGGAAATAGCACGGTGTGTAGACATTGCAATGGTGTATCCATCAGGCTTGGAGTTAAACAAATCCGTGATCGCAATTGAGCCGCTGCCGCCTGGTTTATTCACTATCACTAGCTGAGCATCTGGCAAATATTTAGGAAGGTATTTTTCCAGGATTCGGGCACCAATGTCTGTAGAGCCGCCCGCAGCAAATGGCACGAGTATTTCAATCGGTCTTTTAGGATACTCGATTTTGGTTTGTTTTTCATTATTGGCTGCCGTCACTGCATTCGAACCCGTTGATTTGGAAGAGTCAGAACAACCTGCCAGTACAATAAGTAAAGCTGACAAAAAAAGCATAACGAATTTTTTCATTTTTCAACCTTCCCCCTACTTAAAAATTTCACAGCTTTATTTAAAAAAACACGTGGTTAACCGTTCATCACCTCCCAATGAAATCAAACTCTCAGAAAAACTCAAATTAATAATCTTTCTGATTCGATATTTTGGCCAGGCGGACATCCACCACAGCTGATTTCCCGTTTTTCACTTCATTCATGGCCAGCTGTAATACTTCAAGTAACTCCCTGGGATCTGTCACCATCCTCGCGTATGCCCCACCTGCCGCTTCAGCTATTTTTGCTAGATCGGCAGATTGATCAAAATTCACCCAGTAACTGTCTGTTTTTTTGGCTATACCATCCGGATACCGTTTTAATAGATTCTGCTTCGTTGCATTCCAGCCTTCATTGTTGTAAATGACGGTTAAAAATGGAGCTTGATATCTGCGCGACATCCAGTGAACGGATGACGGAACGCTGAATAAGTATGAACCGTCACCGGTTAAGGTCACTACCGTTTTCGTTGGATCTGCAAGCTTCATTCCAATGGCTGCGCCGCCGTTCCACCCCAAGGAAGTACCGCCGCTTGAAAACATGGTTCCTTCCTTAGAGCGCGGCAAATGTTTGGCTACCGTCATGGTATTCGTAATTGTCTCATCTAATATGATGGTCTCTTCGTCCACCACTTCTCTTAAACAAGCAGTAAGCCATTCTGGCGAAATTGTATTTCCTTCTATCTGTGTTTCCTGCTTCCAAGCTACACGTTGCTCATCATGATGCTGCACTAAACGAAAATAACGCTCTTGTACTTGCTCCTCATTAATATCCATCTGGGCTAGAGCGCCATTTAATTGAAGTAAGGAGGCATATGCATCGGCACGATAATTTTTCATCGCGGGAATGTGCCATAATGGCATTTCTTCCTTGATTGGATCTAAATCAATGTAGTAGACTTTGCAATCACCCTTTGGTTGAACCTGTGTAGTCACCCAAGGGACATCTGTATCAATGGCGATAATGACGTCCGCTTCGGGAATAAGTGGGTTCGGATCATACCCAAGATGCAGTGGGTGATCCCTCGGGAAATTTACGTAAGTAGGAATTTGCTCGACTACAGGTATCGCAAGTCTTTCACAAAACTCAACCAGTTGCGGGACCGACTTCGTCATTCTGCCTAAATAGGAAGTAATCACCAATGGATTTCGAGCTTCTAATAAAGCCCTTACAATTTCGTCAAGTCCCCATATAGGGATAGAGGACGGTTCGATTGGCGCCCATTCCCCCCAAGAATCCGGCAGCCTCTCCACATTTTCCTCTAGAACTTCTCTTGCACCGGTCAAATAAACGGGGCCAGCCGGATCGCTTTTAGCCATCTGCATCGACCGGTAAATGAGCTGTTTAACGTTCTTTCCCGTTCTGATATCTGATTCCCATTTGACATAGGACCTGAGGATTCCTCGTTGATCGTATACATTTTGCAGGTAATTCACATAGGAATTGCGGCTGCCCGGAAGCTCTCCGTCCATAGTAATCGGTGTTTCTCCTGCGAAAATGAACACTGGAACACGAGCTCGGAATACATTATGAACAGCACCTCCCAGATTTTGAGTCCCCACATCCGTATGAATGATCACACCCTGCGCCTGGCTGGACAGCATCGCATACCCTTGAGCCGCGGATAAAGCGACACTTTCGTGCGGACAAATGATAGCCTTGGGAAGTTCCTTCCCTTCCTCCTTGGCCTTTGCCAAGGCTTCAATCATCGAAGGATGATCGCTGCCCAGATTGCAAAACAAGTAGGAAATGCCAACTTCCTGAAGCGCTTCCATTAAAGCGTCAGCCGTCGTATACCTATCAAACTTTTGTGTAACGTTCATGATTTAATCTCCTTTTGTATCTTTTTTAAAACTCCACCGACATCTCAATGATTTCAGCAATATCCAGCGTTTGCACCTGTTCCTCAACTTCCTTGGCCTTTGTGCCATCGGAAAGCATCGTTAAACAATATGGGCAATTGCTGCCGATGACCGTTGGATTCGATTGAAGCGCCATTTCCGTGCGAGCTATATTCACCCGGGTCCCTTCGCGCTCTTCCATCCACATCCTTCCTCCTCCAGCACCGCAGCAGAGTGCATTTTCCCGGTTTCGTTCCATCTCGAGCAGCTCAATTCCCGGGATTGCACGGAGGATATCCCTTGGAGAATCATAGATATCATTGTAACGTCCGATATAACAAGAGTCATGATAGGCCACTTTCTCTTCAATCTTCTTAGTTGGTTTGAGCTTTCCTTCCTTCAATAAATCAGCCAGAAGTTGGGTATGGTGAACGACTTCCGCTTCCAGCCCAAATTCCGGGTACTCATTTTTGAAGGTGTTAAATGCATGAGGATCGGTCGTCACGATTTTGCGCACGCCGTACGTCTGGAACGTCTCAATGTTTTGAGTGCATAAGTCCTGGAATAAGTACTCATTCCCCATCCGGCGTGACGTGTCCCCGGAGTTTTTCTCTTCATTGCCGAGAATCGCAAAATTCACACCTGCTTTGTGCATCAAACGAGCAAAGGAGCGGGCAATCCTCTGGCTGCGGATGTCGAACGAGCCCATGGACCCAACCCAGAATAAAACATCGAATTCACTAGTCTCATCAACAGTTTTGATGATATCCTCCATACCTTCCCGCCATTTGATGCGTTGATTGCGGTTCGTACCCCAAGGGTTTCCTTGCCTCTCGATATTATTGAAGTAGCGTGAAGCCTCAGCCGGCATCTCCCCTTGTGTCATGACCAAAAATCTTCGCATATCGATAATTTTATCCACATGTTCATTCATCACCGGACATTGATCCTCACAATTTCGGCAGGTTGTACAGGCCCACAATTCTTCTTCCGAGATGACATCCCCAATCAGGTTTGGCATTTCTATAGTAGCCGCCACCTCGGAATTTACATCCGCTCTTGCTAATAGAGCAAATTGATTGGCTCTCGCATCTTTAAAAGCAAAAGCTGGTACCCAAGGCGTACGCGATGTGATTGAAGCCCCCTTTTCCGTCAGGTGGTTTCGCATTTTCAATATGAGTTCCATTGGTGAAAGGGTCTTACCTGTACCGGAAGCAGGACACATATTTGTACATCGTCCGCATTCAGCACAGGCGTACAGATCAATTAGCTGCTGTTGGGTAAAATTCTCGATTTTTCCAACGCCGAATTCCTCAGCCTCTTCATCCTCAAAATCAATCTTTCTCAATTTTCCAACAGGTCCGACTTTCTTGAAAAATAAGTTGAACAACGCGAATAGTTCATGGGCTTGCTTAGATTGCGGGACGAACACCATGAAGGACAACACTGTCAGCAGGTGCACCCACCAAAATACGTAGAATAATAATGTTCCTGCCGTCGTACCAATCCCGGAGAATACTGTCGCAACCACTCCGGAAAATGGAGCATAGACGAAATCCGGTTCATGCCCGAGCATCACGGTTTCAAACCCCAGCGTCAGCAGGATGGACACAGTCAGCGTCGTTAGAGCAATGATAACCACAGCCGCTTTAACATCTCTCCTAAATTGCAAGCGCTTTAATTTTTCTATATAACGACGGTAAAAAGCATATGCCACACCGCAGAGCATGAGAAAGGTTGTCCACTCCTGCATGAAACTGAAATATTTATGCGCGGCACCGAAAGGGAATTCGAACCCTTTGATAAATCCCTTGAGGATGATTTCGATCAGCCCTATTTGGATGATGAAAAAACCATAGAACAAGATAAAATGCATCAGACCGCTTTTCTTGTCTTTAAACAATTTTCTTTGACCAAACCCATTGACCAACACGCTATTCAATCGTTCTTTGAGGTTCAGTTCAAAAGTAGGTTTCTTACCGAGCTTTACAAACAAATAACGACTGTATACGATTTGGAAAAATAAATACAACGCATATCCTGTCACCGCTAGAACAGCTGCAAAATTTAAATATACTAGCACCAATGCACTCCCTTTCCATACTCTCTCTGTTGCTTCCACCAACCGTATTCTTTACACTTAGGATTGAATGGGGCATTGTTTCCTTAACTAATTCTTGCATTTGCAACCATGCGCACGGTCTTTTGCTAGAAGATCTCCAGCTATTGTTGTTAGGAAACATCTTCTGTTTTGATTATTCTAAAAATTCTCTATCTTTACGTTTATAGTAGCATCCGTTATACTATACTTCAAATATCTATTTAGTAGATTTGCGATACGATTAAAATATGGATAGGTGGTCAACAGATGGATATACGCCAACTACGTTACTTTGTGACAGTAGCAAATGAAGGTCAAATTACACGTGCGGCAAAAAAATTGAATATGGCACAACCACCCTTAAGCCAACAGTTAAAGATAATTGAAGAACAGGTAGGGACCGCTTTGTTTTTCCGGAACAGTAGAAGCGTCGAATTAACGGAGGCTGGATTGTTACTCTACCAACGTGCGGTAAGTATCCTCCAACAAATTGATGACACTTTAATCGAAGTGAAAGAAACGGGAGATGGACTAAGGGGACAACTCTCAATTGGAACTGCGAAGACATGCGCCGTGACATATTTACCGGAAAGAATTCAAACTTTCCTTAATAAATATCCACTCGTTACATTTCGCATACTGGACGGTCATCCCTTTCAAGTCGTTAAATTGGTAGAAGAGAGGCTAGTAGAACTAGCTGTAGTTCGTTTTGTATCAGACCTACATTTAGATTATGGAACAAGGACGTTACAAATAGAGTCTTATGTATTATTCGTTCCAAGTAAATGGGAGTGGGATCCATCCAGAACATCTATACATATGAAAGATCTTGAAGACATTCCACTCGTCATGGTCGTCCGTGAAAACAAGTATGGGCCATATAGCGCCATCCATGATACCTGTATAAAACAAGGGATCAAATTGAACATCGTCTGCGAATGTCATGACGCTGCCATAATATTTTCTTTTGTCGCTGCCGGGATGGGAGCGGCTGTCCTGCCAAAATCAACTCTTTCCATACACCCGTCAAATGATGTTAAAATTGTCGAAATAGTGGATTGTCCTCTGCATAATAAAACCACTCTTATTTGGGACCAAAAGCGGCCACTATCGAAAGTTGCTCAGCGATTTATGGAAACGTTTTGATAGAGATAGCTCTATCTCAAAACCATAGTTTTTGAGATAAAAAAAAAAGAGGTGATTTCGCCTCTTTTTCTTGTGGTATTTTCTAATATGACTTAATATGGTTTGCTTTCTATTTTTTCTAACCATTTAATCGTCAGGACACTATTAAAACTAGGAGGTTCATATTGTAGAAGAATTTTCTTTTTCGACTTCACTTTCGCAATTGCCTCTGAGATCGTATCATCTTTTTCAATTAATATTTTATACTCCCCTATATTTGGAAGTGAATAATTTGGTAAAATGCCATTTTTACAGCAATACTTTGTTTTATAATAGTCTCCTAGTAAACTTGGAATTTCTTGCAATCGACATTCACTTAAATATTTTCGAATAAGTGTCGAACTAATTTTTTGCCCATGCCACTTTAGCTCATCAACAATGGTTACACCAATATGCGGTGGCACATGGTCTTTAATCGTTTCGGCATTCCCACTTGCTTTTGCACCGTATGTATAGTCAAAGCCGCAAATGATTTCCTTTGCGCCCAGCCCAATAACATATTTCTGCATAAATGCAGCCGCTTCAACTTTTGCTAATTTCATTGTAAATTCAACGACATAAAATACATCGACACCTAATTGTTCAAGCTTTTCAATTTTTTGCTCGATTGGCTCTAAATAATTCACCTCAAAGCCTGGATTTAGGACACTTTTCGGGTGCGGAAAAAAGGAAAGGACCGCCAATGAAAGCTGATATTTCATTGCTTTCCGCTTTGCAGTCTCCACAACTTTTTGATGTCCAAGATGTACTCCATCAAAGTACCCTAAAGCCATCGAAACATCTCTCGCTTCTACCTGTAAATCGCGTAAATTAACTTCATTCACATAAATCACTTCCATTTGCGATTCCTCCCTTCTTTATCCTCTTACTTCTTCACCGTCTTGAGCGTTCTGCTTCAAGCAGCTGCTCACCTGCTAACTGAATATCCATGGGTTTTCTCCTTTGATTAAACGATGGCTAATTCTGCTAATTGTCGATATTTCCCACCAAAAAATAGGAGTGGGTTTTTATCTTCTAAGTGTAAATCTATTACTTTTCCAATAAATAATGTGTGATCACCTTCTACATGTTCTGATACAACTTCACATGCTATTTGTGCAATCGTATCTTTTAATACAGGGTGACCGCTTAATTGATCAAATTGTACATCCTCACCCAGTTGGCCCGCGAAATGACGCGAATAATGTTCTTGATCTTCACTTAAAATATTGACGGAGAATTTTTTCGATTGTCTTACTTTTTCTAAAAATTTCGCTTTATGACCAATGGAAATGACGACTAACTTCGGGTCAAGTGATACAGACATGAAGCCATTTGCCGTCATGCCATGTGGTACTCCATCATTTTCTGTTAATAACACCGTTATACCTGTAGCAAATTTCCCCATTGCATCTCGAAATAAACGATCATCCATTCTAATTCCTCCTTATCGTTAGTGGATGTTACCATCATAAAATAATCAAAAAAACATTATAATTGCTACTTTTATTGAAAATCCGGAGAAAAACAATAAAAATCAATGACAAGTTTGGCTTTATGTTGATCAATTAGAAAATTTAGAGTTGTAAAAATATATACAATCTTATAGAATGTTTCTTATCGCAATATTCCGAAAAATCATTTGATATTTTTTATTTTTCCTTACAACTAACAAAATGTCTAAAACTTAATTCAACCACAGGTCACATAAGTTGGGAGCGATTCGATTTGAATTAAATGTAAGCGCTAACAAGTATTTTCTTCGGTATAGGTATAGAAAAACTATTTAAAACTTAGGGGGATATTATAATGCGTTGGATAGTATTAGCCATGCTTTTCTTATTGTCTATTATGAATTACACGGATAAATCAGTGCTTGGCTTTGCTGCAGAACCGATTATGAATGAGCTGAATTTGAATTATGAGCAATTCGGTTTAGTCGGTAGTAGTTTCTTTGCGGCTTATGCGATTGGTAGTATTCTCCTTGGTACTTTAACTTATCGCTTCAATACAAAGTATTTACTGATACTGATTGCTTTAGGTTGGACGGTTTCTTTATCTAGTGCCTATTTTATTGATAGCTTAGCTGGATTAATCATCATACGTGTTACTTTAGGTTTCTTCGAAGGTGGTACATATGGATTATGCGTGGCCCATGTAGCAAAATGGTTTACAAGTGAAACACGTGGATCTGCTTATGCGATTATGACGTCTGGGACAACCGTTGGGACGTATTTAGCTGCACCGGTTATTGTATTTTTAATTGGCTCAGCTGGGTGGCAACATACATTTGCAACATTGGGTATAGTCAGTCTAATTTGGGCAGTTGTCTTCCTCTTCATGAAAAGTCAACCGAAAGAACCCATTCAAGAAACGATTGCGTCGCTGCCCTCTACACAAGAAGCTCAATTCAAAGATATTATTAAAGTTATGTTGAATCCTTACGTCCTTTCAGTAATGGTCGTGGGTTTTGTATCGATGTGGGCCAATACGTGGGTTATTACGTGGGCACCAACATATTTAGCAAAAATTGTTGGACTTGACGCACGAGTAATGAGTATCGTGTTTGCAAGCATGGGGATTGCAGGGACAATTTTCGCCATCTTCGTTGGAAAATTTACGGACATTTTATTCCGCAAGAACAAGAGCCTTATTAACTCATACGATAAAGTGTTAACAACCGTATTGATTATAGGTGCTATTGCTTTTGGACTGACAACAATCGTTGAATCGCCAATTCTAGCGGTTATTTTCCTTGCAATTGGCTTAATTATGAATACATGTCTACTTCCACTTGGTACGACGATAAAAACGTTGATCGTTCCAAAAAACTTAATTGGCAGTGTTTCAGGAATTTCACTATCCATTTCGAGTATGGCAGGAATTATCGGACCATTTATCACAGGTTATTTAATTATGTTAGCACGAGACGATATTCGATCTGGCTTCAACTCAGGCGTATTAATCGTTGTAGCGTTATATATCATCAGTGCAGTTTTCTTACTAATGACACACAAACGCAAATCTGCTTTCACGAAAAAAGAGGAAGCTATTACAGCACCTGTGGTTATTGAATAAATATAAATAAAAACTCATCGAAGATGGCCATATCCATTTCCGATGAGTTTTTATTGTTTATGACAACGTTTACAAAAGTATGTATTTACTCAGCTGTTTATTGATCAGACATTAAAGTTGATTAAATCAAATTTTCAGCTACTAATTGTCTTAATCAAATTGTAATTCCCCTGATAAAATAAGTGCCTGTATAACTAATAATATATAGGCGGTCGTTGAAGCGTTTTTAACTGTGAATTGCAACAGCTCTTCAATTTGTTTAATCCGA
>Ga0182747_1001536_pt1 | contig 17694 bp, 14 predicted proteins | sample eDN3rd30CBELigBY_FD_128526 | JGI IMG/M metagenome (GOLD analysis project Ga0182747, IMG submission 128526) | Enriched backyard soil microbial communities from Emeryville, California, USA - eDNA 3rd pass 30_C BE-Lig BY (version 2) (version 2) | ecosystem: Environmental > Terrestrial > Soil >...
CCGAGATGCAGGCGCGCTACTCGAACCACCCGCAGCTCCGCTTCTTCGTCCGCGACAGCGGCAACCGGAGCCGCCTCACCCGGGCCATGAATGTCGCCGACATCGTTGGGCACGCCGCCGCCATGAAGCAGGTCCCGGCGTGCGAGTACAACCCCTTCGAAGCGGTGCAGACCAACGTCTTGGGTGCCCAGCACATCGTCGATGCCGCCATCGACAACGGGGTCAAGCAGGTGGTCGCGCTCTCCACCGACAAGGCCGTCAACCCCGTCAACATCTACGGCGCCACCAAGCTCTGCGAAGAGAAGATCATCATCCAGGGAAACGCGTACGCGGCACGCTCGGAGACCTCCCTGTGCTGCGTCCGCTACGGCAACGTGGTCGGGTCACGGGGCTCGGTCGTCCCGCTCTTCCGAAGGCAGCTCGCGGCGGGCACGCCGCTGACCATCACCGACGAGCGGATGACGCGGTTCTGGATCACCCTGCCCGAGGCCGTCGACCTGGTGATGACGGCGCTCGAGCGCAGCGTCGGCGGCGAGATCTTCATCCCGAAGATCCCCTCGATGCGCGTGACCGAACTGGCCGAGGCCATGGCACCCGGCAAGGAGTGCGACGTGGTCGGCATCCGGCCGGGCGAGAAGCTCCACGAGGTCCTGATCACCGACGACGAGAGCCGCCACAGCATCGACGCGGGCGACATCTACGTCGTCCTCCCCGAGCACCCGTGGTGGACCGATGCACCCGGCTGGCTCGACGGCGCCCCGCTGCCGGACGGCTTCGTGTACGCGAGTGGCACCAACGACGTGTGGCTGGGGGCCGACGAGCTCCGCGCCCAGCTCGAGACAGGCTGAGGCGTGATCCGCTACGGCTCCCAGCAGATCGACGAGGATGACATCGCCGCGGTCGTCGAGGTGCTGCGGGGGGACTGGCTGACGCAGGGCCCGGCCGTCGAGCGGTTCGAACAGGATCTCGCAGCACGGTGCGAGGCGCGCCACGCCGTCGCGTTCACCAGTGGCACCGCCGCGCTCCATGCCGCGGCCGCCGCGGCCGGGCTCGGCCCGGGCGACCGGGTCGCGACCTCTCCGCTCACCTTCTCGGCGAGCGCGGCGTGCGCGAAGTACGTCGGCGCGACCCCCACGTTGGTCGACATCGATCCCGCGACGCTGAACCTCCGGGTGGACGCGGTGCCCGACGGTCTCGACGCGCTCGTCGCCGTGCACTACGCCGGCCTGCCGATCGACCTGTCAGGGCTGGCGCACCGGCCGCGGGTGGTCATCGAAGACGCCGCCCACGCCCTCGGCGCCCGCACACCCGACGGTCCCGTCGGCAACTGCGCCCGATCCGACATGGCCTGCTTCTCGTTCCACCCGGTCAAACCGATCACCACGGGCGAGGGCGGGGCCGTCACGACGAACGACGGCGCCTTGGCCGAGGCGCTCCGGCGGTTCCGCAACCACGGGACGGTTCCGACCCCAGCGCAGGGAGGCTGGGCCTACGAGGTCCGCTCCTTGGGCCTGAACTACCGACTGCCCGACATCCAGGCCGCGCTCGGGAGCAGCCAGCTCCGCAAGCTGGAGGGGTGGATCATCCGGCGCAACGACCTCGCCAGCCGGTACCGCTCCCTGCTCTCGGAGCTGCCGGTCGTCCTTCCGCCGGCGGCGCCCGAGGGGCACCTCCACGGCTACCACCTCTTCGCCGTGCAGGTGCCCGAGCGCCGCCGGATCTTCGATGGCCTGCGAGCCGCGGGCATCGGGGTCCAGGTCCACTACGTGCCGATCCACCACCACCCGCTCTACGCCGATCTGGGGTTCGAGCCCGACGACCTTCCCGCGGTCGAGCGGGTCTACGCAGGGCTGCTCTCCCTTCCGCTCCACCCCGGGCTGAGCGACGCCGATCAGGACCGCGTCGTCGCCGAGCTCGCCCGGCTCCTCGTGCCGTGACCGTCGCTGAGCCCGCTCCTGGTGGGCCGGTGGCAGCGGTGGTGCAGGCGCGGATGGGCAGCACGAGGCTTCCTGGCAAGGTCCTGGCACCCCTTGCGGGCACCACCGTGCTGGGGCTGCTGCTCGACCGCCTCGCCCGGTCCGTGTCCGTCGACGCGATGGTCGTGGCGACGACCACGGGGGCCGATGATGACCCGATCGTCACCGAGGCCGAGCGCCACGGCGCGGTCGTCGTCCGCGGCCCGGTCGACGACGTCCTCGAGCGGTTCGTCCTCGCGGTCGACGCCAGTCGCGCCGCGATCGCGGTCCGCCTCACCGCCGACTGCCCGCTCACCGACCCGTACTGGGTCGACGCCACCGTCGAACCCGTCGCGGCGGGCCGGGCCGATCTCGCCCACAACGCAGGACCGGCCTACGTGCGGGGCTTCGATGTCGAAGCGGTCGCCACCGCCGCGCTGCGCCAGGCCGCCGAGTCGGCCACCGCGCCGCACGAGCGCGTCCACGTCACCCCCTGGCTGTACGAGCAGGGCGACCGGTTCCGGATCGAGGAGGTCGCCTGGCCCGACGATGGCTCGGATCTCCGCCTCACCGTCGACACCGACGACGACCTCGCCGTCGTCCGGGCCGTGTGCGACCGGGTTCCCGATCCGGTCACGGCCAGCTGGCAGGACTTCGTGGCCGTCTTGCGAGACGATCCTGCGCTGGCCGCCCGCAACGCCCACGTTCGCCAGAAGGACGTCGGCGAGGGATGAGATCCGCGGCGCCGCACGTCGTCTTGCTGTGCGACGCCACCCGAGCGTCCGGTGCCGGCCACCTCAGCCGCTGCGTGGCCCTCGGCGAAGCGGTCATCGACACCGGCGGCACCGCCACCGTGGCCGGCCGCATCGACCCGGCCTTCGCCCGCCTCACCGACGGCTCCGGGGTCGATCTCGATGATCTCGTCAGCCCCTGGGCCACGCCCGAAGGCGAAGCGGCCCGGTTGGCGGTCATCCAGCGCCAGGCTCCCGCCACGGTCGTCGTCGACAGCTACGACCTGCGGGCACGCCTCTTGGCCGGGCTGGCCTCCGTCACCCGGACCGTGGCGATCGACGACTTCGCCCGGCTCGACGCCTACCCCTGCGATGTGGTCGTGAACTTCACCGTCGGCGCGTCCGAGCTCTCGTACCCTGCTGGTCCGGAGCTGCTCCTCGGCCCCCAGTGGCTGCTCGCCCGCCGCGGCCTCCGCCGTGCCCGAGCCCACCGCCAGGAGACGGATGCCGGTGCTCCCGTGCGCCGGGTCCTCGTCGCCATCGGAGGCGTCGACCGAGCGGGAGCGACGGCACGCGTCGTCGACGTCCTCCTCGCGGCGGACGACGAGCTGGAGATCGACGTGGTCGCAGGCCGCGCCTTTCCGGGCCACGACGAGGTCCGGTCCCGGCTGGATCGCCTCGGGAACCGCTCTGGCGTCACCATCTCCGCGCCATCCCTCGCCCCGCACCTCACCCGTGCCGATCTCGTGGTGTGCGGAGGCGGCCTCACGAAGTACGAGGCGGCGTACCTCGGCGTGCCGACGGTCGTCATCGACCAGACCGCCGACCAGGCATGGGAGTCCGACCGGTTCACGGCGAGGGGCCTCGCCGTCCGAGCGGGACGCATCGACGATCCTGGGGGCGACCTGACCGAGCCGATCGTCGGGCTCCTCCGAGATGGCGAGCAGCGTCGAGCGCTGGCCGCGGCAAGTCGAGCGGCGTTCCCGAGCGACCCCACCGCGGCGGCCGCGCGCCGGATCCTCGCCCGCTGACCGGGCCACGGCGCGGCGCGGCCCCAAAGCCGAGGAAGCGCCGCGGTCGACTGCAAGACTGCGGGCATGGAGCACCGGCAGGACCTCGACGCGCTCGACCGGCACTACACCGCTGCGCTCGAGGCCCACGGCGATGCTCCTGGTGCCGTCCAGTGGTCGAGCCAGGAGACCCAGGAGCGCCGGATGGAGGTCCTGGCGGAGATCGTGGGACCGGACGAGCTGCGCACTGCGTCGATCCTCGACTTCGGGTGCGGAACCGGTCACCTGCTGACCTGGCTGCGCCGGACGCACCGCTACGAGGGCTCCTACACGGGTTACGACATCGCCGGCGCCATGATCCAGGCGGCTCGAGCGCTCCACGCCAGCGATCCCGGCGCGTCCTTCGAGCGGCGCGACATCGGGACCGAGGGCGTCGGAGGCGACTTCGACCTGGTGCTGGTCAGCGGCACGTTCAACAACGTCGTGTCGGACAACTGGAGGTTCCTGACCGACCACCTGCGGATCCTCTTCCCCCACGCCCGGCGCGGACTGTCGTTCAACTGCCTCAGCTCCTACGTCGACTACACCACCGAAGGCCTCGCCCATCGCCGGCCCGAGGACGTGTTCTCGTTCGTCAAGGCGGAGCTGACGCCCCGCGTGGCGCTGCGCCACGACTACCACGTCAAAGACGACGTGATCCCGTTCGAGTTCACGGTCTACGCGTACGCGTCCGAGCACGATCCGGTGGCGGACCGGGGGACCGCACCGTGACCACCGCCGTCATCACCCAGCCCACCTACCTTCCCTGGCTGGGCGCCTTCGAGGCGATCGCGCGAGCAGACGTGTACGTCGTCCTCGACACCGTCCAGTTCCAGCGGCGGAGCTGGCACAGCCGGAACCGGCTGAAGGCCGGCAACGGCGAGCCCTTCTGGCTGACGGTGCCCGTCCAGCGAGCGCCCCAGCAGACACCCCTGGCCGAGATCCTCGTCGCGGACCCCGCCATCGACGACTGGGCGGCGAAGCACCGGCGCAGCATCGGCCTCGCGCTCGCCGCCACGCCGCACGCAGCCGACGCGGCGTCGTGCGTGCAGGCGGCCCTCGACGATCCGCCCGTCCGCCTCGTCGACCTCAACGTCGCGATCATCGAGGCCACCGCCGGCGCGCTGGGCCTGCGCCCCACGTGGGTGCGCGCTTCCGAGCTCGGCGTGACGGGTGCTCGCAGCTCGCTGCTCACCGCGATCTGCCGGGAGGTCGGTGCCGATCGCTACTACTCCGCGGCCGGGAGCCGCGGCTACATGGAGGAGGAGCAGGACGTGTGGGACCGATCAGGGCTCGAGGTCGTGTTCCAGGAGTGGGAGCACCCCACCTACGACCAGCCCGGCTCGGCGCCGTTCGTCTCGCACCTCGCCGCGCTGGATCCGATCGCCAACCTCGGCTTCGGTGGCGCTGCGGCCGCCATCGGATCCACGGCACCGGATCAGGAGCCGTGCCGGTGACGGTCACCGTCGGCGCTCGACGCATCGGTCCGGGCCACCCCACGTTCCTCGTCGCGGAGATCTCGGCCAACCACAACCACGATCTGGACCGGGCCCTGGCCCTGGTCGACGCGGCCGCCGACGCCGGCGTGGATGCCGTGAAGCTGCAGACGTACACGGCGGACTCGATGACGCTCGATGTGGACCGCCCCGAGTTCCGCATCGGCGGGGGCACCGCCTGGGATGGCGACACCCTCCACCGCCTCTACGGCGAGGCCGCCACGCCCTATGCGTGGCATGCGCCGCTACGGGACCGTGCGCTCGATCGAGGTCTCGAGTTCTTCTCCACGCCCTTCGACGGCGACGCCGTCGACCTGCTCGATGACCTGGGCGTCGATGTCCACAAGGTGGCGAGCTTCGAGGTGACCGACACCGGCCTGCTCGAGCGCATCGGCGCCACCGGCAAGCCGGTGATCATGTCCACCGGCATGGCCACGGAGACCGAGATCGCACGGGCGCTCGACGCCCTCGATCGAGCCGGCAGCGGACCGGTGATCCTGTTGAAGTGCATCAGCGCCTACCCGGCCCCCGTCGAGGAGATGAACCTGCGAGCCATCGGCGCCCTTGCCACCCGGTTCGACCGGATCACGGGCCTCTCCGACCACACCCTCGGCACCGAGGTGGCGGTGGCGGCGGTGGCGCTCGGTGCCCACGTGATCGAAAAGCACATCACCCTGGCGCGAGCCGATGGTGGTCCTGACAGCGCGTTCTCCCTGGAGCCGACCGAGCTCGGTGCCCTGGTGGCCTCCGTCCGGGCGGTCGAGACCGCCCTGGGCGACGGGTCGATCGGGCCGTCGCCCAGCGAGATGGCGTCTCGTCCGTATCGGCGCAGCCTCTTCGCCGTGGCCGACATCCGCGCCGGCGAGATCTTCACCACGGCGAACGTGCGGGCCATCCGCCCGGGTCACGGGCTCGAACCGCATCGACTCGACGAGGTGCTCGGCCGGACCGCTTCGGTAGCGATCGAGCGGGGCGAGCCGCTTCGCGAGGACCTCCTCGGCCCTCCCGCCTGACCGACCGAGCATCCTCGGCGGGGCCCGGCCTCGAAGCTCAGGTGGTGAAGCCCGATGCGGTGACACGCCGCAGCGCGACGCCGAACAAGACGAGAGCGCCGGCGGCCCCGACCGCCCGCGCCAGGATCCACGGAGCCCCGATGTCGGGGAGCAGCGCGCCGGCGGCGACGAACGCTCCCACGAGGGCGAAGCTGCGGAGCGCGGTGGGCACGTCCCACGGCACCGTCGCGCACCGACGCGCCGTCCGGTTGGTCAGCAGCGCCAGCACCGCATAGGCCACGACGGTGGCCGCCGCGCCTCCCACGAGTCCCCACCAGCGGACGAACGCCATCGCCGCCACGACGTTGACGACCGCGGCCAACGGCGTCGACCAAGCCAACACGACCGTCCGCCGCTGCTGGAACACGATGTGGACGTTGGCCAAGTAGTGGACGTACGCGATGGTGGCACCCGCGACGACCGCGATCACCGCCTTGAGCCCCTGGAGGTCGTACGACGCGGGAGCGAGGATCCGCAGGGCGAAGGGCCCGGCGAAGCAGAGCACGCCGATCATGGGTGCGGTGACCTGGTCGACCGACGCCGTCGTGACGCGCAGGATCTGCCAGCGGTCCTCCTCTGCCGCCCCGTAGATCATGGGAGCCCAGGCGTTGTTCACGGAAGTGACCAGGACCAGAGCGAGCGAGCCGACCTGGTAGGCGAGCTCGTAGCGGCCGACATCGGCGAGACCCAGCAGCCGTTCGATCACGACCCGGTCGCCCACCAAGATGACCAGCATGGCGAGCAGGTGAGGCACCGTCGGCCCACCGAGGCGGAGGGCTTCGTCCACGTCGGCCCATGCGGCTGGACGCTGCCCGAACACGCCCGCCCGGGCGGTGGCCAGCACCGCCGCCAGCGCGGTCACGACCGCCACCGCGATCAGGTACCCGGCAGCACCCCCGCCTCGCGCCACCACCACCAGCCCGACCAGCTGCCCGCCCGCGGACGCCGTCATCGCCGCGATCACGAAGCCCGAGGCGTCGTCTTTCGCCCGCAGGATCCCCTGCGATGCCTCGAGCATGCAGACGGGCACCGCCAGCCACACCGCCGCGGTGAGCGCCGCTCCGTAGGGCAACCCGCGAAAGAGCGCCGACCACCACGGTCCGGTGAGGTGCACGACCAGGGCCATGGCCAGCGCCACCAGGAAGGTCGAGGCGACCAGCCGGCGGGCGCGATCGTGGCCGCGGCCATCGAAGTAGATGCGGACGAGCCCCGCGGGGAGACCCAGCCCGACGACCACGGCCACCACCTGGCTGACCCGGGAGGCAGTGGCGAGCGTGCCGTACGCGCCGGTGGACAGCTGGCGCGTCACCAAGGGCGTGACGACGAGAGCCGCCAGCAGCTGCGAGGCGCGGGCGACGGTGTAGACCGCCCCGCGCCCGAAGAGGAACGCGCTGGCGCCGGCCGCGCGTTCGCCCTGGTCGACGGGTTCAGCCACGTTCGGAAGGGCGCGGTCGGGCCGAGGTGTCTGGCGCTGGGGCCGCAGGGCCGCCGCGGGCCATCGTCTCGAGATCACGCCGCTGGATCTGCCCAGGACGGATCCGAGACCGCGCCACGGCCACAGTTCGGCGCCCCGTGTACTCGCCGAACGTCCGTGCCCGACGGGCCCTGGTCCGCCAAGGGCGCGCCGCGGCGTCGAGCGGTGCCAGGAGCCCGCGGAGCTCGGCCTGGTCGCGCAGGCAGTCCGCTCCGAGCTCCGCCTCCGCCATCGCCACGGCATCGGCGCCAGCGACGATCCGCTCGTCGAGCTCGGGCCAGCGCCGTCGCTGGTAGGCGGCCCACGCCTGCCGGTAGGCCTCGCCGTACATCGTGAACTCCGGCCCGAAGCGCACCAGATCGCGCCCGACCGCCCCCCCGTACCAGACGGCCGTCGACAAGTGGTTGCTCGCCACGATGTCATGGCGGAGCAGCTCATCGAGCTGTCGCCAGAGGAAGCCCGGGTCATCCCGGGTGCCGTGGCTGATGACCCGGAAACCGGCGGATTCGTAGGCCTGGCGGAGATCCGCCTGACGGAACTCGATCCAGTACAGGCACACCGTCACCGGGCCCTCCGCCCGATCACGGATCTCGTCGACGAAGCGGCGGTGGTTGCCCTGCATCTGCTCGCGCTCCCAGCCGTGGCTCGGGTACACCAGCATCGAGCCGTCACCCGGACGCGGCGCCGGGGCCGATCCATCGAGGCCCTTCGACCGACGCAGGTACAAGAACGGGGCGCCGACGGCCTCGACGCCGTCGATTCCCTGGCTCCGGACGGTTCGGGCGTCGCCGCCAGACCAGGTCAGGTACCGCAGCGAGGGGACGACGCGCTCCGGGTGTCCGACGGGTGAGAACGGAGCCCAACCGTGCTGGACGTGGGCGCGGTACCGCGGGACGGGATCGTCTGAGCCGATCGCCTCCGCCAGGACGCTTCGATGGCCGTAGAAGCTGTTCTCGGGGTTCACCGCTCCTCCATCGACCGCAGGAGGCCGTGGTGGAGGGCCGTCATGACCACGCCGGTGTCGACGACCAGCCGGCCGCCACCTCCGCCGGGGTCGATCCACCCGCCAAGCCTCGGTAGAGGTCGGCGAGCCGCCGCAGCATCTCGGAGCGATCGAACTCCTGGGCGCGCCCGACGCCGGCGGCCGCCAAACGAGCGCGCAGACCATCGTCCTCGCGGACTCGTTGGATGGCCCGCCCGAGCGCTCCGGCGTCGTGGGGCGGTACCAGCAAGCCGGAGACCCCGTCATCGACCACCTCGGCCACGCCGTCGACCGCCGTGGCCACGACGGGCACCGACGAAGCCATCGCCTCGGTCACGGTCCTCGGTAGGCCCTCCCACAACGAGGACAGCACGAACGTGTCCATGGCGCGCAGCACGGCCGGCACGTCGCGCCGGACCCCTGCGAGCCGGAACCTGGGCGCGATGCCGAGCGCGGCCGCCTTCTCCGCGACGGCATCGCGCAGCGGTCCGTCGCCGACCCACACGAACCAGAGGTCCCTCGAGCCCTTCATCAGCGGAGCGACCGCGTCGACCATCGCCAGCGGTGCCTTCTGGTCGGCGAGCCGTCCCACGGTGCCCAGCAGCCACGCGCCGTCGGGAACACCGAGCGAGCGTCGGACCTGGCCTGGCTCCACGTCGTCGACCTCGGCGCTGAACGCGCCCAGATCGATGCCGTTGCGCACCAGCACGTACTGCCCTGGATCGCCGATCCCCTGGTCGAGGCCCTTGGCACGGTCCGGCACGCCCTCGTGGACCAGCACGGTGGTCCCCCGGGCTGCGATCCGCTCCGCCGCGACCACGGCCCGGCGCAGCGACGGTCGCATCTCGGGGTGGAAGCTCCACCCGTGGACGGAGTGGACGACGACCGGGATGCCCGCCGAGCGAGCCGCCGCCCTGCCGATGAAGCCCGCCTTGCTGCTGTGGGTGTGAACGATGTCGGGCCGCTCCCGCCGGAAGTGGTCGCGAAGCGCCGCCACGGCACGAAGGTCGGCCACCGGCGAGACCGCCCGGACGAGGCAGGGCACGTCGACCACCCGGACCCCTGCCTCGTCGGCGGCCGGGCGGAGGCTGCCTTCGTCGTCGACCTCGGTCCCGCACACCAGCCACTGGTCGAACGCCTCGGCATCGAGTCCCGTCAGGGTCACGAGCGCGCTCTCCTGCGCACCGCCGACCGCCAGCTTGGTGATGATGTGGGCAACCCGCAGCGGCCTCGCCATCACCGTCCCTCCGACCCGAGCACGGACCTGACCGTACGCCCGATGATCCTGGCATCGAAGCGCAGCCCTTGGTGGCGAAGGTAGAAGAACTCGTACTGGAGCTTCTCGAGGGCGTCACGCTCGTCTCCTGCGTAGCCGTACTTCACCTGGGCCCAGCCGGTGAGACCGGGCCGCACGAGGTGGCGCATGCCGTAGAACGGCAGCGATGCGCTGAGCTGGCGGACGTAGTGCGGCTGCTCGGGCCGAGGGCCCACCACCGACAGCTGGCCGCGCACGATGTTCACCATCTGCGGGAGCTCGTCGAGGTGGGAGGTCCGCAGCACTCGACCGAACGTGGTGATGCGCGGGTCATCGACCTCCGTCCACGCTGCCCCCTCTCCGGCTCCGGCGGCTGGGGCCTCCCTCATGGTCCGGAACTTCAAGATCTCGAACGTGCTGCCGCCGCGGCCCACGCGCTCTTGGCGGTACAGCAGCGGACCGCGGTTGCCGACCAAGTTGACCGTCCAGACGAACGGCACCGCGAGGAGCAGCGGGACGAGTCCCACGAGCCCGAGGGACAGGTCGATGAGGCGCTTCACCCGTCCGTAGCGCGCCCGGTGGATCTCGCCGATGTCGAAGAACAGCGAGGCCCGCTCCAGCTCCCCCAACGGCAGCTTGCCGAGCCACTGCTCGTAGAACTGGACGAGCGTGCGGACCCGGATGCCCGACTCGTGGAGAGCGGCGGCCTCCCCCACCACCGCCTCGTCGGTCTGCGCGCTCCGGTCGAGGACGATCAGCGTGGCCTGCTCACCGGTCACGCAGGCGACCAGCGGACGGCTCGTGCCGGTCGTTGCATCGGTGACCTCGTCGATGCCCAGGTGCGCCACCAGCTGAGCCGGCCGTTCCGGGATCAGCTGCAGGTCCGCCCGCAGCCGCTCGAGCTCATCGTCGGTGCCCACCAGCACGACGCGGTCCCGGTCCTCGCCGCGGCTGCGGCCGCGCCTCGCCAGCAGGTTCATCGCCACCTGCCACGGAACCAGGAGGAACGCCGCGCCGAACACCACGAACCGCGGGAGCAGGGCGTCGCCCATCACCAGCTGGATGACCGAGACGAGCACCGCGCCGGCCGCCGACGCGGCCGCCGCTGCGAAGGCGGCAGCCCGCGGGGCGCGGGGAAGGTCGGGCAGGCCGAAGCCGTACCCCGCGATCCACAGCACGGCGGCGTAGACAACCGCCCACGCGAAGCGGAACGAACCGGTGAAGTCGTACGGCGGATCGGCCACCCACGCGGCGTGGACCTTGCTCAGTCCGAACACGACCACGAACGCGCCCACCAGGCTCAGGACGCGGCTCAGTCGACGCACCGTGCCATCGTACGGAGCGGGTTGCCTCCCACCCGTGATGCCGTCGCTGGCGTCGCGAAGGTCAGCTCAGCTGCGTGACGTCGGTGACCGCGGCGAGGGGAACGGGGCCGTAGACGTGGGGGAACGCCTGGCCCGAGCCGTAGGAGTCCTCCTCGACGAACCGCAGGTCGCCCAGCGCGCCGCGGTCGAGCCGGAGCGCGAGGAGGCCCTCGACGTGGGCGAAGTGCTTGGTCACCGTGCCCGGGACCTGGTGGCCCCACGAGCCGTGGACGAAGCCCTCGGTCTCCAGCGACGGCGGGACGATCGCACCCTCCTCCTGGTACTCCTCCCACTCCGCTTCGGTGGCGAGGTGGTAGAGGGCGTGCAGGTCGAGGTCGTCGAGCGCCATGGGCTCAGCCTTCCAGGCCGAGGAGGGGCCGGAGGAACTGGCCGGTGTAGGACTCCGGCGTGGCCGCCACCGTCTCGGGTGTGCCCTCGATGAGCACGGTGCCGCCGCCGGAGCCGCCCTCGGGACCGAGGTCGATGATCCAGTCGGCCGTCTTGATGACGTCGAGGTTGTGCTCGATGACCAGCACGGTGTTGCCCTGGTCGACCAGGCGGCCGAGCACGGTCAGGAGCTTGCGGATGTCTTCGAAGTGCAGGCCGGTGGTGGGCTCGTCGAGCACGTAGATGGTGTGGCCGGTGGACCGCTTCGACAGCTCCGACGCCAGCTTGATGCGCTGGGCCTCGCCGCCCGACAGCGTGGGTGCCGGCTGCCCGAGGCGCACGTAGCCGAGGCCGACGTCGACCAGCGTCTGCATGTGGCGGGCGATGACCGGCTGGTTGGCGAAGAACTCGAGCGCCTCCTCGCACGGCAGGTCCAGCACCTCGGCGACGTTCTTGCCCTTGAACTCGATGTCGAGCGTGTCCCGGTTGTACCGCGCCCCCTTGCACACCTCGCACGGGACGTAGACGTCGGGCAGGAAGTGCATCTCGATCTTGATGGTGCCGTCGCCGGCGCAGTTCTCGCAGCGGCCGCCCTTGACGTTGAAGCTGAAGCGCCCGGGCAGGTAGCCACGCACCTTCGCCTCGGTGGTCTGGGCGAAGAGCTTCCGGATGTGGTCCCACACCCCGGTGTAGGTGGCCGGGTTCGACCGGGGTGTCCGCCCGATGGGCGACTGGTCGATGTTGATCACCTTGTCCAGGTGCTCGATGCCCGTCACCCGCTTGTGCAGGCCGGGTGGGGTCTTCGACTTGTAGATCCTCTGCATCAGCGAGCGCAGCAGGATGTCGTTGACGAGCGTGGACTTGCCCGAGCCGGAGACGCCGGTGACCGCGAGCAGCACGCCGAGCGGGAAGTCGACGTCGATGCCCTGGAGGTTGTGCTCGCGGGCGCCCTTGACCGCCAGCTTCTGGCCGTTCGGCGTCCGCCGGGTGGCGGGCACCGGGATGGACCTCTTGCCCGACAGGTACTGCCCGGTGAGCGAGTCCTTGTTCTTGAGCAGGGACTTGTAGGTGCCGGCGTGGACGATGGCGCCGCCGTGCTCCCCCGCTCCGGGGCCGATGTCGACCACGTAGTCGGCCACCGCCATCGTGTCCTCGTCGTGCTCCACCACCAGCACGGTGTTGCCGAGGTCGCGCAGGCGCGTGAGCGTGTCGATGAGCCGCCGGTTGTCGCGCTGGTGCAGCCCGATGGACGGCTCGTCGAGCACGTACAAGACGCCCACGAGGCCCGAGCCGATCTGGCTGGCCAGGCGGATGCGCTGGGCCTCGCCGCCAGCCAGCGTGGCCGACGAGCGGTGCAGCGACAGGTAGTCGAGCCCGACGTCGAGCAGGAACCCGATGCGGGCGTTGATCTCCTTGAGCACCCGCTCGGCGATGAGCTTGTCGCGCTCGGACAGCTCGATGCGCCCGAACGCCTCGGCCGCATCCTTGATGGAGATGGTGGAGAACTCGTTGATGCTCTTGCCGTCGATGGTCACGGCCAGGGTGAACGGCTTGAGGCGGGCACCCTCGCAGGCCGGGCAGTCGACCTCGCGCATGTAGCCCTCGAACTGCTCGCGCTGGCTGTCGGAGTCGGTGTCGGCGTGGCGGCGCTGGATCCAGGTGATGGCGCCCTCGTAGGTGGCGGTGTACGTGCGCACCCGCCCGTAGCGGTTCTTGTAGCGCACGTCGGTCTTGCCCACGCCGGTGCCGTGCAGGAGCATCCGCTGCTGCTTGGCGGTGAGCGTGCGCCACGGCTTGTCGAACGCGATGCCGTGGTCCTCGCACACCGACTCCAGCAGGCGCTGGTGGTACTGCATGTGGCCCGATGCCCAGGGCTGGATAGCGCCCTCGGCCAGCGTGGCGTCGGGGTCGGGGACCACCAGCTCGGCGTCGACCTCGAACTGGGTGCCCAAGCCGTCGCAGCGCGGGCAGGCGCCGTAGGGCGAGTTGAACGAGAAGTTCCGGGGCGACAGCTCGTCGTAGCTCTTGCCGTCGACCGGGCAGGCGAGGTGCTGGCTGAAGGTCAGGCGGGTGGGCTCCTCGCCCTCCTCACGCGGCACCAGCTCCACTTCGGCGACGCCCTCGGCCAGGCGCAGCGCCGTCTCCAGCGAGTCGGTGAGGCGGCGCTCGATGCCCTCGCGCTGCACCAGCCGGTCCACCACGACCTCGATGGTGTGGTTCTCGTAGCGGGCCAGCTCGAGGTCCTGCACCGGCAGGTCGTGCAGCTCGCCGTCGATGCGGGCCCGGGCGTAGCCCTGGGCGGCCAGGTCGGCGAGCAGCGTGTGGTAGTCGCCCTTGCGGCCGCGGACCACGGGGGCCAGCACCTGGAACCGGCTGCCCTCGGGCAGCTCGAGCACGCGGTCGACGATCTGCTGGGGCGTCTGGCGGCTGATCACCACCCCGTGCTCGGGACAGTGCGGCACGCCGATGCGGGCGAACAGCAGCCGCAGGTAGTCGTAGATCTCGGTGACGGTGCCCACCGTCGAGCGGGGGTTGCGGCTCGCCGACTTCTGGTCGATGGAGATGGCCGGTGACAGGCCCTCGATGAAGTCGACGTCGGGCTTGTCCATCTGCCCGAGGAACTGCCGGGCGTAGGACGACAGCGACTCGACGTAGCGGCGCTGGCCCTCGGCGTAGATGGTGTCGAAGGCCAGGGAGGACTTCCCCGACCCGGACAGCCCGGTGAACACGATGAGCCGGTCGCGGGGCAGATCGAGCGAGACGTTGCGGAGGTTGTGCTCGCGGGCACCGCGGATGATCAGCGAGTCAGACACAGGGCGGCAGCCTATCGGCGCCGGCCGGCCGTTTGGCGAACACCTGTTCTGCTCCGGTCCGAGATCACCGCTCCCCACCGGGTGGCGGGACAAGATCGTGCCCGTGAACGCTCTGCTCCTGGCACGCTCGTAGCCGATGGCCCACACCCACTCCCGCGTGTACCGCGACGGCGTCGTCGTCGAGCGCGACATCGACGACGACCGCATCTCCGACGCCCTCGCCGAGCCGGGCACCATCGTGTGGGTCGACCTCTGCGACCCGACGGAGGGCGACTTGGACAAGCTGGCGTTCGAGCTGGGCCTCCACGAGCTGGCCGTCGAAGACGCCCTCGGCGACCACCAGCGCCCGAAGCTCGACCGCTACCGGGACCACCTGTTCCTGACGTGCCACGCAGCAGCTGTCGACACCGAGTCGGCGCAGCTGCAGGAGACCGAGATCAACGCCTTCATCGGGAAGGAGTGGCTCATCACGGTGCGGAAGTCGAGGGGCTTCGACATCTGCGAGGTGCAGGATCGCTGGGACCGCTCCCCCGACCTGGCGGTCCACGGCGTGAGCTTCCTGCTGTACGGCCTGCTCGACGTCGTGGTCGACAGCTACTTCGACGCCGTCGAGGTCTTCGACGACTACTACGACGAGATCAGCGAGACCATCTTCGGCGACCACCCCATCGGCCCCGAGCAGCAGCTCCACTGGTTCCAGATGCGGCGGGCGCTGTTCCGCCTCCACCGCCTGGCCGTCCCGCTGCGGGAGGCGCTGAGCGCCCTCATGCGCCGCGAGCACGACGCGGTGAGCGAGGACCTGTACCCCTACTTCCAGGACGTGTACGACCACATCCTGCGCGTCACCGAGTCCACCGACGCGCTCCGGGACCTCGTGTCCACGATCGTCGAGACCAACCTGAGCCTCCGGGACTACCGCCAGAACCAGGTGATGAAGAAGGTCACGAGCTGGGCCGCCATCATCGCCGTGCCCACCCTCATCACCGGGTACTACGGCATGAACGTGAAGTACCCGGGCCTCGCCACCCGCGGGGCTTGGATCACCTCGCTGGTGCTCATGGCCGGCCTCTCGATCGCCCTCTACCGCCAGTTCAAGAAGCGCGACTGGCTCTGACCCCCTTGCCGCTGGCCCGGCCGGGCCGGCTCAGCGCTCGAGGTGCACCACCGTGAGCCCGTCCACGTCGTCGCGGTCGACCTCGTGCCACGCCGCCAGGTCGTCGAGCACGCCGCCGGCGTGCGCCACGTCGTAGCCGCGCAGGATCACGGTCACCTGGTCCGGCCCGTCCGGGCGTTCCCCCAGGGCGGTGAGCGTGTCGGCCAGGTCGGCGCCGTCGTCGGTCCGCTCGACGACCAGCCACGGCTGGCCGTAGCGCCACATGACGCGCGGCACCTGCGGGTCCGGGGTGACGGCCACACCCTCGATCTGGGCGTCGACCTCGGTGTAGGTGCTGGTCGCGGAGCCCCGGAGGCGGGCGCAGCACCAGACGCCGAGCACCAGCGGGAGCACGGCGAGCGCCACCACCAACGCCCGGCCCAGCGGCACCGGGGCCGGGCGGTCGGACTCGGCTCGGGCGGCGTCGTCCGCCTCGACGAGGCGCCGCACGCCCACCGCCGCACCCACGGCCAGGGGCACCGTGAGCGGTGCGAAGAAGCGCCCGCCCCACTGGATCGCGCCGCCGTCGGGGTACTGGGTCGCCAAGATCGCCCCGGCGAACAAGACGGCGGTCGCCGTCTCGACCGCGAGCTTCCGCCACAGCAGCGACCCGGCGGCGGCGAGGCCGACGAGGAGGATGGGCCAGGCGATGAACACGCCGCGGATGGCGAGGTCGGCCATCGAGAGGACGCGGAGCACGAACGCCAGGATCACCACCAGCATCCCCACCTGCCACCGGGGCACCCACCGCCGTTGGCCCCGAACGGCGTACACGGCGGCGACGGCGGTGCCGAGCACGGCCAAGAAGACGATCAGCGCCGCGCCCCGACCCTCCACGTCGAGGAGGGAGCGGGTGGCGCCCTCGATCCGGGCATCGAGGAAGCCCGAGGCCTCGATGCCGCCGCCGGTCTTCGCCGAGAGGGTCTGCGATCCCGTGCCGGCGATCGAGCGGACCCACAGGTCCTCGACCTTGTAGACGACGGCCGAGAACGCCAGGACCGCGGCGCCGGCGGCGCCGGACCAGCGCCACGACCGGCCCGCGGCCCGGCCGCCGACCGGCAGGGCGATCGCCAGCGCGATGGCGAACAGCAGCCCCTCCGAGCGCACGAGGATCCCGATGGCGAGCCCACCAGCGAGCAGCGCGGCCGCGGGCGCCGCCGGTCCCGGTCCCGCGCCGCGCCCGCGTCCGGCCAGCTGCACGGCACCCAGCACGGCCACGCCGCCGGCCGCCGCCGCGGCGGCGTGCGCCCACCCGAACGTGGCGGTGACGGTGACCGGTGCCAGCGCGGCGATCCAGAACGCGGCGCGCTCCAGGCGCGGATCCCGGACGGCGGCCAGGAACCAGGCTGCGACCGCGGTGGCCACGACGGCGAGCGATCCGAGCACGTCGTACGCGTGCTCGAGGCCGACCGCCCTGGAGGCCTGCCACGCCGCCCAGGGCCACAGCGGGTGCTTCAACAGCGGGACCCAGCCGCCATCGGCCTCGGCGCTGTACGCGATCGGGTAGTGGGTGCCGCCGGGGTCGAGGTCGGCGGTGCCGGCGTCCCACGTCCACGACCCCCGGTCGAGGGCGCGCAGCTGGATCTCGTAGGAGCCCTCGTCGGTCGTGAACGAATCGCCCTGGTTCGTGGCGGCCACGACACCCACCAGGACGACGACGAGCACCAGCACGTGGACGATCAGCGGCGCTCGCCAGATCGTCGAGATCAGCGAACGGGGTCCCGCCGTCGGCTCCGGCCTGTCGTGGCTGTCCACCGGTCGATGATCGCGTGCTCGATCATCGCCGCCGGTGACCGTCGGTCCGCCGACCGGCTCCACCAGGTCCGTCGGCTCGTGACCGGTCATCGTCGCTGTCCCTCGTCGGCCGCTGTGCGTCCCGATCCATCGGCGCCCGGCCACCGGCTTCAAGGAGCCACCGTCCCTCCGGCGCTCACGAAGCGGTCGCCGATGCCGATCCAGACCGGGTGAGCCTGATGCGCGAGG
>Ga0182747_1001537_pt1 | contig 17692 bp, 16 predicted proteins | sample eDN3rd30CBELigBY_FD_128526 | JGI IMG/M metagenome (GOLD analysis project Ga0182747, IMG submission 128526) | Enriched backyard soil microbial communities from Emeryville, California, USA - eDNA 3rd pass 30_C BE-Lig BY (version 2) (version 2) | ecosystem: Environmental > Terrestrial > Soil >...
GTCATGACCGTTCAGGGCATCGGCGCGTCGCTCAGCCCGGCCATTGGCGGCTGGATCGCACAGGAGCTTGGCTACGGACCGATGTTTCTCATCCTCGGCGCGTTCGCCACGGTGTCGGTCATGCTATGGATCGTCTTCGCATCCTTGCTCAAGCCTGCCTGCGCGGCCAAACCTCAGTCTAACGACATAGCTTCAACCGCCGCAGGTCTTGCCTGATGCTCGACGCCAACACCGCGACCTGGGGCATCGCAGGTCTTGCCACTTTCGGCGTCATCGCACGTCCCTGGAATCTGCCGGAATACATCTGGGCCGTCACTGGCGCCGTGCTGCTGGTCGCGTTCGGCCTGCTGTCGTGGCAGGACGCGTTAATCGCTGCAGGCAAAGGCACCGACGTCTATTTTTTTCTGGTCGGCATGATGCTGCTCGCCGAGATCGCGCGGAAGGAAGGCTTGTTCGACTGGCTGGCGCAACAGGCCGTCAAACATTCGCGCCACTCGGCGTCCCGGCTGTTCGCGATCGTCTACGCGGTCGGTACGGTCGTTACGATCTTCCTGTCGAATGACGCGACCGCGGTCGTCCTGACGCCTGCGGTCTATGCTGCAACCCGCGCGGCCAAGGTCGAGCCGCTGCCATATCTGTTCGCCTGCGCGTTCATCGCCAACGCCGCGAGCTTCGTGCTGCCGATCTCGAACCCTGCCAACCTGGTGGTGTTTGGCGAGCGGATGCCGCCGCTGCTGGAATGGCTCCGGTATTTCGGATTGCCTTCAGTTGCGGCAATCGTGGTGACGTTCGTTGTGCTGCGCATCAGCCAGCGGGAGTGCCTTCGCGGCAAGATCGACAGCGCGAGTGACCAAGCCGTGATGCTCACACCGTTGGCGGCTCTCGCCGCCGCCGGCATCGGCGCGACCGCGATCGTTCTGCTCACCTCGTCGGCGCTTGGCATGGATCTTGGCCTGCCAACTTTTGCCTGCGGGATGGTGGTCGCCGCAATGGTCCTCTTGGTAACACGCCAATCGCCGGTTGCGGTCGTCCGCGACATTTCCTGGTCGGTCCTGCCTCTCGTCGCCGGTCTGTTTATCCTGGTGGAAGGCCTCAACCGCACGGGCGTGCTTCCGGCTCTTGCAGAGCAATTGAAGCAAGCCGCGGCGCTTTCACCGCATGCGACGGCATGGGGGTCCGGCGTCATCACCGCCTTCGCGTCGAACCTCATCAACAATCTGCCGATGGGGCTGATCGCGGCGACGACGACGCAAGCCGCGCAATCATCGCTTCATGTCACTGGCGCTGTTCTGATCGGTGTCGATCTCGGACCCAACCTCTCGGTCACCGGATCTCTCGCCACGATCCTGTGGCTGATCGCGCTGCGCCGCGAGGGCGAGCACGTCGGCGCGTTCCGCTTCCTCAAGCTGGGCATTCTGGTGATGCCGCCAGCCTTGATCCTGGCATTGTTCGCACTCGCATTGATGGTGCCCTAACGTGCCTAATCTGCTGTGAGTTTTCAGTACGACAGATAGGCATCATGTTGATCCTAACCTTTATCAAGCGCATCTGGTCACCCACGCGAACAATACTTCCACAGAACCAATAAGTCGCGGTTCCTATCCAGAATGGTCTACCGGAGCGCTCCGTTAACCATCGCGCCGGATGTATCGTTCACGTATCTAACTTTTTGATTTCGTGGCCTCCACGTTGATGAGGCCAGAGCGCGAGAGCTTTGGCGGCCGCTGCCCGGGTGCGGAGCACGGCTCGAGCACATCGACTGTCGCCTTCCCATCTGGGTCGCAAATTCTCCAGTGAACGATCCAGAGATAGGTAACCTAAGACAAACGACAGTCTGCGATATCACCAGCTTCAGACCTCAAGCATTCGAAGAAATACTCGGCACTATCGACGAACATCACCAAAATTGGAGGGCACTCGAAACCGCGCTCGACACGATATCGGTCCACTGGAATTTTCATCGGTCCCCAGAAGACTCGACGGCCAAAACCGCTTGTGCCGACGGTGGGCGCTCTATTTCCATCATCTCCGGAAATTTTCCGTAGCATCCGCTGCCATGCAGACGGCTGATGAGATTGAGCGCCGGGGTATCGATATAGCCGCGTTCGGGATCCATGACGAACTGATCGGCGATGTGAGCGCGAACAACGCGGCCGATAACAGCGAACTGCTGCGGTCCGGTTTCGATACAATTCGTCGCGACACATTCGAATGCCACGGGCGCGTCTGTAATACGCGGCGCGTTGACAATGTCCGCTTCCACCACCTCGATCCCCGCATGGATGAGCTCATCCACACCCGATGGCAGGCCGGCCGAAGTCATGTTCATGGCCTGAGCCAGGTGTAACGGCACCAGATGAATCACGAATTCCTTTTGTGAAAGAATGTTTCCCGCAGTGTCCTTCTGACCGCGCAATGGATCGCGGAGAACCCCCAATGCAACGGTTGGCGGCTCGTGGCCCATGACATTGAAGAAGCTGTAAGGCGCTGCGTTGTTTATTCCAGCTGCCGAACGCGACGTCACCCACGCGATGGGGCGAGGGGTTACTGTTGCCGTCAATAGCTTGTAGGCTATCTGTGCAGGGAGTTTCGTCAAATCAAAATGCATAAATCCGCTCAATGCCTCTCATTCATTTTTGACACGCTGAGTACAGCATTTTTCGGACGGTCATCGACAGTGAGCTGAAATACATCCGGCCGCGCATAGTGCCCTGTCACGTCGAAATCGAACTTGGCCCTCGGAACAGCCGCAAGGTCGAGGTTCGCGTAAAGCATCGTTTCGCCCTCGAAATCCGGTCCAGCGAGGACCTGCCCGAGCGGATCGATGATCGCGCTTCCACCCCGCATGAGAACTGTCTGCGGGTCGTCTCCCAGCGCGCACTCAAAATCGGCGGGGTATGCGCTCCGTCTGATATGCTGGCAAGCGGTCAGAACAAAGCATCGCCCTTCGAGCGCGATGTGCCGCATGGACGGCACCCATGTATCTCTGTCGTCCGCTGTCGGTGCGCAGTAAATACTGACACCCTGGTTGTACATGTGCATGCGAAGCATGGGCATGTAATTCTCCCAGCAGATCACCGCTCCTATGCGTCCGAAATCGGTATCGATGACGGGCATGGTCGACCCGTCACCAAAACCCCAGATCAAGCGTTCGCCTGCCGTCGGCATCAACTTTCGATGTTTGCCGACCAGGCCCCGCGCGCCGTCGATGAACAACACCGTGCAGTAAAGTGTTCCCCCATCCCGTTCGATGCATCCGACAACAACAAAGATACCGGTGGTCGCTGCGGCCTCCGCGACCGTCGTCAGTTCCAGGCCGTTTAAATCAACGGCGTTTTCCCAGTACGAACGATACGCTTCACGGCCTTCCGGCTTCCGCATCCCCACGGGCGCGCCAAATGCATTGCCTTTTGGATAGCCTCCAAGAAAGGCTTCCGGAAAAACCGCGAGATGAGCTCCGTTTCGGGCAGCTTCCTTGATGAGCTCTGCTGCTTTCGCGGCCGTCGCATGGCTGTCATGCGGAATGGATGCAGCCTGGACAACCGCGACTTTCACTGGAGGACGATCTGACAATGACATTTGGCTTCCTGTGTAAAAGTTGAAAGACCCTTGGTGTGCAGAATTACTCCTGCACGAGGCTGCCCGGCTTGTTAGGCAGCAGGATCGAGCCTAGGACACACACGACTCCCGTGATGATCACCGGATACCAGAGCCCCGCGAAAACATCGCCCTCTGAAAGAGACAGCCATGTCGCAACAAACGGCAGGAAGCCGCCGATGATGCCGGCGCCGATATGGTACGGGAACGACAACGCCGTGTAGCGGATGTTGGCTGGAAAGAATTCCACCAGAAACGACGCAACCGGCCCATAAACCATCGCAACAATGATCGTCATCGCGACAAGCAGTCCCACGATCCGGATGTAGTTGATCTGCGCCGGGTCTGCCGCTGCCGGGTAGCCCGCTTCGTTGAGTGCGGCTTTGTACGCTTTCGCGTCAAACCCGGATATCGTCTTGCCGCCAATGCTCATTGCGACGGGCTGCCCTTCGATGGGAGCACCGTAGTGGAAATTGATGCCACTCGAGATCAGGAGCTTCTTGGCTTGCACACAAGGCTTCCGGTGGTCAGGGTGCGTGCTGAACACCGCAGCGGCGAGACTGAAACTGCAATCCTGATTGGACGCGTTCGCATGAAGCGTGACAGGTGCGGCCTGTGTGACCTGAACCAGTTTCGGATTTGCGGCGTTGAGCAAGTCACTGAACATTGGGCGATACAGTAAGGCCGATAGCAGCAAGCCGAGCATCATGAGCCACTTTCGCCCCACCTTATCCGACAGCCAGCCGAAGAACACGAAGCTCGGAGCTCCGATTAAAAGCCCGACCGACATCAGGATCGAGACCGTGTGAAGATCGATCTTCGCCGCCTGCTGCATGAAAATCATGACGTAGAACTGACCGGTGAAGTAGGTTGCGCCCATGCCCGCGGTCGCGCCGATCAAGGCAATCAGCACTCGCTTGAAGTTGGACCACTTCGCAAATGTATCCTTGATGGGCGACTTCGAAAGGCGCTGCTCAGCTTTCATGCGGGCGAATACCGGCGATTCATGCAGCCGCGCCCGAATATAGACCGAGAAGATCAGCATCGCGATCGATGCGATGAAAGGCAGCCGCCAGCCCCATTCCTTGAATGTCGCTGGGCTCATCATCGCCTGGGTGCCGATGATCACCAAAAGCGACAAGACGAGGCCTGCGGATGACGTCAATTGAATCCAGCCCGTCAGCAATCCGCGGCGACCGGGCTTAGAGTGTTCAGCAACGTAGGTAACGGCTCCGCCATATTCTCCGCCGACGGCAAGGCCCTGAATGAGCCTCAGGACAACAAGCGAAATCCACGCAGCATTGCCGACGGCTGCGTAGCTTGGAAGAAACCCAACGAGAGCAGTGCTTCCACCCATCATGATGATAGTGATGAGAAACGTATATTTGCGTCCCAGAACATCGCCAAGACGTCCAAACAACACGGCGCCGATTGGACGAACGACGAAGCCTGCTGCAAGCGCACCGAGCGAAGCGAGCAACGCAGCCATGGGATTGTTCGGCGGAAACAACACCGAACTCATGAACACGGCCAACGATCCATAGATGAAGAAGTCGTACCACTCGAAGATCGTGCCGAGCGTCGAAGCGAGAACGACCTGCTTCTCTTCGGACTTCGTAAGGAGACGAACGGAATCGTCAGGCAATGCTGAAACGGCGGTCATTGAGTTTCCCCTCTAAAGACAAATGATCATCCGACGAATATTTTCTATAGTCAAATTCAACAAATATTATCAAAAATCTCAAGCTTGAATTTTCGCCGGTTTCGGCCCAATAATTCGGCAGTCGAAGGTCTCGCCAAGGCATTGATTTGAAAAAGAAAATAACGTCAGAGCCTGCAAAAGCCGCCATGGGCAGGAAAAAAGTAAGCAAAACAAAAGGGCAAACCGGGACGGGCAAACGCAACCGACCGACCGACGAGTCCGCGGGTCGCGGAGAACGCCGCGGCATCCAGTCAATTGAGGTGGGGTTTCGGATACTCGATTATTTGCGCACCACGCCGCGGCCCGTGCCGTTGAAGGCCATTGCATCCGGGACCGGCATGGTTCCCGCCAACATCCACTATTATCTGGTGAGCTTTCAAACCGTCGGCATCGTCAGACAGGAAGCCGAGACAGGCTGTTATGCGCTTGGGCCTTATGCATTGAAGCTCGGCATGGCCGCGCTTGAACAGTTCGACGTTTTCACGGCTGCCCGGCCGGTGATGACGAATCTCGCCGCCGCCGTCGGTCAAACGGTGTTTCTCGGAGTCTGGGGCAATCGTGGACCGACGATTGTTTACCGCGTCGAAAGCGGCGCGGCGCGACCAATTCTGGAGTTGCGGGTGGGCACGGTGCTCACGCTCCTCCGATCAGCGCTGGGCCGAAATTTCCTCGCCCATCTGCCCGAAGACGCCACTCAAGAATTGTTGGCTCGTGAACTTTCCGAGGAAGGGCAGAAAGACGCTTCGCAGAAGGATGATACGCCACACACCCCGCAAGAGGTCGAAAAGATGGTCGCCAAGATAAGACAGGCGGGCGTCAGCTTTTGCCGGGACTCGCTCTTTGCAAACTTTACGTCGCTGTCTGCACCCATTTTTGATCAGGCCGGAATCATGGTCGCCGCCATTACAATTATGGGACCGATTGGCAGCCTGGACGATCGCCTTGACGGAGAGGTTGCGAGTGCACTCCGTCGAGGAGCTCAGGAAATTTCTGCTCTCGCAGGCGGAACCATGACGGACAAATAGTTCGCTGCTTTATGGCCCAAAAAATGGTGAGGGAAATATCGAATGAGATCGCGGCGCCCTTGGCTATAACGATAACTTCTCGATGTTTTAAAATAAATGACTCACTTCTACGTTGGGCGCGGAATACAAGCTATATCCTCGATCTTACCCTGAGGCTCGCGCGCATGTGTCGTGCTTGTCGGAAAGCTACTCCTCAGTCGTGACTGGACGGAAGGGTTCAGACAAATTAGGAGACTGTATCTGTCTCATGTTTGAGACACGTGGACCTGTATTGGTATCGACGATCTCGGGCCTGGAGACGTCGATATAGCCCTCCCATCCGCCACCAAGCGCCTTGTTGAGGGCGATATAGTCGGTAGTGATAAGCACCCTGCTTTGAAGCAGTGCGTCTTCGGCCGTATAGAGCGAGCGCTCGGCGGTGAGCACGTCGAGGAAACCCGATGATCCAGCGTTGTAGAGTGATTGCGACAGGCTCGCTGCCTGACGATATGCCATGGCGGAGTTCAACAGGGTTCGACTGCGCAAGCGCCCCTTGCTGAGCGAGAGCAAGGAGTCTTCGACATCCTTGAGTGCGGTGAGGACCGAGGAACGATAGGCAAGGAACGACTGATCGCGCTCCGATCCTCAGCACGGTATTGACGGCGAAAGGGCTCGTGCGTCGCAGGACTGCTTTGAGGCGATCGCGTGGTCGTAGAAGGTACGCAATTCGTACGCACCGGGCAACCAGCAGCGGGAGCCGAAGTCGGGTGAGTCTATTCTGCGGGCGTCGTCGACGCTGATAGTTCTATCTTGTAGAGATATCATCGAGATCGATGCCGATGTTGTCAGTGAAACAGTCGATCCGCCCTCGACGGTTCGGATCGACCGTCCAAGCGACTAGCAATGGTCCCGTTCGTTGATGCCAGCGCTCGCGATATGAACGGCCAATCTATGCGTTCATGTTGGCCATGCGCACCATCATGCGGGACGACTTGGCCCCCGCCAAGCCAAGCCGCACCTACCGTCAGTTGCACACCCGGATACGCCGCGATACCCACGCACCGCGCCAATCGTCCCAGTAAGGTCTGCTGCTAGCCCAGTAGCAGTCAGGTTCGTCGTAGGGCTCGGGTTCGACATAGGCTGGCGGCGGAGCATAAGCATAATCATAATCACGCGGCCCGCTGATCGCTGCGCCCAGTAGAGTCCCTGCGGCCAGGCCGCCGATGACGCCAGCGGCGACATCGCCGCCGCCGGCATGTGCGGGAATCGCCGGAATCGTAATCAACGGCAACAATGCGCCAACCGTGAAAGCGCGCTGAATCCATCGCATCTCTATTCTCCGACGCAAAATTGCCAAACAGGATTGGCTACTGCAGATAGGCCAGCATTGTGTCGGGCCAGTGCTGAAGGTTGATCTTGCATGGAGATATCATGAAGGTCGTATGGAGATGGGGCTATGATCTGATCGACGCGTGAGGCGCCGCGAGACCCGGTGTCTTCGTAGATCCTACGGACTGACTCCTCCGACTAAATATGCGAGCTTTGCATATCGTCAAACGTTCTCAGGTCATTGCGCACCAAAAGATGCCGCCCCGCACCTGCCATAAAAATGAAAAGCGGCCTGCCATGCTTCCTTGGATTCCTGCCATCGATAAGTTGGTCCATTTGCCCCCTAAGCCGGGGGACGGCGTTCAAAATTTGAAGCCGATTGACGCCGGCATCCATTCCCGACGCAAAATGGCATATTGCATGGTGTTTTCATAAATCGGATTGCCGGCATCGTCGTTTGTAAAAGAAACGAACTCCACGAACACCCCTTCCTTGCGCATTCCCAGCCTTTCGCAGAGGCGTTGCGAGGGTGCGTTGAGATCTTCGACATAGGCGTAGAGGCGGCGCGCACCCTTATCTTCGAATAAATGGCTAAACAGTGCTTTGGCAGCTTCGAGTGCATACCCGTGTCCTCCGAACTCGGGATTGAAATTCCAGCCGACAGAGAACGTGTCAGTTTCGCCTACCGCGAAAACGTCACCGATGAGTTGGCCGGTGCCCTTCAAACAGACTGCGATATGCTTATCGTCAGCGCTTCTCTTCTCAGCCTCGGTTTCAGCTTCCTTCATGCTCGCAAGCTTGAGCGACAGAAAGCACCTGGCTTTGGGCTCACGCAGATACGCAAAAAGGCCAGTCGCATCGTTCCTGCGGAAATTCCTGAGAATGAGACGATCGGTTTCAATAATTTTCATTTTCAGCATCTCGCCCGAAAAGTCCGTCGATCATCTCGCTCCGAAGCACCTGCCAATAATCGACAGCGTCCACGTTCCTTATTCGCAAGGTCAGCACGCCGACCGTCCTCGCCGACCGGCGAAAGCGCCAACCTGCTCCAGCGCGAATTCTATCACCCACGTCGGGGCGAATTCAGACTCAAAGTCCAATAACCGAGACAGAACGGGACATCCGACGTCGATCAGTAACGTCACGACCATGACTTTTATCCGTCGGTAGCATCCAACCGCAGGCGTTCATGACCGAATATAATTCGAAGATCTATTTGGCTGTCTTCCGCTTGCGACGAATCGGCTGAAAGAAGGCTTCCGGCGGCACCTCGAGAACTTCTTTCGATCTCCAGCCCAACATAGACCTTTTCCCGCTCAATCTTGCTGACATGAGCCCGATCCACGTCCGCATCGTCGGCTAAGTCTTCTTGAGAAAAGCCTTTTCTTCTCTGATACGGCGCAAGTTGACGGCAAATATTTCTTCACCACGCTGTTATCAATGTTTGGCTTTCTCAGATGGGCAAACCTCGCGAGCGTTGGATAACTAGACCTGAAGCCGCCAAACTCATCTGGGCGTGCTGGCGACATCGCGAAGTCCAGACCCACAAGGGCAACAAGGCGCCGACGACAAAGTACACGCTAAGGCACGTCGCCCGCTTCGTCTTAATTGGTCTCTACACCGGTACACGCGCGGATGCTGTAGCCGCGGCTTCTCCGCACAGGGCCGAAGGTCGATCATATGTCAATTTGCAAAACGGTGTATTCTATCGACTCAAAGTCGGCAAACGAAAGACCAACAAGCGGCAGCCTCCTGTGGCGCTTCCTCAGCGCCTCCTCGCACACATGCGCCGCTGGGTGGATCGGGAAATTATCAGCACTCATTTTGCCGAGTGGAATGGCAAAGCAGTCGCGTCCGTTAAGAACGGATTCGCTCGCGGTATTGCATCCGCCAAACTGGATCTCTCTGAGGGTAACATCACCCCGCATACCTTGCTCCACACAGCAGCAACTTGGCTGATGCAGCGCGGCACCGATCCTTGGCAGGCCGCAGGCTTTATCGGTATGTCGGTTCAGGTGCTCATCAACACCTTATGGCTATCATCATCCCAACGACATGCGGAATGCGGCAGAAGCCATCAGGTCAAAAGCACGCATTTTTCCGGTGGGTAAATCGGTGGGTGAAGCCGACAGGCCGCTACCGGTCCTAACATCGACCGTTTCAGCTAAGGCGAGTCGCCTGCCGCGACACTTGTATTGATAAAAATCTTAGTTCTGTTTTTTCATCAGCATAGCGCCATGCTCCAAGACTAGCAGGGTGTCCGGCTTTCCAGGCCTCGAACTTTTCCAGGTCAGCGTTATCAGGTAAAATTAGCATCACAATTGGAAAGTGCCGGCGTAAGTATTCGCCCTTTGCAATCCATTCGAAGAGACGTTTCTCGTAGGTGAGGGTATCGCTGTAAGGGCCTACAATTAAGGCCGCTTCGACCGGTTCTTCGTGGCGATCGTAGAATGCAAAATCTGCCAGTCGACGCCATTGCTCTTTGATCGGATCCTGCAGTTTGCTCAAAAGTGACCCGCTGGCGTGTGCCTGCAACAACGGCAACACCTGCTTTTTGAAGGCGACCTCAAGCGATCGGCCTTTGCGCTCAAAAACATCCTTGCTTCTAGAACCTTGCTCCAGATCACGGATCGCACTGACTGAATATCGCCCCGCAATAAAATCATCCAAAATTGCGATCGCCGCTTTGCGGTCACGGCGATAGAGCCGCGCGAAATGTTCAACCGCGGTCAACGACAGTCTTTCAAAAGCGGCTGCTGAGGCGAGTTTCTCCTTCACGAGCCCGTCGATGAAATTGATGGCAGCGATCGCGCGCCGTACCGAATGCGGATTTTGACCGCCGGCTATTCGCTTCAGACCGGCTTCTTTCGAGCCATACGGCAGGCCGGCTAGTCGGCTTGCTGCTGCCCGGCCCATCTTGGCCCATTCCTGCTGCTGCGCATTTCTCATGCCGCTGTCTTAATCCCCGAATAGTCGACGGATCATTAACCATGTTGCCGGTTGACGACGGTAGCACAGATTACCCCTTGCATGTATGAACCTTTGGATTGTATATTTGTATGGTTCATTGGAGGATACTTTGCCTACTTCTTTGGAAAATAACGATTTTCTTTTCGATCCTAACCAGACGTGCGACTTGTCTGTGAAAGTAGTGGCACAGCGGCTGAGGATCGCCGTGTCGACGCTCAACGGCTGGCTTCTCGAGGATGACCAACGCCCCGCTCACCAGCAGGTCTTTCAATTTCACCGTTGGCGCGGAGCCAGACGTTACTGGAGCGAGCTCGGTTTTCGGAGGTTGGAAGAAGCCATTCACCGAGAGAGCCGTTCGGGCGTTCTCGCCCGTGGACGCAAACGACCCTCGATCTTAACCGATGAGACGGCTGACCAAGACGCACTGGAGCGCGTGCTCCATTTTGGTCGATAGGCCAAGCTTTCGATGGCGTCGCCCTCCAAATCGCTGATCTGGACAGTCGGAGCGCTAACGATCTATCCCCGCGGCGAGTATTTTCACGTGCGGGGCACGGTCCGACGCGGCTCGCTGTCCACGAGAGTGCGTGAATCCTTGAATATCCGAGCTAACCGCGATCAGAAAGCGGTTGCCGAAGAACTGGCGCAGAAAATTGAAGAGAAAGCAAAAGCCCGCCTCGGCCATATCGTATACAAAAGCGTCGCGGTCCTGGTCGACGAGCGGTTCAAAGCTGATATTGGCCCGACAGATGTCCGGATCCTGCAGGACTTTGTTAAGAGGTTTCGCACGCTAACTCTCTGGGATATCCCAGCGGCAGAAATCATTGCGTTCGTTGATGAGCGCCAGCGCGGCAACACTGCCGAAACCCGAGAACGGTTTATCTCCGGCATTGCAGCATTTTTGAATCACCAGGTTGCAGCCGGCCAGTATCCAGCCGCGCCAGTGTTCGTCCGGGACAAAAAAGCACGCAACCCGCAACGTCGCGCCAGACGAGCCGTCCAGCAGTTTACCACCCGACATATTGGCGCGCTGATCGATAACGCGCATCCAACACTCGCCATCCAACTGCTCACGGAATGGGCCTGCGGGGCGCGAGTATCCTCGGTATTGCAAGGCTGCGCGCTTGGAGACCTTGATCTTGGGGAGATGACGTTGACCTTTCGCGACACGAAAAACGGAGACGACGTGATTGCCGCCTTGCCAGACTCGATGCGGCAACCGTTCGAGAAGTATTTGCACTGGCGGCAAGACCAGGTCCGCAAGGGCCGTATCGGCCCGGGCTCCGCCGAACCGCTTTTCCTGCACTACAAGGGTCGCCCCTACAAGCCGAACCGGTCAGCCTGGGGCACACAGAACAAGACCGCATTCAATCGGGCCAAGCAGCGAGCAATCGCGGCGATGAGCCACATTTATGACGACGCAATTGCTGCGATGACGGCCACAGGTGATCAGCGTGAGGCCGACCGGCTAAGCCGCCTCAAGGTTGATGACATCAGTTTGCTGGCGCGTCTGACGCAGCACTGGCTGCGTCACAAATTTGCGACGGACGTCGGCCGCATGAATCCCGAGGCGGCGATGAAGCAAGGCGGCTGGCGCGATATCCGCTCGCTGAACGGATATCAAATCCCCGACGCCGAGCGTCAGCGCCAGTTGGTTGATGCGCGCGGAATACCTGGCACAAATCTGACACAGGAGGTCCTCGATGGCACCCTTAAGTGATTGCGCTGATTTCAATTTTTGTTTGTTAGCACCCGCCATTGGTAATGGAGAGGTCGACAGTTCAATCCTGTCTGGCAGCACCAGCCGGTCCCTTTAAAATCAGCGATTTCAACTGACCGCCTGATCGGTAACCCGGCAGGTATCGGCAGAACAAAGCGCGCTTTTGCGCTTGAATACGGGGACGTTTGTTCACGCGCTGTTCGCGCAGGTAAGCCCCTCTCAGGCCCATAAGGGAAAACGCAATGCCCGCAAAAGAACCCGTCCAAAGCGACCTGCACAAGGTCGATCAGCACGAGATTACGCCGGAAGAATATGACGAAGCGCCCGAGTTGACCGAGGAAATGCTCGCGCGCGCCGAGATCAGAGAAGGCGAAAAGATTTTGCGTGCCGCCCGACGGCTCTCCAACGACTAGAAACAGACTGTCCATGCGTTGAACGTCCTGATCCTGACAAATCTAGCACGAAACGTTCCAGTCACCGATTTCTCTCCTCACGACTGCCGTCATACTTGGGCGACGTGGCATTATGCTGCGAATCGCGATTTGATTGGGCTGATGCAGTTGGGCGGATGGAAAAGTGAAAAGATGGTTTTGCGATATGCGCATGTCAACGCAACACATCTCGCCGCTTCTATTGCTGCTCTACCTTACGTGCGGAAAAACATTGCCAACCACTATTGATTGGAGAAAAAATGGCGCCGCCTCAAGAGACCTTTTTCTTAGTAATGTTGAGAGACAAGGATGGTGAATTGGTCGGACATGCCATCACGACCAATGAAAAGGACATCCCCTCACTAGTTATTTCGGAAGACGCAGAGAAGAAGAAGGAACCAGCTACGCCCGCGGCCGAAGAGCCGGAAGTAACGGATACGTTCGGCATCGTATTTAATCGATTTTCCGCAGAGATGCGGATGTATCGAAACTTCATCCCCCTGACTTTAGGCGTCGTTCCGCAAATTGCTAAAGCGATGGCAGAACGCGGTTTGTCGGAGTTTGGGAAAGAGCATGGACGTGAGCGCAAGGATTTAAATAGCGAAACGCACACAGTATTCGAACTTGATGTCAATCGACGCGGCGAATACAGCATTCGCCACGATGAGATAATGGCCGCGATAAATGGCGCAGACGTTTTACCTCAAGTGATGATCATTGGACTCGTCAGCGCGTACGATGCATTCCTAACACAATTGCTTCGTGTAGTGTTCAATCAACATCCGGAAATTGTACTTACATCGGAAAAAACTATCAGTTTTTCGGAGCTAAAAAAATACGCTTCGATAAAGGATGCTCAAGACGAAATCATTGACAGAGAGATCGAGTCAATCTTGCGCAAAAGTCACCATGCTCAGTTTGAGACGATGGAGACGCTATTTAAAACAAAACTGAAAGTCGATCTACCGATCTGGCCAAGCTTTATTGAGCTTTGCGAACGTCGCAACCTCTTAACGCACACAGGCGGGAGAGTATCCGGACAATATCTTTCGGTTTGCAAATCTCACAATTACAACTGCGCCTCGGTGAAGGTCGGCGACCTCCTAGAAGTCGATAGCAAGTACTTTTCGAAAGCGGTTCATATAGTTTCCGAAATAGGATTCAAACTCTGCTATGTGTTCTGGCGCAAGTTTGACCATGATCAGCGCGACGATGCAGACAATTTGTACAACAATGAAGCGTACGAGTTAATTGGCCGCCGAGATTACCGTACAGCCGAGGCCCTTTTATCTTTTAGCGTTAAAGTGCTTCAGAAGGATGGAAAAGACTCGCTCCGTCGAATGATGATTATCAATCTCGCCAACGCCTATAGACTTCAAAAGAATGTTGACGCGTGCAACAAACTTCTCGATGCAGAGGATTGGTCAGCCGTCGGAGACGAATTCGCACTCAGCTTGGCTGCTGTTAAGCAGGATTTACCGGAAGTAGTGCGTCTCATGAAAAAGATGGGGCCGACGGGGGAAGTGCGGATACAAGATTACAGGACTTGGCCTGTTTTTCGTGGGATGCGCACGAAGCCTGAATTCGTGCAAGCCTTCTCAGATGTTTTTGGCGAACCTCTGTTCGCCGCCAAAACTGTAACTGAAACGGAAAAGTCCGCTGCGCCCGCGATAGAGCCAGCCGCTCCGGGACCAGGGAAAATGCTAAACTAAGTGGGGGGGGGAATCTGGGAAGCAAAATTCCAGACATCCGAAAAAACAAGACCTTTCAACGCTTTGGGTTGCTGACGGCACCCCATTGGTAATGGAGAGGTCGACAGTTCAATCCTGTCTAGCAGCACCAGCCGGCCCCCTATCCCAAGACTTTATTGCGGAAGCAATTCAAGCGCACTGCCCCTGTGGGCCGCAACATGATCGGTCCTGTCACTTTTGATTTCGTATTGAGGATTTTCTTCCGACGCGTGATGCGTGTGGCCCTTGTAATCAAAGTCCCTGGTGTGGATGGCGATGATCGTTCCGGATACCCGGCCAGCCTCTGAATTCCAGCTTACGTGATCACCGATTTTGAATCGCTTGGTCATGGCAGGGCTCCTCACAACAAAGAAGGGAGCGGCTATGACACCGCTCCCTTCTTTAACTAGCCTGCTCCAGCAAGGTTGCTAGAACTTCGCCCGCGCCAGCACGCGGAAAGTGCGGCCCTGACCGGGGGAGATGTTGTTGTTGCCGTCAGCGCTCGCCCAATATCCCTTATCGAAGATGTTCTCGATGTTGAGCTGCGCGCTCCACGTCTTATCGATCTTCAGATAAACCGCTGCATCCACGCGGACGAAGCCCGGCAATTTCACCGTGTCGTCGGAGCTCGCATAGGAATTGCCAAGATAGATAACGCCGACAGCCGCCGCCCATTGCGGGTTGAGTTGATACTTATTCCACCACGAAAACTGGTTGTAAGGCACAAGCTGCACACGGTTGCCCGCGACGACGGTGGTGGAGAGGTCCTTGGCAATTCGCGCGTCGGTATAGGCGTAACCCAGAATCGACTGCCAGTCGGCGGTGATATAGCCGTTCAGCGCGGTTTCAAATCCACGAACCGTCGTTGAGCCGTTCGGAAGCGAGAAACCAGGGTTGTTGCCGTCCGGAATCGGCTGGCCCGTCCGGTGAAGTTCGTAAAGAGCTGCAGTCCACAGCAGCTTCGGATTGATGTTCCACTTCGCGCCGACTTCGGTGTTTTCGAACTTCTGCGGATCGAGGATCAACGTTGAATCAGACAGCGTGCTGAACTGATCCCCGGACGCCGGTAGATAGGAAATGCTGTAGGCGCCATAGATCGATACGTTGTCGACGGGCTTGAAGATCACGCCGAAACGCGGCGAGACCTTGTCGTCGGTGCGATTGCGCGTCAGCCCGCCTGGAATGTTTCGGTCGGTCGCGGTCAGATCAAAACGATCAAAGCGCACGCCCGCGATCACCTGCAGCCAGCGCGTCACATCGATCTGGTCCTGCGCATAGGCGGACGAAACATTCAGGCGATAGACGCTGTTCGCATCACCGGACGATTGCCCCGGCGCAGGATTATTGACAACGACGTGGCTGAACGTGACCGGGCCGAAATAGGTCGGATCAAACGGATTGACGCCAGGCAACGACGTCGAGCCATTGAAAAAGCCTGTCTCGCGGTAGCTGAGGCCGGTCTGCCGTCCGAACTCGGTGCCGAATGCAAGCGTGTGGAAGACCGGTCCCGTGAAGGTCTTGTAGGTAAAGTCGGTCTGGTTGAACAGGTTTTCGCGATTGGTCGTGTTCTGGTAAGCACTGAGGCTCATCGAACCGGTATCGGGACCGGTGATGGTCGCCGCGCTGCCGGGATAGACGTTGGTGTAGCCACGATTGAAATCGGCATACATCGTCGAGTTCTTGACGGTGAGGCCGTTGCCGAAATCATGGTCGATCACCGCCATCGTGGTCTGCACGTCGGCATAGGTGTTGTTGTAGATCGGGCTACCGAAGAACTTCGAAAAATCGTTGTTCGGCACGAACGGCACCGTCGGGTTGAACCGCGTGGCGCCTCCCGGAACGGCCAGCGAGGGATTACCTCGATCAGCCAATTCCTTGTCGTGATAATATTCGTAGGAGAGCTTGATCTTGGTGTCGTCGGTCGGCTTCCAGGTCAGCGTCGGATTGATGCCGTAGCGCTCGAGGCGTCCGAAATCGCGGAACGTATCCGAGCCCTCATAGAATGCATTGAGGCGAACGGCGACCTTGTCATTCACCGCCTGCCCCGCATCAACCGTGAAGCGACGATCACCCCATGAGCCGGTCTGCGCGGTGGCTTCATAGATACGCTGACCATCGGCTTCCTTCAGCGTACGGTTGACGAGACCGCCACCCGCGCCGCGGCCGAACGTCAGCGCGCTCGGGCCTTTGATGACCTCGATGCTCTGGGTGTTGTAGAGATCGCGGAAGTACTGGACGTCGTCGCGGAAGCCGTTGACGAAGAAGTTCGCACTGGAATCGACGCCACGGATCACAAGCTCGTCGCGATTGCCCTCACCCTGGTGGATCGTAATGCCCGGAATGTAGCGGGTAATGTCGGTGATGCTATGGGTCGCCTGATCCTCGATCATCTGCTTCGGGACCACATTGACCGATTGCGCGATGTTGAGCAGCGATGTGTTGGTCTTGGTGGCAGCCGACGTGCTGTTCGAATAGTAGCCCACGGTGCCGGTGCGCGCTTCGAACGTATCGGCGTTCTGCGCCGGAACAGGCGGCTGCGGAGCCTGTGTACGCCCGGAGCGGCGCGACGCACGACGCGTATTCGATGAAGATGATGCTGACCGTTGCCGCTTGTGTGTCCGCGGCTTCGCCGCGTCGATCGTCACCGCTGGCAGGGTTGCACTGGTTTGTCCAGCCGCCTGCTGCGCATTCGCGGGAGCAATGAGAATTCCGAGACTGAGGGCTGCACCACCCGCTGACGCGAGCGCCGCTCGCCGAACCATCTTCAAATCGAACAGACGCTTTGAAACAGACACAATTTTCCCCCAGCAAGTCGCGCGTTGCGCGCGTATTACCGGGAATACAACGGCCCGTGACAAAAAGTCCCGGAATGCGCTTTAGATGTTCTCTAAAACGCTGAGTTTAGATCACTTCTAAAATTTAGCACGCTAGACGCTTACAACAACATCACGCGCAAGCATCGTCCGATGCAGTTTTCAGTGACACCGTCCAGATCACCAACAGGCACGGTGTCGCCGCGATTGCCACTGGCACGAATGCAAATACGGCCCGGCCGCCAATATCCCAGGCCATGCCGCTTACAAGCGACACGAGCATCGCACAGGAATAGCTGATCGCCAGCGCGGCGGCGAGAATTCGCGCGACATCGTCGGGATTGCGTGCAAGCAGCGGCGGCAACGCCATGCCAAGCATCAGCACCGAGCTACTCGACA
>Ga0182747_1001540_pt1 | contig 17654 bp, 14 predicted proteins | sample eDN3rd30CBELigBY_FD_128526 | JGI IMG/M metagenome (GOLD analysis project Ga0182747, IMG submission 128526) | Enriched backyard soil microbial communities from Emeryville, California, USA - eDNA 3rd pass 30_C BE-Lig BY (version 2) (version 2) | ecosystem: Environmental > Terrestrial > Soil >...
CCCCCTTCCAGTACACCAAAAATTCGCGCTTCGCGGTTGCTATTTCTTCTCTTCTTGGTCCCGAATTATTCTTCTTCCTACTTCCTCGGCATAGTCCATTAAAACTGCCCCAATTAATCGGAATGCGGATTGTGTATTAGGAAATATTCTAATTACCTTCTCTCTTCTCCGGACTTCCTCATTAATTCTTTCTAACGAGTTTGTACTTCGAATATGCTTATGGTATTTTGGTTTCTCATTTAGATGTTGAATGGCATCTTCGAAGCCTTCTTCTTATATCTCTATAGCTTTTTCTAGTTTTGGATTAGCTCCAAATTGCTCAATGAACTCATTTTTATATCTTCTTGCCTCTTCAACTGTGGCTACCTCAAATATTCTTTTTAAACCCATTTTCTCTTCGTCCATGCCTTTTTTTGGCATATGCATAATGATATTCTTTTTGAAATGCACCGTGCATCTTTGCCAGGAGGATCCAACAAACTCTGTACCAATGGCAGACTTTAACCCTTTGTGTGCGTCTGAAATAACTAACTTAGGTGATTGTAGTCCTCTTGACTTTAGGTACTGGAAAAATCGTTGCCAGGATTCAGTGCTCTCCCCGTGGTCTACTCTCAAACCTAGGATTTCACGTCTATTGTTTTGGTCAACGGCCGTTGCGATATAAACAGCTTTAGAAACGACACGATTATGTTCTCTTACTTTGATATACATGGCATCTGCGAAGATATAAGGGTAGTACATCGTATTCAGAGGTCGACTTGCCCATTTATTCACTACAGGATCTAGCTTTTCTGTAATCGTGGATACAAATGATTTAGACACCTTTTGCCCACAGAGTTGTTCAACGATTTTGGAAACTTTTCTTGTGGAGACCCCATTTACCACCATTTCAAGCATGGCTAATACGAGAGCTTGGTCACAACGAGCATATTGTTCAAACACAGTAGTGGAAAAGTCTCCACTACGAGTACGTGGTACTCGAAGAGTAATTTTTCCAATGCTAATTAATAAATCACGATCATAGTATCCGTTGCGGTAGTCACGTCGTAAATTAGAACGTTCATAGGATCAGGCTTGCAAGAACTCATCACGTTCTTTTTCCATAAAAGAATTCAATACCAAGACGATAGACGCTTTAATGACAGCATCTATATTAGAGTTCATAACAGAATCTTTTAAATCATCAATATTTAGGTTAAACTGTACTTGAGTCATAATTAATTCCTCCACATTGTTTTCGTCGCTGATAACATTGTTGACAATAGGAATTAATTTGACTCATTTTCTTTTTACACAATTATACGGACTCAACCGAAAGTCACTGCTTATGGGAATCCCAGTTTTTTCCCATTGGGTATTAGATTTAATCGTCCACTATAAGGATCTCCCGATTATTGGGAATTCCTTTAAAGTGGGCTTTGGTTTATACTCAAGTGCTTTTTGGAGTTTTACCTTGGAAGCCATTTTACTGGGGGTAGGGATGCTTATTTATTATTATTCTACCAATCTCAAGAAAAAATACGGGACTCTAACATTTTATTTGTTTTTGCTGATTATAAATGCTAATACCGTTTGGGGACCAGTTGCACCTAATGAGAAAATTGCAGCCACTTTCCTTTTCATATGTTATTTGTTATTTGCCTTAATTACTTTATTAATGGAAAAAGTGGGTAAAAACAAGGTTGCAAACAACGATATCAGTAATTTTTAAACTGAAAGTTATTATATAAACTTTCAAGATTGGGAGTAGTATGAAAATTCGGAGATTCTTAATAGGAATAACATCAATATCAAACATTTTTGCTAACATAACAAAACCATCTCACTAAACAATGGTGAAATGGTTTGTTATGTTATATTTTATGATTTTTCCGGAATTCAAAAATGGTACAACCGAAATTTTTCTTAAAAACCCTTTCGAAAGTATTAAGACTTCCAAAACCCACTTCATAACATATAGTGGTGATATCTAATTTGGATGTAAGTAACAGGTTTAATGCTTTTTCAATTCTAATATTTAATAAAAAGTTACTAGGGGTGCAGCCAACAATATCTTTAAAGGTCCTAATAAGATAGAATTTACTAAGGTTCGATACCGATGACAGCTCATCCAGTGAAATATCATTTTGGTAGTTTTCGTAAATATATCCAATAATATTTTTAATAATTGGATGTTGATGAATAATAACTTCTTTTTTCCATTGATCACTATGAGAACCTTCTTGAATTGATAAAAATGTTTCTGCCAGTTCCCATTCAAGTTCTTCCATTCTAGCGGAGTAATCCTCATGAAAAAGGTTAGTTCTAACAATTTTATCAGCTACTTTAATTAACTTCTCTGAAGAGTCCTCGTTATAAATTGAAAAATCGATACCACTCGTACCTTGATTTAAACGTGAAAAAATAATTGTGTCAATTAAACTTCTTTTTATATTTATTAGTAAAATACGACTTTCACTTTCTTTGGTAAAATGTATATGTTTCTCACCTGGCATAGTAATCATTCGAGTGTTTTTATTTAGCTGGTTTGAAATATTATTTAAGTCTAAGCTGGGAGTACCAGAGATTGGAATTGTAATTTGATAATCATCACCATGATCATGTTCGACTGGATCTGATGAATGAGGATCTAAATGAGTCATCATTAATTTTGTATTTTTCAGTTTTAAGTTTAGATATCTCATATTTCACCTCGCTCAGCTAATTTTATACCCTTATTATATATAAGTATATAAAATGGAAATTTATGTTTCAATATGTATATGGTCAAATATGGAAAATGTTTAATGCGAAGAAAAAATAAGCAGGTATGTCCTAAGGACAAATAATATATTAATTAGTAATTTGCTCAAAAGTTGCTTTGTATTAAATTGCAATTTTTAAAGAGATGGCAACATCCATAAATGCTACAGTAAAAATAGATTAGAAAATTCACTAATCATTTTTAGGGTGGATTATGATGGGTAAAAAAGCTTTCTCTTTTTTTCATTTAAACTGCTTTCACCCGATTGCATGGGGATTAATTTTTGGAACGTTTCTGTCCAGAGCCGGTTTCTTCATGAGTATTCCTTTTCTGGGAATCTATTTACATGAGATAAAGGGAATTGATCCAGCAACAACGGGTGCCATTCTAGCTGTTAGTTTCTTTGTAAGTACATTCTCAAGCTTTTTTGGAGGTGCGTGGTCAGACAAAATTGGTCGATTCCCAGTGATGATGTTTTCCATGTTCCTATGGAGCTTCGTTTTTATTGGTTTTACCATGGGAGAACATGTTTGGCAATTTATTCTTTTAAATGCTCTTAGTGGTTTGTGTAGAAGTATCTTTGAGCCAACCGCACGAGCTTTACTAGTCGATTTGACTCCTCAAGAAAACAGAGTAGATGTATTTAATGCGCGATATTTCGCTATTAACATAGGGGGAGCAATTGGTCCTCTCGTAGGTTTATCATTAGGTGCATCTGAAACGACATTGCCCTTCATCATTAGTGGATTGATATATTTTGTCTATGGAACTCTTATCATTTATTGGAAAAAGAAATATGCTACATCAGTGAAAATCTCGGAAACAACGGAAAAGACTTCACTCCTATCAAGTCTAAAAATAATTAGTAGGGACAAAGTGTTTCGCTATTTTTTGATTGGTAATATTTTTGTAGCAGGGGGTTATGCCCATCTTGATACAACACTTGCACAATATTTAGGAAGTGACAAAGTTGGATTATATTCCATCTTATTCTTCACTAATGCCGCATCGATTCTGCTGCTTCAATATCCGATTATTCGGTTTATGAAAAGATATTCACCACTCACAGCTTTGAAGGTGGGAAGCTTTCTGTTTGGTGCTGGGATTGTAGGCTTTGGTATCTCACATTCTCTTATCTTATTAATACTTGCAATGGTGCTGTTTACAATAGGTGAAATTCTATGCTTTATTATCGGTGATGTGTTAATTGGTGATATTGCTCCAATCTATTTACGAGGAGCATACTACGGTGCATCAGGACTAATGTTCATTGGTCAAAGTGCAGGTGCATGGGTTGGGGGTATGCTGTTGGCTTCGTTTGGCTTTGGGTCAGGATTCGTTGTTTTTAGCATTCTAGCCCTATTAACAGTAGTGGCTTATCCATTTTTTCAATTTGGTCATCTTTTATTAAACAAAAAGAATTCAATAGATCAAGCAAACTATAAAACCACTAAAGGGGCAATATAAAATGAGACAAAGGGAAAAACACGCCTTAAGTCGTAATATGACTTGCAGGAGGTGTTTTTCTTTTGGGGATTTTTTAAAAAAATTCATCTTATTTTTGTATTTTTCCGTATCATTATGTAGTTCCTATTATAAAGTAAAGCTACGTTTTTAATAAAGAAAATGTGAAAGCGTTTAATATTTTGGATTATAGTGAAGAGTTAACCTGAGTAGAGCAGGTGAAGAAAACAAGGCTTCAAATACTTTTTTGTTCATTCATTTTTAGGATTCAGGAGGTGGGGATTTCCCAAATTTCATACTTCAGCATGAAAGTATTCTATTAGATGATTGGGTTCAAATTAACCATTTTATAGACTAAGAGGTGTAAAGAAAAATGACAGTACTTGTTAATAGTGATCAAGTCCAAAAGCCAGGTAATAAGCAAAGTGAAACAAAAGATTTATTAAGTTCAACTCAGTTGATCATAAAAGAGGCGGTTCAAAATTTAGGGTATACCGATGATGTATATGAGCTGTTAAAGGAACCACTTAGAACTATCACGGTACGTATCCCAGTACGAATGGATGACGGGTCTATTAAAATATTTACCGGTTACCGCTCGCAACATAACGATGCAGTAGGTCCGACAAAAGGTGGAGTACGTTTTCATCCTGAAGTTAATGAGGCTGAGGTAAAAGCGTTATCGATTTGGATGAGTCTAAAGTGCGGGATTGCAAATCTTCCTTACGGCGGTGGAAAAGGTGGTATTATTTGTGACCCGAGAAACATGTCGTTTAGGGAACTGGAGAGTTTAAGTCGTGGATATGTTCGTGCAATCAGCCAAATTGTCGGCCCGACAAAAGACATTCCGGCACCAGATGTGTATACAAATTCTCAAATCATGGCGTGGATGATGGATGAGTACAGTCGTCTTCGTGAATTTGATTCTCCTGGTTTTATTACGGGTAAGCCGGTTGTTTTAGGAGGGTCACACGGTCGTGAAACAGCAACAGCTCGCGGTGTAACAATTTGTATTGAAGAAGCTGTAAAGAAAAAAAACATTGAATTAAAAGGTGCACGAATCGTAATTCAAGGCTTTGGAAATGCAGGAAGCTTTTTGGCCAAATTCATGCATGACGCCGGTGCAAAGGTGATTGGTATTTCAGATGCATATGGCGCTCTATATGATCCAGAAGGACTTGATATTGATTATTTACTTGAAAGACGCGATAGTTTCGGTACAATAACAACTTTATTTACTAATGTCATTACGAATCAAGAATTGCTTGAAAAAGAATGTGACATTCTTGTACCAGCTGCCATTTCAAACCAAATTACAGCAGAAAATGCTGGTCGTATTAAAGCAGCGATTGTGGTGGAGGCAGCGAATGGACCAACATCCCTTGAAGCAACAAAAATTTTGGATGAAAGAGGAGTCCTCCTTGTACCGGACATACTGGCAAGTACAGGCGGTGTCACCGTTTCGTACTTTGAATGGGTTCAAAATAATCAAGGATATTATTGGTCAGAGGATGAGGTTGCTGAAAAACTGAGAAACGTAATGGTCGCTTCCTTTGAAGAAATTTATCAAACATCACAGACCCGTCATGTTGATATGCGTTTAGCAGCATACATGGTTGGAATAAGAAAACCGGCTGAAGCTTCGCGTTTTCGGGGCTGGATATAATGCTAAAAGGTTCATAGAAACAAAGAATGTCGTGCACGAAAACTTACTGCTTGATTAAAAGAAAATGTCAAAACGCTTAATATTTTGGGTATTTGTTTTTAGGTAGGAAGAGGATAACCCTGTAATGATGTATATATAACGTAAACAGAGTACTTCATCAATGGAGGTATTTGTAAAAATTATTGCAGAAGACTTAAAAAGCGGTGAGCGTAAGATAGCAGCGACTGCCCTCTTAACATTTGTTGCACTTGATGAACATGAACGCCCAACGCGTGTTCCACAAGTTATTCCGGAAACAAAAGAAGAGAGAAAATTACACGAAACTGCTCCAGCGCGAACAAGAATCCGCAAAGAAAGAAAACAAAAAAGTAAAGAACTAGCCTCATTTTTAACTACAAATTAGCTCATGAATTAACATAAAAGTTTAAAGCCTGTATCAAATAGGATCAGGCTTTTTTCTTTTTCTAACTATTGCTCCTCTGCTTCAGCTACTGTATAAGAACCTTATTATGATAACTAGAAAATCCACTACTTGAATGTCAAAGTAGTGGATTTGTTTTTGATAAGTATGCAGGATTCTACCGGAAAAAATCTATAGATATTCAGACCATAAGGTGTTTAAAGGTATGATTATATGGCCTTTTCCTCTTCTAAGGTAGAATCAACTTGAGAGAGTTCCCAACATTCAATGTTCTCATGATTCTTAATAGTATCTTTATAAAATACGGGATCTTTACCATCCTTTTTCTGTTTAATGTAATCGTTTAATGCACTAAATGCTACTTTTGATAATAGGAGAATGGCAATTAGGTTTACAATCACCATGAAGCCCATAAATAAATCAGCTAAATCCCATACAAGTTGAATCTTTGCAACTGAACCGAATATAATCATGGCGAATACGCTTATTCGGTATAGTATCAACCATGCTTTACTTGTATGTAAAAAGCGAATGTTTGTTTCCCCATAATAATAGTTACCAATTAACGCACCGAATCCAAAAAGGAAAATAAAGATGGCAAGACAGCCTGATGCCCATGAACCGATATGTTCACTTAATGCTGCTTGTGTAAGTGCAATACCATTTAGCCCAGGTTGTTTGTAAGCATCAGAAAGTAAAATAATAAATGCTGTGCTTGTACAGATAATCAGTGTATCAATTAATACCCCAAATGCTTGAATAAGTCCTTGTTTTACCGGATGACTTGTAGTTGCTGTTGCGGCAACGTTTGGCGCACTCCCCATACCAGCTTCATTCGAGAATAAGCCACGTTTAACTCCATTCATGAGCGCAGCTCCAAGTGAACCACCTGCCACTTGTTCAAAGCCAAACGCGTTTTTAACAATAAGAGAAAGAATTTCTGGCATTTTTGTTATGTTCGCAGCTATGACAAACAATGCAACACCAATGTATAACACAGCTAAAAGCATAACCTTGTATTCAGCCAGTTTTGCAATACTCTTTACACCGCCAAAGATAATCGCACCGAAAGCAAGTGCCATGATAATCCCTACAGTTAAACGATCTGTACCAAATGAGTTCTCAAAAGCAATCGTAACAGTATTTGATTGTACAGAATTGAATACAAGACCGAAAGAAAGCGTAATTAAAATGGAAAACAATACTCCCATCCAACGCTTGTTTAATCCTTTTTCCATATAATAGGATGGGCCGCCGCGGAAACCGTCTTTATCTTTTACTTTATATACTTGTGCTAACGTACTTTCAATAAAGCTGGATGCTGAGCTAATAATAGAAATAATCCACATCCAAAATACCGCTCCAGGACCGCCTAATGCAATCGCAATCGCAATTCCTGTAATATTACCTGTTCCAACGCGTGCAGCCATACCAATACAGAACGCTTGAAATGGCGAAATGCTGTCTTTAGAACCAGTTCTCCCCTCCATTAAAACACGGACCATTTCCTTCAACATTCGAAACTGTACAAATTTCGATTTAAATGTGAAATAAAGACCGAATAAAACTAGCATAATAATCAATAACTTTGACCATAGAAAATCATTTGAAAAGCTAATAATGGCATGTAGTAATTGTTGCATGTGTATCACTCCAGTAAAAGTTTAGTAGTTTGATATCAAAAAATAAAGATCTAGCGACTTAGTGTCTTCCTTTTATTACTTGGCAGAAGCAAAGTTTCTGGATATGCTTATTAGAAAATACTTAGATCCCATTCTTGCGCTATATGCTTCAATAACATAACACCTGTTAGGCTATTCCCATATTCATCAATAGCTGGTCCATATATACCAATACCACATCCATCTTGAAAAGGCAGTTCACTTCTGATGTTTGGAGGAACTAACGCCATTATGCCCCCAGATACACCACTTTTTGCTGGCAACCCGACAAATGCCGCAAATTTACCCGAAGCATTGTACATTCCGCAAGTAAGCATTAAGGCTTTGGCTAATTTAGCTACTTTTTTGGGCAGGACCTGTTCTTGACGAAAAGGATGATATCCATCATGTGCAAGAATCAGTCCAATCAAGGCTATGTCTTCTGTGGTTACTTCTATTGAACATTGTTTCATGTAAACCTCTAAAGCTGCCTCTACATCCGATTCTAAATAATCCGTTTCCTTTAAATAGTAAGCTAAAGCTCTATTTCGGTAAGATGTTTTCCACTCAGATTGATACACTTCCTCATTAATAGCCGGACGTTTTCCTATCAGTTTTTCGATTAATTGATAAAGAACTTCTAATTTTTTGTTTGAAGTTTCTCCTGGCAGTAGTGAAGCTATGGTAATCGCCCCAGCATTAATCATTGGGTTAAACGGCTTTCCCGTCTTATGCATTTCTAATCGAATAATCGAATTAAAGGCATCCCCAGTTGGTTCTACATCAACTCTCTCTAACACATAAGAAATTCCACAGCTCAAGCATGCGGCTATAAAGCTAAGCACTTTTGATATACTTTGCAATGTGAAAGGTACTTCATAATCCCCTGACTTTATCGCTGTTCCATCCGGTCTTATGATGCAAATGCCTAAATGCGATACGTTTTTCGTTCTTAAAGCAGGAATATAATTGGCGGTTTGCCCTTTAGTAGCAAAGGATCTATAATGTGCAACCCATTCATCTAAGAAAGCATTCCTTTGGCTATAAAGCTTATCGTTTTGGTCTTTAATCATCCCTTCAGCCATATCCTTCCACCTCTCTAATTTTTTGAATGAAAACTTCCTGCCTTTAATACTTTCTGCAGAAGAAATAATAATAGACTGGTATAAAGACATGAAAATTGAATACCTTAAAGCGCTTTCAGAATATTTCCATAAAAACCTAGCTTAAATTTATGATTGAAACTATATAATCCAACTGAAAACTACAAAAAAACTAAAAAATATATTTCAAAAGTGGGATTAGCCCAATTAGTAATAGATTTCTTATAAATCATTTTAGCGTTGTATTGAGGTCGATGAGACTGTATACTGATTTCAAATAAAACTAGGGAGGTGACTTCTTGAACCTAAGTTCTTTAGTTAAAAAAGATGTCTATATTCTTGTTCTAATGGTATTAACCGTTCCACTGGCAGGTGAAATAAAGTTTTATCCTTTAAATGAAACATTTCGAGTAAGCTTAGGTGCCCCGGCATTTTTCTTTTTTTTGTTACTGCTACAGAAAACACCAGCAGTTTTACCGGGTTTTTTAACAGGAACGGCAGTTGTTCATTTTCGCATTCTTTTAGACCTTTTTGAGCAGGAGAATTTTGACTGGACATCTTCCTTCCAAGCCCAATATCCCAGTTTTTTCTATTATTTCACTTATTCTTTGCTGTTTTTTTTAGTGAAAACAAATCGCTTTCAAAATAGACCCTTAATGATCGGATTTATTGGCCTTTTAATCGAAATTTTGTCCGACTTGGTTGAACTAATGATTCAATATTTCGTATTAGAAACAACGATAACATTCACGAAACTAAGTGAGATCATCATGATCGCGTTCACCCACAGTTTTATTGTTCTTAGCTTTTTTAATATGATGAAATTGTATGAAGTACAGAAGAGGGAAAGACAAATTAGAAAACAAAATGAACATATGTTCATGCTTATTTCCAATTTATATGAGGAAAAGATTTATTTAAAAAAAACATTAAAAAATGTAGAGAATATAACAAAGGAATCTTATCATTTATATCGCAATTTAAAAGAACAGGAACAACAACATCATGTTTTAAACCAGCAGTTTAGTCAAAAGTTATTACGTATTGCTGGTGAAATTCATGAAGTTAAAAAAGATAACCAACGAATTTTTGCAGGGCTCTCAAAATTAATTACGAATGAGAGTTTTCAAGACTATATGAATGCTGCTGAATTAATTCAATTAATTATAAAAATAAATAAAAAATATGCCGACTCACTAGGGAAAGAGATTAAATTTTTATATTCCGTAGAAGGGAACCATCCCAATTATCATGTTTATACCGTGTTATCTCTCATCAATAATTTAGTAGCGAATGCAGTGGAAGCAATTATAGAAAAGGGAAGCGTTCGTTTAAGTCTGCGTAAACTTAGTGATACTGTTGTATTTCAAGTTGCTGATACTGGACCTGGCATCCCTGGAAAATATGAAAATGCTATCTTTCAGCCTGGATTTACCTCGAAGTATGATCATTTAGGAACACCTTCAACAGGGATTGGACTTTCATATGTAAAAGAAGTAGTGAAAGACCTTGAAGGAGAGATCCTATTCCAGAATAATCATAGCAACGGCGTTGTTTTTTCAATCGAGTTACCAATTATTAATTTGATACAGAAAGGGTAAGGGTGGTTCCATGCGTTTTTTTATAACGGATGATGATAGTGCTATTCGTTCAATCTTAAGCCAAATAATTGAAGACGAAGATCTGGGAGATGTGGTGGAGGAAGCGGAAGATGGCTGCCTACTAGAAGGAAACATTTTGAATTTAAAACAAATTGATATTTTATTTATTGATTTATTAATGCCAATCCGCGATGGTATTGAAACAATTCGTCATATAAAAGGTGAGTTTTCTGGAAAAATTATCATGATTTCACAAGTTGAATCAAAAGAACTAATTGGTGAAGCTTTCTCTCTCGGAATCGATTATTATATTAGCAAACCAATTAATCGGATTGAAGTATTAACAGTTATTCGAAAAGTAATGGAACGGATCAATTTAGAAAGATCGATTAATGTTATCCAAACCTCTTTAAATAGTTTATTAAATTTGAATCAGCCAAAAGTTGATAAATCCAATATTTTAAATGAAAAAAGAATTCTAGAGGTCGGGGAATTTCTGTTGGCTGAATTAGGGATCGTAGGAGAAAGTGGGCATAAAGATTTAATAGAAATTCTTCAATATTTATTTAAGTATGAACTTACACATACTTTTGAACAACATTTTCCAACCCTTAAAGAGATATTTGTACAAATATCGAAAAAAAAACTTGGACTATCAGCTGCACAAGTTGATATTACTCGAGAGATAAGAGCTTCAGAACAACGCATTCGCAGGGCGATTACTCATTCGTTAAATTATTTTGCGTCTCTAGGTTTAACAGATTTTTCAAATCCAAAGTTTGAAAATTATGCTTCAAAATTTTTTGATTTTACCGTCGTCCACCAAAGGATCAAGGAATTGCAAAAAAATACAACAATACAAGCAACTCAAACTGGAGTAAATACCAAAAAATTCATTCAAGTATTTTTTTATGAAGTGAAACGCCTGAATTCAGAGGAAATATTTAAGTATAGGTAGTTATTATTGGATTAAAAATGAAATTGTGTAAGATTAGTCCGAACAAAAACTCAATCACAAAGTAACTAATTAAAACTTCATTATATCAATAATTTTCATAATTAAACTGTAATTATCCCTATAAGTAAATCCATAATTGACAGGGTTGAGGTCACTGGTTAAATTATGAAAAAGCTACCTTTGGGTGAAAAATGGTAGAAGAAGAGGTTTGAATAAACCTCCTCAATTACTTGTTTAATCCTTTAAATAATATAAGAAAACTGGTCACACCTTTGGTCACAGATTATATTTAAATAGATAAAACTAAATGATTTATGATATTTTAAAAAGTGTATTAATTCAAGACTTTACAGCATTACATAAAACTGAATGGAACCAAATAAGATACAGTTGGAATGCCAGAACATATCCTTATTGGGGTGTTCTGGCATTTTTGTATTATTGGACCGTAGTTAAATAGTAGTATGGTTGAGAAACTAGTATCCAATGGATTGACCTTGCACCGCCAAATTAATGAAACTTGATGTCAGTTAGGATCGAATCTTATTAATTGTTAAAAGATATCTCAATGTATTTCCAATTTATTGATAAAATATTACCAATAGGTCTAAAATAATATTCTTTTCGGAACAAGAATAACCATCATATTTAACATGTATAATGGGTATTAATGGATATTTGGACAATGGAAAGAGGTCTTGTAATGAAAGACAAGTTAATACATATGAGGGACAAGCTCAATGACATTAGTCGGCGAAATCGATCGATTCGATTAATGAAGCTTTATAATAAGTGGAGCTTTGATTTAGCTGATCTGGATAACCTCTCTAGGTTATCTAAAGAAAAGGTAAGTACTGCTATAGTTGAACAAATCATTAATCAAACCAAGAATGATGTCATCCTACTTAAGCCAACAATTACTAATGAACTTTCAATGAGTCTTTCGAGAAAACTTACTGATTTATTTCGAAATATTAAGGGAATTGAAGACGAAACAGGTATTCATGATTTTTACTTGGGTTTTCCGTTTTTGTCAGGTACATTGTCCGATGGGGCGTTTTTCCAAGCCCCATTATTTTTATATCCGATAAGGCTTGAAAAGAACAATGTAAATGCTCAAAAATGGGTGATTAAAATAGATGAAGGTGGTCCTCAAATCAATCGGACGTTGTTCTTAGCATTTAAAAAACTAAACAACCAAACCTTTACAGAAGATTTCTTTGATCAGGCTGCGGAACTAGCAACGAAGTATAACTATGAAGAGTGGCTCCAATTTTTAAAAAATCATGAAATAAATGTGTCATTTACACCTAAGGGTATTAGAAAACTGAAGGAATATAGAAAAGAAGAGGTTCCGGAAAAAGCAGGTTTCACTTTGTTGGAGAATGCAGTCATAGGGAATTTCCCACAAGGCGGGTCTTCGCTTGTTAAAGATTATGAGGAACTCATTGTCCGATCAGAAGAAAGTGATTTATCCTTAGCTGGCGATTTAATCGAACCGCAGTATAAGGATTTTGGGACTGATGGGGAACCGAGCGAAACAGAAAAAGCGAATAATAATACCCCTGACATTTTAAACCTATTACAAGCGGATGGGTCACAAGAAGAGATTATTCAAGAAGCTCGATATAAAAAGGGGATTGTTGTCCATGGACCGCCTGGAACAGGCAAATCTCAAGTCATTGTTAATCTCATTACAGATGCGCTTCAACAAGAGAAGAAGATACTCGTTGTTTGTCAAAAGCGTGCGGCTTTGGATGTCGTCTACCAACGTCTGGATGGATTGGGCTTAAGTAATCATGGTGCACTTGTCCACGATGAAAAGAATGATCGGAAAAAGCTCTATGCAAAAGTGGGAGCGGTGCTAGAGCAAAATCAGGTGTCTTTTGAGAATGCGATGAATCAGTTATCTTCTACTTCTAAAAAATTATCCTCACAAGAAGAGTTATTGAACAGTATTGCTTCTGCCTTGTACAGTTATCAAGACTTTGGGCTAAGATTATACGATTTGTATGGATTAGCGAAGCCAATCGGGGAAACCACGCAAATTGTTGATCTTCACGAGGTGCTGCCGTCTATAAATAAAGATTTGTTAGTGGATATCTCTGAAAAAGTGTACACCTATGCGGAATGGTATGATCGCTTTGGTGATGAGGATTTCCCACTTAAGGAGCGAAAAACATTCGCGAATTTTAATATGAAAGAAAAATTAGAAGTAATCGAGCTATTGAATGATGTGGTCGATAAAGCGAAACAAGCGGTAGAATTCATTGAATCACTAGACCATGAAAAAATTACACCAGCGTACACGTGGCTCATCGAAAATAAGTTGGAGAAGATTTATCCCGATTTAGAGGATGGCACGAAAAGAACCTTACAAGGTTTAAGACTTTGGTGGTGGACATCTGTTTCGGGTAAGAACATTATTGAAGAATTACTTGATGGGGAAAAATTTAAAGGCACAAGTTCGTCAGAATGGCTTAAGATCAAGAAATCTTTAGTTATTATGCATCAGTTGGGTATAGTGACAAAAAGAAACAACCGCAAGCCCCTGCATTCATGTATGGAGTAAGGTTGTTTATTTATTTATTTATTTATTTATCTATTTTTAGAACAAACGTTCCTTTTCTATTGGTATTAGATAGAATAATTGATATAATAATGATATGAAAAATCTAATTCAATATAAAAGTAATAATAATGTAGTGTATTCTTGTAAATATCATGTGGTTTGGTGTCCTAAATTATAGTAGGAATGTATTGGTAGATGGAGTAGATGAAAGGCTTAAATCTATTCTATTAGAGGTTGCAAAAGAGACAAAATCTGAAGTAATCGAAATGGATATTATGCCAGATCATGTTCATTTACTTGTTGAATGCAATCCGCAATTTGGAATTAATAAACTTATAAGAATGATGAAAGGAAGAAGTTCTCGATACCTACGTAACGAATTCCCATGGTTAAAAAGTAGAATTCCTTCTATATGGACTAAAAGCTATTTTGTTTCTACTGTTGGCGGAACACCCTTAGATGTTGTAAAACAGTACATAGAAAATCAAAGAGGAGTGTAAAACCATGGTAGCATCTACCGAAAGAACGCCTTCTTTTATCGCAACGATTCGATTAAGAACGAATGCACAGGAAGAAAAGGTGATTTTGATGTTATCTGATTGTGGTAGACAGCTTTATAATGCTTGTTTAGGAGAAGGTTTGAAGCGGATTAAGGCTATTCAAAACACCAAATTATATAAAGAGACTGTCCGATTATCTAAAACTTCGGAAATAGATATAGAAAAGCGGAGAGCTAATTTTAAACATCTTAATGCGACGTTTAGTTTTACAGATTATTCGATCCAATCCTTCGGGACAAAAACAAAGAATTCATCGAAGTTTATTGCGGAACATTTAGGGACCCACGTATGTCAAAAACTCTCAACTAGAGCCTTTAAGGCTGTGCAAAAATTTGCTTTTAAGAAAGCGAAAAAGGTAAGGTTTAAACGAAAGGGGGAATTTGTCTCCTTAGAAGGCAAAAACAACAAAACTTTTCTAACTTACTCGAATGGGTATGTTTTTATCGGGAAAACACTTTCGTTAAAATGCCTCATCGACCCCAACGATCAATGGATGCAACATGCCCTAAACCATAGAATAAAGTATTGTAGACTCATTAAAAAAGAAGTGAAGGGGAAAAATCGCTTTTATGTTCAATTGATTCTTGAAGGATCCCCCCATCGTAAATATGAATTAGGTAAGGAAGAGGTTGGACTAGACATCGGTCCTTCCACGATTGCAATTGTAGGGGAATCGAAAGCCGAATTAAAGGAATTTTGTGAAGAAGTGGTAGTAATCGATAAGGAAAATAAACGAATCAATCGGAAAATGGATCGGCAACGACGAGCCAATAACCCCAATCACTATCAAAGCAATGGCGTGATGAAAAAAGGTAAAAAGAAGTGGACCACCTCCAAAAGATACATAAAAACGCGTGCAGAACACAGAGAATTGGAACGTAAAATTAAAGAAGTAAGAAAACAGCTCCATGGTCGAGATACCAATCAAATCCTACAACTAGCGTCCTCCATTCAAACAGAGAAACTCTCCTATAAAGCTTTTCAAAAAATGTTCGGAAAAAGTATCGGTAGAAAAGCTCCAAGTATGTTTTTGAAAATGTTAAAACGAAAAGTGGAAGCACAGGGTGGCAGTTTTCGAGAGTTTCCGACTTACTCCACAAGATTATCGCAGACCTGTCATTGTGGAGCTATTAAGAAAAAAAGACTCAAGGAACGCTGGCATATCTGTGAATGCGGGGTCGTGGCACAACGTGATTTATACAGTGCATTTTTAGCTAGATATGTAACAAAATCAAATCAAGTAGTTCTTCAACAGGCTGAAAAAGAGTGGTTTCAACTTTCCAATGTTTTAAATGATTGCATTTCCAATTTAAAAAACATGAAAGTAGAAAGAAAATTGATCTCAACATTTGGTGTATAAATTCCTAAGAGATTAATAGGTTAAATCTCTCGGTGCAGACATACCCCGAAACAGTCAATAAGTTGTGAGTGGCAAGGGAATCCGAGCCCATGTAAATAATCTTGTTTTGATTATTTGCATTAGAACGATTTCGGCTGTCGAAGCCTTTTAGACCAAAGTGAAGTCCATCTTTTATAGTAAATATAGAATTTGGAAGAGCCACGGTTGTTTAAAGGTGGAACCCCCTTCATTTATGATGGGTGAGTGTCAGAAAAGCAATGGCAGAAGAGGTAGACAAGCTAAAAAAATATCTTCAGGATTCAAAAGTAAACAGTTTAAAAACGAGAATATCAGAAGGTGATATTCCGTTAACTGAACTAGATAAAATGGTTGAATACATCCATCGTGATTTTGAAGAACTGCAGTTAATGGATGTTTACTGGAATCAATGTTCTGAGGTCGAGAAGAAAGTGCTTCTTCTCCTTCAACAGAAAACATCGAAGAATGAAATAACGCTTTCTGATTACTGGGTGGATTTATTCAAAAACTCCGCCTACGTCCAATGGATTGATCATACGGAAAGGAAACATCCACAGGTCCAGAAAATTTCAACGAATGAATTTTCAAGAATTAGAGAATCCTTTGCGGGGCTTATTGAGGAAAAAAGGAAGGTTGGGACACAGTTTTTAATTCATAACCTTACCAAAAAAGTGGATACCGTTCAAACCACTCATTCAAGGAATATAAGAGAGCTGAAACATCAGGTTGGCAAGAAGCGGCAAGTTTGGCCGCTACGGAGATTAGTGAATGAATTTGCTGGCAATGGTCTCGTCGATATTATGCCTGTGTGGCTCGCTTCACCGGAAATTGTTTCATCTATTTTTCCATTACAAGAAGGATTATTTGATTTAGTTATTTTCGATGAAGCTTCCCAGTGTACGGTGGAAAGTGGAATTCCGGCAGTTTACCGGGCTAAACAAGTAATTATTGCTGGTGATGAGAAACAATTGCCACCGTCTAATCTGTTTCAATCCTCGTTTGTTAATGACGATGATGAGGAGGAAGAATACGATACGGATGATTCCATTAGTTTGCTAAATTTAGCGAAAAGAAGGTTTTCTGAAAGGCTGCTTCAGTGGCACTATCGCTCAAAATATGAAGAGTTGATCAATTATTCCAATCATGCATTTTACAACGGACATGTACAAATAGCACCCAATGTAATTCCATTTAAAAACCCGCCAGCGATTAAATGGAAAAAAGTCGAAGGAAGATGGGTTAACCAGTCCAATGAAGTGGAAGCGATTGAAGTCGTCAACATTCTTAAAGAAATATTAATCAATCAGCCTGGAAAAACCGTAGGGGTTATCACGTTTAACTCCAAGCAGCAATCGAAAATTCAGGATCAGATTGATCAACTAGTGAGTGAAGATGAGGAATTTAGCTCTGTTTACAATCAAATGTTAACAAAGGATCTCGATGAACGCGTCTTCGTAAAAAATATTGAAAATGTGCAAGGAGATGAAAGGGATATTATCCTCTTCTCGATCGCATATGCGAAAAACG
>Ga0182747_1001545_pt1 | contig 17626 bp, 10 predicted proteins | sample eDN3rd30CBELigBY_FD_128526 | JGI IMG/M metagenome (GOLD analysis project Ga0182747, IMG submission 128526) | Enriched backyard soil microbial communities from Emeryville, California, USA - eDNA 3rd pass 30_C BE-Lig BY (version 2) (version 2) | ecosystem: Environmental > Terrestrial > Soil >...
GTTTCCGCCAGGAAGGCGTGGGGGATGCTGACAGGAACCCCTGTAGTGCGTGCGGTATGAGGCATTCTCCGGGTCACGGTCATTGCGTATCGGGTTCCCGGTAAACTTCCAGATCGGCGAACCGCGCGGTTTGCTCGAAGAACCGGAGATTGACGGTGCTGACCGGACCATTCCGGTGCTTCGCCACGATCAATTCCGCGATGCCCTTCTTGTCCGAGTTCTCGTCGTACTTTTCCTCCCGGTAGATGAACATGACGATGTCGGCGTCCTGCTCGATGGACCCCGATTCCCGCAAGTCCGAGAGCATCGGCCGGTGATCGGACCGCGTCTCCACCGCCCGCGAAAGCTGTGAGAGCGCGAGGACAGGCACATTTAGCTCTCGCGCCAGACCCTTCAGACCGCGAGAGATCTCCGAGATCTCCTGCACGCGGTTCTCCGACCGGCGACCGGACATGAGTTGCAGGTAGTCGATGATGATGAGGTCAAGGCCACTTTCGGCCTGCAGGCGCCGCGCTTTGGAACGGACATCCATGATGCTCGCGTTTGCAGCGTCATCAATGAAGATCTTCGCCTCCGAAAGCCGGCCAAATGCTCGCGAAATGCGATCCCATTCCGAATCGTCGATCATCCCCAGCCGCAGGCGGTGCGAATCCACACCGGTTTCGGTGGAAAGCAGCCGCTGCACGAGTTGGTCGGACGACATCTCCAGGCTAAAAATGCCCACGGATCGCCCGTGCTGGACTGCCGCACCGTAGGCAATGCCGAGCGCCAGCGAGGTCTTCCCCATACTTGGCCGGGCGGCAAGGATGAGCAGGTCTGATCGCTGCAATCCGCCGGTGAGCCGGTCAAGATCCTTGAAATCGGTCGGCACCCCAACGACTTCACCGCGATGTTGCTGCAGGTAATCGATCTGGTCGAAATAGCGATCGATGACATCCGCGATCGACTCGAAATCCTTCGTTTGCCGGTTTTGCGAGACGTCGAAGAGCGCCTTTTCGGCGGCATCCAGGGCATCCTCGGTGTCGACACCATCCCGGAAGCCGATGCCGACGATTTCGGTGCCCGCGTCGATCAGGCGCCGTCGGGTCGCCTGGCGCTCCACGATGCGTCCGTAATACTCGACATGGACGGCAGTCGGGACGGTGTTCAGCAGCGAGGAGAGGTAGGTGACCCCGCCAATCTCGTCCAGGATTTCCCGCCGGGCCAACTCGTCTGACAACGTGATGAAGTCCGTCGGTTCTCGTTTGTTATACAGGTCGATGACGGCCTGGTAGATTTGGCCATTGGCATTGATGTAGAAATCGCTGGCCTTCAGATAGGCAGCCACCTTGATAATGGCGTCTCGATCGATGAGCAAACTGCCCAGGACAGATTGTTCAGCTTCGACATTGTGGGGTGGAAGCCGTTCAACAACGGTGGATTCCATGCAGGGCGGACCTCGGGGGACGATGGCCACTCGCGTACTGGTGGCCTGTACGAACGCGCGTACATACAGGATAACCGATTGCGGCAACAGAGATGCAACGAGCCGGACGCATCGCGGACGATGCAGAACCGGCTCGTGGACGAAAGAGGCGGATGTACCGCGGGAGTTATGCCTCGGCGGTCACTTCCTGCTCGCTGGCAGCTTCGACATCGGCCGCCGCGGGTGCTTCCTCGGCAGGGGCCTCGGCTTCAGGCACGTCTTCCGGGTTGATCGTAATGGTCACTTCCGGGCGAAGGCGGCCAACCAGGTGCACCGCGACCTTGAAGTTGCCGAGCGAACGCAGCGGCTCTTCCAGGACGACCCGGCGCCGGTCGATTTCCTCGCCGATCTTGCCGGAAAGCTGCTCCGCCACATCGGCAGCGGTGATCGAACCGAAGAGCCGGCCATTTTCCCCGGCGCGAGCCGTGAATACCAGGCTCTGCCCCTCGATCTTGTCGGCAAGGGACTGCAACTGCTCTTCCTGGCGAGCGATCTTCCGATCCTTCACCGCCTGGTTATGGGCGGCCATTTTCAGCTCACCCTCGGTGGCATACACCGCAAGCCCCTGCGGGATGAGGAAATTGCGCGCATATCCCCCGGCGACGTCCTTGACCGAACCGGCCTCGCCGAGTTTCGGGACATCTTGTCGGAGTACGACTTTCATGGACTGTTACCTTCCAACAACAATACGTTAACGTATCTCAATCAGCACAAAAGACCACACCGGGTTGGATGACGCAAACAACCGGTGCGGACGCGTTGCCAGTTCCCTCTATTCTACCGGTTCACGACGGTGACGTGCAACGCGCACCGATTATACGACGGCCAGCCAGTCACCCGCACACCATCCCGCACCGTATCGCGATGTGCTCACCCGGAACCAGTCATACTCTTCCCCGCCAACCGGACCCTCAAGGATATCGACATAGGCGGCGTCAGGAAGCACGGCGATGATATCGCTACCGAGGCTCCCTGCTTCCCTCAGGTTCAATTCGCCGTCGAAGACGCGAGCGGTGTCGCCCGCACGGGGGCCGTTGCCCGGCGTCCGGGCGAGGAAGTTGGTGACGCACCAGCCAGTGCCACCATCGGAACTGACGTTGACCCAGGTGAAGCCGTCAGCCTCCACGGGATTCCCGATCACGGTTGCGCTTTGATCAGTGGTAAGGCCACCAACGATGTCCGCTGTGAGAGAGGCGGAAGCGCGAATATTGAGGATATCCGTGTCGACGAACACGGTATCTCCGTCGCCGACTGCCCACCCGGATGGGTCGGGGGAGCCCTTCGCCAGGTACTGGGCGGCGCTCCAGCCCGTCAGGTCGCCGTGGCGGATCTGGTACCAGACGAAGCCATCGCTTTCCGAGGGCCCATCGACGACTTGCCCGGTGTCATTGGTAAGGAGGACGGTCACGACTTCACTAGTCATCGCCGGTGTGGCACGCAGATTCAGCGCATCGGTACTGACATACACCTGCGCGCCAACCTCGAACGTGTGGGCGGGCGAGCCCGCGGTGGATAAGGCGAGAAACGTCTCGACGCTCCACCCGGTGCCATACCCGGTTTCCAGGCGATACCAGTTCATGTTGTTGGCCGTCTCGGGACCGTCGATCACCTTGGCCGCAAGCCCGGTTCCCAGGGTGGTGACGATCGGTTCGGTCGCTCCGGGACGCTCACGCAGGTTGAGCGAATCGGTGTCCACGACAACCTCATCCCCGATGGTGAATTTCGGTGTGGGTGGGGTGGCTGAGGGTGCCTCGGCCAGGAATTCCTCGGCACACCAGCCTGTACCCTGGTCGGTCTGGATTTGCAGCCAGACGTAACCGGTGGCTGCAACCGGACCATCAACGACCACACCGCGCGCTCCTGTCGCAAGGCTGGCGACGCTGGCGGAGGAAGTCGAGGGAGCGGAGCGGAGTTTAAGTCCCTCCGGATCGCCGACCTGGATGGCATCGCCGACAACGAAATGCGTCGGCGGCACGACCTCATCCTCGCGTGAGAGATATTGCTCGGCTGCCCAGCCTGCCCCGTCCGTCGTATCGATGCGGTACCACGAGTAGCCGTTCGCTGGCATCGGCCCATCGGAGATCGTTGCATCTGCCATGTAGGGCAGGGTGGCGGTGATAAGCGCCTTGAGGGATGGACTCTCCCGGATATTCAACATATCCGTATCGATGACCACAGCCTCGCCAATCGCAAACGTCCCGGCTGGAGCGGCGGCATTGCTGGGGCCAAATGTCGAGGTCGCGAGCCAGCCGGAACCTGCATCGCCCTTGACGTGATACCAGGTGTAATCGCCGACGGTTGTCGGGCCCTCTATGACCTGAAACACACTGGATTGAGGTACGGTGCGCAACGATGCACTGTCGGTGCCTGGTTGCTCTCGCAAATTCGCGTCGTCGGTCGTCGTCTCGATGATTTCACCAGGACTGTATTCCGGATTCGGGATGGTTTCCCGGGCGCCAGCCAGGACTTCCGACACGGCTTCCCGGATGTATCCGAGATCGGCGTAGAGCCCGTCGCCAGGGCAGGTGCTGTCGTTGACATCGCGGTGCCCGCAGATCGTCGGCAGATTGGGTTGTTCGTGGAAATCAGCCCGGCCTTGCGGATCGAGGTAACGCGCGCACCAGGCGGTGATCCAGATCAATCCGGCAATGGCTTCCGGTGTTGGTGGATCGTAGGTGAACGAACCCATGGTGCAGATGCCGGAACTTCCATAGGCGTACTGGTACGCGTGTCCGCCGACGACATTGTCACCGCCGACCCGGCCTTCGTAGACATTCCCCATGAAATCGACCAGGTAGTTGTAGCCGATATCACCCCAATCGCGGGTAATGGCGTGATAGTAGTGAATGGAGCGGATTTCGGTCAGCGGATCGCGGAAATTGCTGGTTTCGGAGTGGTGGATGATCACGTGCTCGACGGTCTGGTACTCGGGAAGCCAGTCCCTGCCACCCGCTTCGACACCATCGTACGCCAGGCTTGCGCCCCATTCCTCCCGGGAGATGATCGGGGGGCGGTCCAGCGAGGGGACGGGAGAACTCGTCGAGATATCGCCGAGCCCTGGTCCACCTGTGGCGTCGATATAGGTGAACGAAAGACCGGGAATGCTCCGTGTGTTGCCATCGCTGTCAATAGGACGATATTTCACGAACTGGGATCGTTCATTAAATGCGAGTTGCCCGAAGATGCGGTTGTCGCGGTCGATTGGTCCCGCATCGATATGCGCCGGACCAAGCACGGTGGGGTCGGACCAGGTTTCACGGTCATCGCTGAGTTGGACTTCGACGGCGGCGGGAAAGTCCGTCTCGCCTGGCCAGTGCGGTGCGATGGCGTAAAAGGGAAAGTCCGCCTGGAACTCCAGGCTATCACCGTCGCCGCCCACACCGTCCGGCTGAACCCATTCAGCGGCGCGAGTCGCAACTCCCTGCGCGGAGACCCTCGATCGCGGCGCGGAGACCGAGGCGGCCATCGCGGTGAAGGCTGCGGCTGCCTTGGCAAGCGTTCGCCGATCGAGGATCAGTTGTGACAGGATGGACGGAGCTACCGGCGATGGACCGGAGTGATGGTGATGGCGGATGTTCCCCACGGGTGGACTCCTCTGTGTCGGATTGGTATCGCCGATTCCCCAATGGGACCCCGCACCAGCCATGCGGACTCCCCGGCAATACCTGACGTCGATACGAAGTACCGAACGTACCATGTGTACGTACACGTTAGCATTGACTGGTAGTCACCGTCAAATGCCGTCTTCCCAGTGGCCCATACCGCACGTGACAGAATCTATGCAGTTTTCCTCTGCCCACAGCGTTTTTGATCGAGGAGATGTTCGCTTTGTGCGTGGTGCTGTTCTGGGGAGGAATACAGGATCGCTGTTGCTTTTCGGCCGCATAACAGTCTTACCTTGGTCAGACCGTACGCGTACCCTGTCATCCGAAGTTGATGCCTGATATGGAATCCGTGTGATTGGTAGGGCGTTGATCATCGGAGATTACTCCGACGTGTCTACACGGATTCCGTATGATTCCACCTTCACGCTTACTATCGCTGCACAAAAATTACTCGTCATCCCGAGCCGGGGTGACGAGCGCAGCGAGACGCATCCACCCAACCGTCATCCCGAGCCGGGGTGACGAACGCAGCGAGACGCATCCGTGTCGAGGGATCCTTGCGTCTGCCTACCCCCAAACCTGATGTCCTGCCGACCACCAGCCAGGTAGAATGGATGTTTCAAGCGGGGCAGCATCGTCCTATGTATGTCAGCGTGTCAGTCTCTCTGCTGATCGCTTTAGCCCGGATAATTCACGAAGCCCCTTCCCGCGAATCCGGCTGGTTACCGGGAGGAATGCTCCCTCGTACGGGCGATGCCCGCAGTTGTGGCCGATGATCGCCCACGCCGCGAAGCGGCATCATGAACCCGACCGCATGGTCCCGTTGTCAACTGCCGTTGGTGCCCCGCCACCAAAACTCCGTCATAGGAGTACATGCTGAGGCCGCAGCCGAAGCATCTCCCGGCGAAGCCGAATGCTCACTGCACGACGTGGCACAAGCGCGTGCGTGTTCGTGGAGAATCTTGGCTAACCAAGGACCCCGGTCAATCCGCAGCATCTTCCTGCTGGATATGGTGGATCCGCTCCACCTCGTCCAGTACGCGATCGAGTGCCTGCTGCCAGGGCACCTTGAGTTCCAGCAGCCGGATCCGGATCGAGTTCGGGGTGATACGGAGTGCATCACCCACAGCTTTGTCCAGCCGCGCTCGCGAAAGGTCCCGGGTAACAACCGGTCGCACGATAATCTCGCGTTCCCGTTCCACGACGGAATCGATGTTCAGGGCATTCGCCCGGATTCTCAGCCGGATCAGCGCCAGCAAATGCTCCACTTCTTCGGGGAAATCGCCGAACCGGTCGAGCAATTCATCGGAAAGCTCTTCCACGTCCTGAAGACTTTCCACACTCGCAATCTGGCGATAAGTATTGAGTCGAAGCTCCGTATCCTGAATGTAGTCGTCCGGGATCAGTGCGGTCATCGGGAGATCCAGCGTGATCGGTCCTGGTTCGAGCGCCGGGCGTCCGGAGCGAACTTCTTCCACGGCCTGGCTCAGGAGTCGCATATAGAGTTCATACCCAACCGTGGCGATGTGACCGCTTTGCTCGGCGCCAAGGATGTTTCCGGCTCCCCGGATTTCGAGATCGCGCATGGCGACTCGCAATCCCGCCCCAAGTTCTGTCGCCTCCTGGATCGTTTCCAGTCGCTCCTGAGCTTCAATCTTGAGTCGCTTGTGGGGTTGGTAGAGAAGATAGGCGTATGCCCGGTTGGTACTTCGGCCCACCCGGCCCCGAAGCTGGTAAAGCTGCGTCAGACCCAGGGTGTCGGCGTTGTCGATGATGATGGTATTGACGTTGGCGATATCTACCCCGGATTCGATGATGGTGGTCGCCAGCAGAACATCGTAGTCATGCCGGACGAAGCTCATCATGACTTCTTCCAGCACGTTCTCATCCATCTGCCCATGCCCGATACCGAACCTCGCCTCCGGTACGATCTTCCTCAGCCGGTCCGCCAGCCGATCGATATCGTGCACCCGGTTGTGGACCACGTAAACCTGACCGCCTCGATCCATTTCGCGCAGGATGACTTCCCGGACCAGTTGGTCGTTGAATCCGGTGACGAAGGTCCGAATCGGTAACCGCGCCTGCGGTGCGGTCTCGATCATCGAGATATCCCGGATACCTGAGAGTGAGAGATGGAGCGTGCGCGGAATTGGTGTGGCTGACATCGAAAGGACATCGACCTGGGTGCGGAGTGTTTTCAGGAACTCCTTTTGCCGAACGCCGAATCGTTGCTCCTCGTCGACGATCACCAGACCGAGATCCTTGAAATCGATGTCCTTTTGCACCAAACGATGCGTGCCGATCACGATATCGACACTGCCCTTCTTGAGTTGTTTGATGGTCTCGGCTTGCTGTTTTTTGGATCGCAGCCGGGACATCATCTCGACCGAAATGGGGAAGGCGGCCATGCGTTGCCGAAACGTTTCGTAGTGTTGCAGCGCCAGGATCGTCGTCGGAACCAGGACAGCGACCTGCTTCCCGGCGTTTGCCGCCTTGAAAGCCGCGCGGATGGCGACTTCCGTCTTGCCGAATCCGACATCGCCGCAAACCAGCCGGTCCATCGGCCGGTAGGACTCCATATCGTTCTTGACGGCCTCAATGGCTGCCGCCTGATCCTTCGTTTCTACAAACGGGAATGATTCCGCGAGTTCGTAGTCCCAACGGCTGTCTTCGGGGAATTGGAACCCAACCCCGGAATCCCGGTAGGCGTAGAGTTGGATCAGTTCGAAGGCCATTTCGCGAACGGCCCGGCGGACACTGCGTTTGGTGCGGCTCCAGTCGCCGGAACCAAGTTTGTTCAGCGAGGGCGAGGCAACTCCACCGGTCGCATACCGGGTTACCCGGTCGCTTTGATCGACCGGGACATACAGCTTGTCGCCCTTTTCGTATTCGAGCAGGAGGTATTCCCGCTCGATACCTTGGGTCTCCATCCGGACGAGACCGGTAAATTTGCCGATCCCGTGATCGACATGCACGACATGCTCGCCCGGCTGCAAGCTGGCAGCAAAGGCGCGGGCCTCGCTGGCCGTCCGGGTACCGGTGCGGCGGGCCTGCTTTCGGAAACCGAAGATTTCGAAATCTGACCAAACTGCCGTCTTGCCACGATTCCAGCTCCAGCCAGCGGTGAGGTCTGATGGGTGAATCTCCACCGTACCAGCGGGGAGGGCAGGGGCATCTGCCGATTGCCCCTTGGCTGATCGCCTGGGAGTCAGGTTGTGTTCCCGCAGGATATCGCTCAGCCGATCCACCTGGTCGGTCGCGATGGAGATTCGCCAGCCGCGCTGGAGTCTGTTCTTCAGGTCCTTGACCATGTCGAGCAGACGGCCGTTGAACAATGGTGGATCCGAAATACCGTCCATCGAAATGGCGTCGATATCGGTGTCCATCTCGGAACCGAGTCGTAGTCTGGTGAACCGGGAAAGAGCTGCCATGGCGGAGCTGGCGGGAATGTAGGGCCTCTTGATGTTCGCAGGAAGTTCGCCACTCTCCACAAAGGTGTGCTCGAGTTCCTGGGCCTGGCGCTCCAGTTGCTCGATGGCTACGGCGACCGCCCCCGGTTGGTCGATCACCAGCCGCGTCTGCGTTGGCAGATAGTCGATGATCGATGGGGCTCCCGGAACGAGATAACCCGCGAACAGATCGAGCGAGGTAGGGACGATTCCCTGGCGCATATGATCGATAAGCCGCTGCCATTCGTCACGCACTTCGGGACGGAGCGTGGCGGTATCCAGTTGCGAAATTTCTGCGGCGACGGATTTGAGTCGCCATGTCGGCAACTCCAGCGGCGGCAACAGCCGGACATGGTCAAGCCTGTTGGTGGAACGCTGTGTGTGAGGATCGAAGTGCCGGATGCTCTCGATTTCATCGCCGAAGAAATCGATTCTCACTGGGTAATCTGATCCCGGCGGAAAGATATCGACGATTCCGCCTCGCCTCGCGATTGAGCCTGGCTCCTGCACCATGGGGTTCTGCTGGTATCCCACAGATGTCGCCCAGGCCACCAGCTTCGGGATATCCAGGCGACGGCCGGTGCGAAGCTCCAGCGTGTGCTTACGGAAATCTTCCGGCAGCATCAGGATTTGGACGAGCGCCTGTACCGGCGCCACGATCACGCAGGGTTCACCTGGGTCGCTCACGAGCTGACTCAGGATTTGGACCCGCTGGATACTGGCGTCGCTATCGATCGGGAGCTGTTCGTATGGGTGCGCATCCGGGGCAGCCCATCGGGACAGGGAGATGGCCTGGGGCAGGTATTCGGATAATGCGGAAGCAAGTGCATCCGCACGGTCTCTCCGGGATGTGATCACCAGTAACGGGCCCTGGTGGCGGGCCGCCACGGCCGCCACGGCAACGGGGCGAGTCGCTTCCGGCATGTCGACCAGCGTGCGGTTTTCATTCCGGTTGATTCCGGAAAGTGCGTCCTTGATTGGCGCATAGTTTGAGACCGTGGGAACGAGATGGGAGAGACTCAAGAGAAGGGTTCCTTTGGCTGCAGGGTGGGAAATGGCACGCGGAACACCGGCACGGGAGAAAACCCCGGCCGTCTCAATCCGTTGATGCTGTCACGAGGTGAAAGCATCCATGTGTCCAGTCTTCTTATCGGCTGCGGGTTGACCTGAATCAGGGTATCCGCGTTCCAGCAGCCGATGTCATATCAAGTTTACATGAACGCGCGAATGGGTCACTATGGTGGTATTCAGGCGGCGGGATCAGTCGAAGGGAACCAGACATGACGGCAGGGGCGCAGGACAAACTGGAAGCGTTGCGGCAGGAGATCGCGGCAATGGAATCCGTGCTTGTGGCGTTTTCCGGCGGCGTGGACAGCACGTTACTGCTCAAGGTGGCCCACGATGTGTTGGGTGATCGCTGTATCGCCGCCAGCGGCTTGTCCGCCACCTATGCCAGCGAGGAGATGCAGGAAGCGCGTGAACTCGCCAGTGAACTTGGGGTTGAGTACCGCGTCATCGAAACCATGGAGCTTTCCGACCCGCGGTATGCCGACAATACCCACCAGAGATGTTTCTTTTGCAAGCAGGAACTGTACGGAAAGCTTGGCGAGTATGCTGCCCGGAATGGTTTCAAACACGTCGTCGATGGCTCGAACGCGGATGATGGTGGGGATTTCCGGCCGGGTATGCGCGCCGCGCGCGATCTTGGTGTGCGGTCCCCATTGCAGGAAGTAGGGTTGACCAAGCGCGAGATCCGCGAGCTCTCGGCCGCATTTGGCTTGAGGACGGCGGAAAAACCCGCCGTCGCCTGCCTGTCATCGCGGTTTGCCTGGGGCGACCCCATCACGGTGGAGAAACTCCAGCGGGTCGCCGGTGCTGAAAGCGCGATCCGCGCCCTGGGTTTCCGCGGATTCCGGGTTCGCCACCACGGCGACATCGCCCGTCTCGAAATGCCTGCTGATGATCTCGAACGCGCATTTGCGATGCGGGAAACTATTGCGGCAGAAGTCAAGCGTCACGGATACAAGTACGTCACGCTTGACCTCGAAGGCTACGAAAGTGGCTCCATGAACCGCGTGTTGCCGCTCGCCGTTATCCATGCCGGGCAACATCCAGAGTAACGCCGCCACGGAGTCCCGCCGCAATTCCTGCGAAAATGGCGCACTTTGCCATCCTGAATGCGTATATAGAGTAGTGGAGTGTGGACTGCCCACACATCTCCTCACAGAACTGGCCCTCGTACGCGTGCTTCGTCTTTCGGGTTGATGTCTGCATCCGCCTTGTCTGCCACCCATTGTGTTCGTAGAACTGGCCCTCGTGGCCAGTTTCCGATGGAAACCACACGGATGTCCTACGGAGGTTGGCCACCGGCCGCAGTTGCGAGGGCCGACCGTACGACGCCGTTAATGGCCAATTGGGCAAATATGCAGCACGCGTCACGTGGGCGGTTTCTGCCGTCGGGGGCTGATTCGCAATTCATTTCGTCATTTCGAGCGGAGTCGAGACAGCGAAGCGCGATCCCTGCGTCATCACGGATCCTCGCTTGCCCTGCGTTACGGCGCAATCAGTCGTCCACACCAGGGCCCAACGCAATCGTATGTACACCACTGACAGGTGTGCGAATGATCATGATCATGATCGTCTTGGCAGCGAAGCTTGCGCCCGCCGGCACCAGGCCTTATCCGATACCCTTCTCGCATATCAACGCCGCCAAATCTGCCACCCGGCAGGCGTATCCCCATTCGTTGTCGTACCAGGAAATGATTTTCACCATGTCGCCGCCCACGACGTGGGTCGAAAGGCCATCCACAATCGACGAACGTGGGTCCTGCCGGTAATCGGTCGAAACCAACGGTTCATCCGAGTACCCAAGGATGCCTGCGAATGTGTTGCTCTCGGCAGCGGCCATGAATACCTGATTCAGTTCTTCCGCCGATGTCGCCTTTTCCGTAACGGCAACAAAGTCAACAACGGAGACTGTCGGCGTCGGCACCCGGAGTGAGAACCCTTCGAACTTGCCTTCAAGTTCAGGAATCACCAACGCCACGGCTTCAGCCGCACCTGTCGTCGTGGGGACCGTATTCTGTCCCGCCGAGCGGGCCCGCCGCAAGTCCCGGTGGGAGCCGTCATGCAACACCTGATCGGAGGTATAGGCATGCACGGTCGTCATCAGACCGTGCCGAATTCCAAAATTGTCCAGCACGACTTTCGCCACCGGCGCCATGCAGTTCGTCGTACATGAAGCATTCGACACGATATGATGTCGACCCGGATCGTAGGCATCGTCGTTCACCCCGAGCACCACCGTCAGGTCTTCACCCTCAGCCGGGGAGGTAATGATGACCTTCTTCGCCCCTGCGTCTATGTGCTTACGGGCATCATCCGCGGCGGAAAAATGTCCCGTCGATTCAATCACCAGGTCCACACCGAGGTCGGACCATGGCAGCGCGGCCGGATCCCGCTCGGTGAGTCCATGGATCTGTCGTCCATTCACCAGCATTCCGTCGTCGTTTTGGACGATGTCCCCATCGAATCGTCCATATGTTGAATCGTATTTAAGTAGATGGATCGCCGTTTCCGTGAGACTGTTTACCGCCACGACTTCAAAAAGATCGCCGAATCCCCCCTGTTCGATGACCCGGAATACCTGACGCCCAATCCGTCCGAAACCGTTAATGCCGACCCGATACACCACGCGTAACTCCCTGACCCAAATAGGTCGACCCGACTATTGCCCTGTATTCGCCAACTGGATGTTCCCGGGCAGGAATGCCGGGGCTGCCCTTATAAAGCGGGAAGAATGCGCACTTGTCAACAGGTAGGGATAGCAAAAACCGGCGCGATTATCGCGCCGGTTTTGTCCAGAAATGGTTTTTGTCGCTAAACGGGATCGATCTGCGCCCGTTGTAGCTTGCCACTGAAGTCCACGTAGACGCTCTGCCACTCCGTATAGAAGTGCAGCGCCGCGGTACCCGCCTCGCGGTGCCCGTTACCGGTGGCCTTCGTGCCACCAAACGGAAGATGGATTTCCGCGCCAGTCGTTCCCGCATTCACGTAAAGGATACCCGTGTAAATATCCTGCATAGCCCGGAATACGGTGTTGACGTCCTGCGAGAAGATCGAGGCTGAGAGCCCGAACTGCACGCCGTTGACGACTTCAATCGCTTCATCAAGCGAATCGACGGGGATCACCGAAACCACGGGACCGAAGATCTCTTCCTGGGCGATCCGCATATCGGCTTTCACATCGTCGAAAATCGTGGGCTCGTGGAAGAAGCCATTTTCCAGGCCCTCACCGGTCGCGACAATGCCGCCGAGGGTAAGACGGGCGCCCTCGTCCTTACCGATTTGCACGTACTTCTTGACCGTTTCCAGTTGGCCGCCACTGACCAACGGCCCAACCTGAACGGATTTGTCCAGTCCATTCCCGAGCTTCAGCGCGCTGGCTCCCGCGACGAGTCGCTCGACCAACTCCTTCTGTACGGATCGGTGCACGACGACACGGCTGGTTGCGGTACACCGCTGGCCGGTCGTCCCGAACGCCCCCCACAGGATGCCTTCGGCCGCAAGCTCCAGATTTGCATCCTCGTGCACGATGACCGCGTTCTTGCCACCCATCTCCAGCGTCAGGCGCTTGTTGTGCTCCGCCGCCGCAAGAGACACGCTCTTGCCGGTATCGGTCGAGCCGGTAAAGGAGATCACCGGGACATTCGGATGATGCAGCAGCGGGTCACCCACCTCGGAACCTGTGCCGAGAACAACATTCACGACCCCCGCCGGAATCCCGGCTTCCTCAAGAACTTCGACCAGGCGGATAGTCAGCTTCGGGGTGAATGTCGCTGGCTTAATGACCACGGTATTCCCGGCGATGAGGGCTGGCATCATCTTCCAGGACGGGATCGCCATCGGGAAGTTCCAGGGTGTGATGAGTCCTACCACGCCGAGAGGTTTGCGCACGGACATCTGGAACTTGCTACGCATTTCGGACGGTGTCGTTTCGCCAAAGAGACGCCGACCTTCACCGGCCATGTAGTAGGTCATATCGATGGCTTCCTGGACATCGCCACCGGTCTCATCGAAAACCTTGCCCATTTCCTCGGTCATCTCGCGCGCGAATTCGTCCTTGCGCTGCTCAAGGATCTGGGCAGCGCGGAAGAGGATTTCACCGCGCTTCGGAGCCGGAAACAGACGCCAGGTTTTGAACGCGTTCGCTGCAGCAGCAACGGCGGCATCCACATCGGTGGCGTCGCTCTTGGTATATGTCCCGACGAGTTCCCCGGTGGCCGGATTTTTACGCTCGAATGTCCTGCCAGTGTGGGATTCTACCCATTGCCCATCGATAAAGTTCTTGAAGAGTTCAGACACGAATGCAGCCTTTCAACATCCCGCGGGATCGTCGGATTCTCTGACGTGAGTCTAACAAAAAAGCGCTGCCGGAATTCCGGCAGCGCCCTGTGGGCTCCTCGACCAGGACTCGAACCTGGAACCCTCCGGTTAACAGCCGGATGCTCTACCATTGAGCTATCGAGGATCATGCTCTTCCTGAGCAGCGAGATGATTGTACCAACAGGTGCGGACAGGTTCAAGTGTTTTGCCGAACTTCTTTTCGGGGCGCTTTTGTCGGCTGATTCTGGTGTGGGCGGCAGTTGCCTGAGAGATACAATATGGCAGATTGAAATGCCTGTGCACTCCCGGAGGGACATGACGTCGTGTGGGATCCCCGTACCTATGAAGATACCGACTATGGGCTTGATGAGGGCGAGACATTTGAACCCGAAGATGCGGGGCGCGAGTATGACGAAATAGATGTCTCGTCCCCGCATATCATGACGGTGCTGGGTCCGATCGAGCCTGAGGAGCTGGGTATCTGCCTGGTTCGCGAGCATCTTCTGGCCAATCCTGAGGGTTTCGGAGACTCCGACTTCCTGCTGGATGATGAGGATTTTGCCTCGGAAGAGATTGAAGCGTTCGTGACCCGGGGCGGCCGGGCAGTGGTTGAGGGGTCGACGGCGGATTATGGCCGGAATGCGTCGGGGTTGGTGCGACTTGCGATGCGGGCACCGATGCATCTGATTGCGGTAACCGGGCGCCAGGAGGCGTTACATGCATCCCGGATGGCGAATGCCCTGGACGCGGATTCGCTGGCGGCGGAATTTATCGCTGACCTGCAGACCGGTATGGATGGAACGGATGCGCGGGCCGGGCTCATCGTCGTTTGGGCCGGTAAGGACGAGATGGAGCCGGCCGAGCGGGCGACACTGTCAGCCGCTGTTTCCGCACATCGGGAAACCGGTGTGCCGATCCTGGCTGATGGGGTGTCTGGTTTGAGCCCAACCGCGCTGGTAGATGCGTTGCTGGAGGTCGGGGTTCCGCCGGGCCAGGTGATTGCGGGTGGACTCGATGCCGAAATGACGTTCGAGAGAGTGACAGCGCTGGCAGGAAGAGGCGTGTTCCTGGCTTTCGACAGGATCGGCAAGCCATCGCCAGAGACGGATCGGGACCTGGCTGACATGATGGTGCGGCTGATGGCAGCCGGGTACGGGGGGCAGCTTCTGGTATCGCATGGGCATGCGAGGCGCTCAGACTATATCGCCTATGGAGGCACGCCCGGGCTGACACACATCACGGAGCGATTTCTGCTCGAGCTGATGGAGGCGGGAGCAGAGGCGTTGCAAGTGCGAGCCGTGCTGATCGAGAATCCGGCGCGAGCCCTGACCATCGCTCCTCCTGGCCGAGAGGTCGGGGCCACGGACAAGCAATCAGGTTGATCCCGCGATAGCGCAGGAGGGTAGCGATGACGTTCCGACTTTATCTCAGATCGGCGAAGGTGCTGGATGGGCCGGGTAAACCGGGGGATATCCCGGTGGAACGCTTTTTCATCAATGCGTCCGAGGTGCCTGAAGTTTGGGTGGACACGGCTGCCACGACGGCGCCAGATGTCGGAAAGGCGGCGACCTTTGTGCTTTCCCGGAACCTGAAGCTGGGATTCCTGCGTATTTCGGGAACGGTCGAACGCAAGATCCGAAGGTAAGGAGTGGCTGCGGGCGCAAGCTTCGCTGCCAAGACGATCACGATCATGATCATGCGCACACTTGTTAGTGGTGTACATACAGCGCTGTTTTCCAGGTGAGAAGCCATCATCGTTCATCCTGACGCCTTTCGGCGAGAGCGTCCGGGGGCACCTGCCGCGATGACGATCGCTGGCAAGCATCTGGGATCGACCTGCGGTCGATATCCGGGGCACCGGCCGCAGCTGCGGGGCCCAGGACTACGTTGTGCGGACTGGCGCAGGTTCACGTTCGGAAACCTGCCACGAGACGCGTGCTGCAGGGTTCGCCAGCGGGCACCTGGTCGCAAGGCTCTTCGTACGGTCGGCCCTCGTGGCCGACCTCTGGATGCCGTCCGCGTGGTTTCCAACGGAAACTTGCCACCGGCCGCAGCTGCGAGGGCCAGTTCTACGAGCGGCATGGATGGCAAACCGGGCGCGTGCAGACATCAACCCGAAAGACGAAACAGGCGTACGAGGGCCGATCCTACGAAGGTCGGGCGCTAATCGGGGCATGCTCCATACCCCTGCACTCTATATACGCATTCAGGATGACAAAGTGCGCCATTTTGCACGAAACCCGGGGGCGATGCCCGGGTTTCGGTGTGTTGGAGGCAGTGGGCGGATAGCTATGGTCTAGTCGGCGGCGGTTGCCATTTCCGTGACGAGGGGCCGAAGGTATTGGCCGGTGAAGGACTCCTGTGTGTCCGCGACCTGCTCCGGGGTTCCCTGGGCGATGACCTGGCCGCCTCCGCTGCCTCCTTCAGGGCCGAGGTCGATAATCCAGTCGGCTGACTTAATGATGTCGAGATTGTGCTCGATCACCAGGATAGTGTTGCCGTTATCGGTCAGACGCTGCAGCACCTGGAGGAGGCGTTCAATGTCGGCGAAATGGAGGCCAGTGGTGGGTTCATCGAGAATGTACATCGTCTTGCCCGTGGCCCGCCGGGAAAGCTCGCTGGCGAGTTTGACGCGCTGGGCCTCACCGCCAGAGAGTTGCGTTGCCGGTTGCCCGAGCTTGATGTATCCCAGCCCGACATCGAAGAGGGTCTGGAGCTTGTTCCGGATCGACGGAACATTCTGGAAGAAATCGAGCGCTTCTTCCACAGTCATGTTCAGGACATCGGCAATGGACTGGCCCTTGTAGAGGATTTCGAGGGCTTCCCGGTTGTAGCGGGCGCCATGACACACTTCACAGGGCACAAAGACATCGGGCAGGAAGTTCATCTCGATCTGGATGATGCCTTCGCCCTTGCAGGCTTCGCAGCGTCCGCCCTTGACATTGAATGAAAACCGGCCAGCCTTGTAACCACGCGTCTTCGCTTCTGGCAGGGAGGCGAACAGCTCCCGGATGGGGGTGAACAGACCGGTGTAGGTGGCCGGATTGGACCGTGGCGTGCGGCCGATTGGACTCTGGTCGATCTCGATCACCTTGTCCAGGTTCTTGATGCCGTCCAGCGAATCATGTGCTCCCGGCTTTTGTTTTGACCGGTGTAACTCCTGCGAAAGCCTCGGGTAGAGGGTGTCGCTGATGAGTGAACTCTTGCCTGATCCGGAGACGCCTGTGACGCACATGAATGTGCCGAGCGGGAAGTGGACGGTGAGATCCTTAAGGTTGTTCTCCCGGGCACCGGAGAGGACCAGCTCCTTGCCGTTCCCGGTGCGGCGTTCGGTGGGGAGGGGGATTGATCGACGACCGCTGAGGAAGTCGCCGGTGATGGATCCCTCCGTGTTAATGATGGACTGCATCGGCCCTTCGGCGATGACGTAGCCACCATGCTCACCCGCACCTGGACCGATATCGACAATCCAGTCGGCAGCGCGCATGGTGTCTTCATCATGCTCGACCACGATCAGAGTATTCCCGATATCGCGCAGACGCTCCAGCGTGGTGATCAGACGGGCGTTGTCACGTTGGTGGAGACCGATGCTTGGTTCATCGAGGATGTAGAGCACGCCCATCAGGCTGGATCCAATCTGGGTTGCCAGGCGGATGCGTTGGGCCTCACCACCGGAAAGCGTGTTGGCAGAGCGTTCGAGGGTCAGGTAGTCGAGTCCGACA
>Ga0182747_1001549_pt1 | contig 17611 bp, 14 predicted proteins | sample eDN3rd30CBELigBY_FD_128526 | JGI IMG/M metagenome (GOLD analysis project Ga0182747, IMG submission 128526) | Enriched backyard soil microbial communities from Emeryville, California, USA - eDNA 3rd pass 30_C BE-Lig BY (version 2) (version 2) | ecosystem: Environmental > Terrestrial > Soil >...
CTACCAGAAACCCCTGCAGAGTGGCTCAACGACATTTGTGGATGTCGATGGCGAGCAAATCGCCTGTTCCTGGTTCCTGGCACCGGTGCCGAAGCCTCAACCGCAGCCCACGGGCCCAACAGGATCGATCACCGTGCGGGAGTTCCTCTGCGAGGGCGACCGTGGTGAGATCAAGGACTGGGAGCGCGAGTGCGTGCCCGGCACGATGGAATCCGCCTTCACGCTGAAATCCAGCGACGGCGCGGTGAACCTTAATGCGAAACCGAACGACAAGGGTGTCCTGGTCTTTAGCGAGCTGCCGGATGGCTATTACGATCTCACCCAGGATACAGGTGTCTGGTGCAAGGCCGCGGCCGAGCGCGTGGATTCTCGCAGCCGCGTGATTGTCCAGAACGGTGGAAATACCGATGTCTTCATCTATGAATGTGGCCAGGTGACCAATCTGCCAACCACAGGTTCCGGACCGGATGCATCCGACCTGGGCATCATGCGTGATGCGTCGTGGTTCCTCGCTGCATTGGCAATACCGGCCTTTGGCGCGGCGATTTGGCAGATGAGACGGACGCGGCCGGAACCGGTCCCCGTTCGGATCGATCGGCCACAGACACCGGCATCGGATGGTGATAGCGCGAACCGGATGCGATTCCGGTAGCGAATGTACGCGGATACGAGTGAGGAACGTGCTGTAAGATACACACGAGCGGAGGCAGGAGGTAATTCCTGCCTCGCCCCGGCATTCTGATCAATACCGCACGCGGCGGGCAATCGTCGCTATCCAACGAGGTTAACTATGAAGCAAACCCGGAGACAATTCCTGGGAACACTGCTGGCGGGTGGCGCGGCCATTGGCGGCGCGAGCTACGCCGCCGCAAGTTCGGGCATGCAACTTCCATCCTGGGGTGGTGATACCGGGAAGCAAAAGGCGGGTCCCCTGGGGCTCAATTCCGGCCAGGCGCCATCATTCAAAGGCGAAATTCCCGTAGCGCTGATCATCCCCGATGCGGATGTGGACGCTGAAGTCGAGCGGACGAAGATTGTCGATGGACAAATGCTCGATCCCAGTGGTCCGTGGATTGTTGCCTGGTATGAGGCGACCGGCCGGGCGGGTGAAACCAACAATATGGTGATGTCTGGCCATATCGACTATTGGGATGTGGGTCCTGCGGTCTTCCGCAACGTTGCCAGCCTGAAAGAAGGGGCCGAGATCACCGTTCAAGGCGAGGGTGGCGGTACATTCACGTACGCCATGGAGTACCTTGAGCAAGTGGAAGTGGCAAACCTGCCGCAGGAAAAGCTCAATGAGCTTGTCGGACGGACAGATTATCCGGCATTGACGCTGATCACCTGTGGTGGGCAGTTCAATTACGACACGGGTGAGTATCCGGCGCGGGACATCATCCGGGCCCGGTTACTGGATCAGCCGGGCGGCGAACCGGTTGCGGCCGAAACCGGCGCTGAGGCGGAGACGGCAGCCCCCACTGAAACCCCGGTGGCGGAATCCTTGCCAACCGGCCTGGTTGAGGGTGGTGCTGCCGTCGTCGTCAATGACTCGGTGAATGTCCGGTCCGAGGCGACCACCAGTTCCGAGGTGGTAACGGTTTTCGCGGTGGGTGTCGAAGTTACGATCACCGGCCCATCGGTCGAGGCTGATGGCTACACCTGGTGGCCAGTGACCTCCGCGGATGGCTTCGCTGGCTGGGTTGTCCAGGATTATCTGGAACCCGCGCCTGCTGAATAAGGACATTCTCAATTCGTTTACGCACGACGAGGGCCGGCCCACCATTGGAACCGGCCCTTGTCATGTGTTTCAGGCGACGTCTATTGCGAACTGTTCAGCCGTTCCTTGAGCCAGGCAATCGCATCATGACGGGTGATATCGATAATCCGATGATCGACGGTGTACCCCTGGAGGTCGCCCCGCCGCACAGCCTCCCGCACGACGGATACCCCAATCCCCAGCAGATCGGCGAGTTCCTCCGGGGTGAAATGCTCGTGCGAAAGCGACTCCAGGACCGATATCTTTTCGGGAATCCTCTCTGATGCAGGCATGACAACCTCCTTTGTTCGCCCCTTCAATGCCGAGGGGGCAGAATCTGGTCCAGGATGGCGTGAGACGTCATCACCCCTGATTGATGGTGGGGTATGCCAACCCGGATGAGCAGGTGATGTAGAGCGGTTTTGCCAGGTGCGATACGCGTCTCGTTCGCAAGAATGGCTCGCCGGATCGGGAACTGGTTCGCAATTCCCGATCCACCTCATCATGGTGAGAGGCGCGTGATATCCCGTGGGAACAACATCACATCGCGGATATTTCCGGCTCCGGTGATCTGCCGCACCAGCCGCTCGACACCGAGCGCGAATCCTCCGTGGGGTGGCATCCCGTAGCGAAACGCTTCCAGGTAGCCGGTAAAAGGATCGTGGGCAATCGATCGACTCTCCAGCGCTTCCAGATAGTCCGCATGGCGATGCAGGCGCTGGCCGCCAGTCACGATTTCCAGTCCCCGGAACAGTAGATCAAAGCTGTTGGACCATCGTGCGTCATCGGGTTGTGGATGCGTGTAGAATGGTCGCTTCCGCATTGGGTATCCGGTGACGAAGAGCCAGTCTGAGCCATGCTCCTGCATCGCCCAGTCGCCCAGCCAGCGCTCATGCTCCGGGGCCAGGTCGGGCTCGTCCTGCAAGTCCTGTCCCAGCGCACCGCCTACCATCTCCAGGGCTTTCTGGAAGTGAATCTCCGGTATGCGTTCCGGAACAACGGGAATGGGTGCGGTTGCTGTCGGGTCGATTGCCTGCATCGTGGTCATCATCCCGGCAATGACGTCGCGTACAACATTCATCACATCGTGATGATCCTGAATGAAGCCCATCTCGGCGTCGAGGGAGAGAAACTGGCTGACATGGCGTGAAGTATCGTGCGGTTCTGCCCGAAACGCCGGACCAACTTCAAATACTCGCTCCAGTGCTCCCACCATGATCTGCTTGTAGAGTTGCGGGCTCTGGGCGAGGTAGGCCGGGCCTCCGAAGTAGTCGACAGTGAAGACGTTCGCGCCGCCTTCAGGGGCGGATTCCAGCAGCTTGGGGGTGGCGATCTCGGTGAAATCGAGATCGATCAGTGTTTCCCGAAAGCCCCGGATCGCGGCGGCCAGAAGATGCTGAGTCATGACCCGATCCGGATGCCGCAGGGAAACGGCGGCGTGATCCAGACGTGTCGCGAGCAGCGCCTGCATCTCGGGCCGAAAGAGCTCCAGGGGTGGTTCTTCCGAACCTTCGCTGAGGACGGTGACCTGTGGATCGTGAATCTCCACGCCGTGAGGTGCCTGGGGCGATGCCACGGCGTTGCCGCGAATCTCCAGCACGCGTTCATGGGGCATTGCCGCAAGGGTGTCCCGGAGTTCAGGTGCCTCCACAACGATTTGCGCGATACCGGACCGGTCTCGCAGGAGAAGGAAATCGACGGCCTTGAGATGCCGCTGGTGATGCAGCCAACCTTGCAGGAGCACGTGCTCCCCGATATGCTGCGGAAGTTCCCGCGCGAGGGTGCGCAGGGCCGGCGATGTTGCCGGGGTCGACGAACTGGCGGACATGGTGCCACCTCCGAAAAAAGCCAGACGCCCCCTCCGCCTTTGCGGACGAGGGGGGCGTCTCGTGGTGCCACCGCAATTCGTCGGACCGCCGGATGCACCGGGATCACGACCTTCTGGGGCCCAATAACGGGGGCGAACCGGCGCGAGCTACCGGCGGCAGAGGCTGCCGCGTTCGATCGTGCACTCGGGAGGGTCTTCACTCCGGGATTATCGCCACGCTTACACCATCCGCGGCTCGCTTGAGGATCAGTGCCCGCAGGTACTCGTCTCCGTCAACGTGTTGGGCACAGGATACGTGAAAGAGCCGGGATTTGTCATCTGCTATAGATGGTCCTACAACGTATTCACGAACAATTGGCTGACCGATTCCCCTTCATGGATGTTATGGATCGCCTTGGCAAGCAGCGGTGCGATGGAGAGGATGGTCATATTCGGCAACTGCTTCTCCGGTGGGATCGGCACGGTATTGGTGGTGATGATCTCGTCGATCCGGTCGGTGGTTGAAAAGCGCTCAATGGCCTGGCCGGAAAAGATGCCGTGCGTACAGGCGATCGAGATACGCCCGACATGGTGGCGGTCCAGGCAGTCGATGAGTTCCAGCATGGAGCCGCCGGTCGCGATCTCGTCGTCGAGGACGATAACATCCTTTCCATCGACATCGCCCACAATGGCATCGATCACCACTTTGTCATCCGCGATCCGGCGCTTGCTGCCAGCGGCAACCTGCAGCCCGAGAAGCCGGCTGAATTGCGTGGCGGGCTTCGCGTTGCCAAGATCCGGGGAAACGACGACCGCGTTCGAGAGATCGTACGACTGGAAGTGCTCGGCCAGCACGTTGAGCGCGTTCAGGTGATCCACCGGGACGCTGAAGAAGCCATGTACCTGCGGCGAGTGGAGCGCCATCGTCAGGACGCGGTCAACCCCCGCGGTAACGAGCAGATCCGCAACCAGACGGCCGCCGATAGAAATTCTTGGTCGATCCTTCTTGTCGGAGCGAGCGTAGGAATAGTGGGGAATCACCGCGGTGATCCGGGCGGCGGATGCACCCCGGGCCGCGTCCGCCATCAGCAACAGTTCCATCAGGTGCTCCTGCACCGGCGGTACCAGCGGCTGCATGATGAACACATCCTGCTCCCGGCAATTGGCATGCAGTTGCGCTTGCAGGCAGTCGTTGCTGAAGCGGCTGATCTCGGAAGGAAAGAGGGGGCTTTCCAGCGTGGCGCAGATTTCCTCGGCGAGGTCTGTGTGAGCGGTTCCGGAAAAGATAGCGATATCGCGCATAAGGGCAGCCGATACTCCTGATAAGGCGAAAAGAGGATTCCGTCTCACGTTGGATCGTGAGTGTCTGGAGTGATCCTACCCTTGTGACCCGAATGTCGCCACCAATGGAAAACGGACGGGGAAAATAACGATGATGATCCCCGCCCGTTTTCCATTGGTCCTCGCGAGGCTTTACTCGCCGCAGGAGCCCCACATACCTGTTCCGTCATGCTCGGCATTGGTCTGTGCCTGCTGCAACCAACCAGCGAATCGGGTGTTCGGGACACTGATATCGGTTTCGGCGGCGCCTTCCAGGACGAGTTGCTGGGAGATCAGGATGGGTTGTCCTGCATCGTTCATGAGCCAGACGTCCCGCACCCAGTTCCCCCGGGCGTCGATATTGGTTGCCTGACGTTCGAGCGTGACTGTTTGTCCTTCCACCAGGTTGCGGTTCGCTTCTGTAGCCTCAGCCGCGTAACAGGCATCGCCGGTGGGGACGTTGACACTCAGGTAGCGCACGGTTTGTTGCACACCATCAATGTCAACCACGATCGTCTCCCCATCAATCACGTCAACCACAGTCGCCTGGATCAGGTCGGATTCCACCGGGGCTTGTTCGGTGAAGAGCGGTGCCGGATTGTCCAAGGCATACCCAAGGTCGAACGACTGGTCTCCCACCTGCAGCACCAGTGACTGGGCGCCGGGAGGTGCAAGGAAGGTCAGCGTGAAGGTGTGGCCCTCGCCTGGAGCCCACTGGATCGCATCGGTGTTGCCATAGGCAGGCGAGTTCCCCAGCATCCCGCTCACCCAGGCGTTCCCCACATCCACCATGATTTCCTGACCATCAGCATAGAGACGGAATGTACTCATATCGAAAACTTGTGGATCCAGCGACATGTTTTGGCCATACATGCTGAGCACAACCCATTCGCCATAGCCACCGACAGAATTGATGTCCGGCAGTTCCGGCACGGTCTCACCGACCGAAGCGCCCTCCACACTGTAGCGGAACCCCTCGGCAACGATGGCTTGCTCCGGTGTGGTTTCCGGCAGCACACTCGCGGCCTGCGGCTCAAGTGTAGGCTCCTCTACCATGGGTTCGGTCGCTTCGAGCGTTGGTGTCGCCTCCACGGATTCGTCGGGAATCTCCGTCGGCGCCGTCGTCGGTTCGATGGTCGGCTCTTCGGTTGGTTCCTCCGTCGGCTCAGGTGCCACGGTGGGTTCTTCCGTCGGAATCTCGGTCGGGATCTCAGTTGGCACCAACGTAGGCTCCGGAACAGTGGTTGGCTCCTCCGTCGGGACCTCGGTCGGCTCCACCGGGATTTCCGTTGGTTCTGGTTCTGTGGTGGGTTCTTCCGTCGGGATTGCTGTTGGCTCGACGGGCACATCTGTCGGCTCCACGGCGGGCTCTTCTTCCTGATTGGGTACCGTGGGGTCGTTGACAATGGTATCTACGTCGGTCGTCGGTGGTAATTCGCCAGTTGGACCGCCAATGTTGGCGGTTGGATCGGTTTGCTGGACCGGGACCTCGCTCGGTTCTACCTGGGCCACTTCGGTGACGACCTGCGTCTCGGTTGGGGCGACGACTGGCACGTTCGCCTGCTGCTCCGGATTGGACACGTTGCCCGATCCATCATTGCCATTTTCGCCGGAGTCGTCGCCATTCAGGGCGATATCGACGGGCTCTTTATCGGGCGAGAGACCAAGTTTGTTTTGCACGTTGGTGGGGATGCGATCCCGAACGTCGTCCAGACCTGTCTGGATGCTGTCACGTCCGAAATAGCCAATCGTGCCGAGCAACATCAGCAGGATGGCTGCACGCAGCGTCCACGCCACGATGTGATGCCCCCGGCTATGGACATGTTGTGGCTGGGGGCGGATGGCCGCTCCCAGCCGATCGTCTTCCGAAATCGTGAACCCATCGGCTTGCGTTCCCTGCTGGCGGGCAGCCCGGCTGATGGATGAAGGCACCGGAGTCGGCACCGGAACATTTGCCCGGCGCTGGTCCAGTATGGCCTGCATGGGCCTGCCATCTTCTTGCGGACGGCGTTTGGGTTGCGCCAGTATCCCCTGTTGTTCGACGGGTGGCCAGGTGGGACGGGTGGCACCCGCTGGCTGCCCCGCATCGCCCTCGTCAAGCGTGGGAAGGGCCACCGGTGCGGAGGCCCCAATCTTTTCTTTCCAGCTCGGGATGTAGACGGACGACGAGTCCGGCTGGAGTGGTAACGTGCGGCCCGTCAGGACCGCCACAAGCTCTGCTGCCGCACCGCGACCGGCCCGGGCCCGCAACAGCATCGGGTCAGGCTCGGCCAGCGAACTATCGGGGGAAATGTACAGGCGGATACCATTTTCGGCGGCCAGGCGCGGCGATGGGCGAAGCCATTCCCGCGGGACTTCCAGGGCAACCTGCCCATTGGTGATCATTGCGAGGCGTTCGCGCGTCACCACCAGCAGGGCTGGCATATCCTGCCCGCTCCCGACGATCAGGATCTGGCCCTCCCAGCGGATGGACTCCGCCTCAAGGGGCTGCCAGACTGAACTGGATGGACGTGGAACCTCGGGGAGCGAGGATGCGCGCCTGCCCGGTTGTGATGGAGTGTTGGCCATATTCAGAAGGTCCTCCCTACACGCGCTGTCACGCGTGCCCCGCTGTTGGGGAGATTGGTGGTTTGGTTACTGGCGCCATGAAACGGTGATCTCGAAACACGGATCGACAAGACGTCATTGCACTGACGCGAGGGTTCGATCAGAATGGTTCAGTAAATTGCGTACGTACTGCATGGATCTCCGCCATTCCTGATCGCCCGACATCCCAGCCGACATCGTCAAGAGCGACCGAACGGTATGTACGTACACTCTACCACAGGAAGAGGCTTGTCAACAGCGAACGTATAGGCTGTTCAGCGAGAGTTTTTGAGGTGTGTATTTGAAGTGCTGCCCATGTGGGGAACGCTACGATGATACGTTCGGCAAGGTAGCTGCTACCAACGCGATAAGCAGACTGAGCCGCGCATGCGGGGAATCCAGATCGGCGTCCAGGATCGAGCGAATTTGCTTCAGACGGTAGGCCAGCGTATTACGGTGAATACCTAGCCGATCTGCCGTGGGGCGGAGCGATCCGCCCTCCTCAAGGAATATCCGCAGCGTCTCCTGCAGCAGTCCGTGGCGGTCTTCCCTTATCAACGTGCCGAGCAGGGCGGTCTGGAAGTGGCGCAGGGCAGGGGTCTCCCAATGATCGTAGAGCAGGCGATAGACTCCGAGCCGGGCGTCGTCATCGAAGCGGACAATGGCGCTGGCCAATGCACCGGATTCGAGCAATCGTGCCAGATATCGGGCCTGCCGTGCGGCTTCCGGGATATCCCGGGCGGAGGTGACCGGTGCGGAAATCGCAATCCAGTCTGTTGCCTCTTCAATGATCAGGTTTGAAACCCGGTCGGTTCCGGGCGCGGCGATCAGGATACGTGCCCGATAACCGTCGATATCGCCTGCATCATGGGTTTCTCCCAGGGAAGACAGGAGCCTGCGGGCGACCACGTCGGCGATTTCCGGTGGTGCCAGGCTTACCCGGATGGTGCGGCCGGGTGCAATCCCCGCGCGGAATGCCTGGTCGGCGATCGTATCTCGTGGGATGGCCCGATCCGGTACCAGCAGTGCGTTAAGCGCTGAAGCCCGTGCGCTGCCACGTGGTGCCACCGTGGCGTCGTGATCCAGCAGCCGCTGAACACCGGTGCGAACCCTGTCGACGCTCATGCGGACCCTGGCATGGTTCTCTGGAGGGATAGGGCCGATCCAGAGGGTTTGATCTGACTTCAGCGGGACAGCGAACCATTCCCGCGAGTGACGGGCATCGACCGGGATCATATTCGCGCCAGCTCCGGTGGAGAAGAGCACCGCATCGTAATCCGTCAGGATGCTGATCGGTACGCCCAGATGCCGGGAGAGTGTATCGATTAACGCCCCGGGGCGAATTCGGTGCTCGACTGCATCGGCGATGATCCGGTCTGTTTCCGATATATGCTGGAGTAATTCCCGGCGATGGGAGGCGAGCAGCCGGTTCAGGTCGCCTTCGGTTTCCGGTTCGATACCGGGCAGGCCGAGGATGGCCAGGTTACCAGTGGGCAAATCTGGTACGGGGTATTCTGCGAGAATCCCGGCGATGGGGTGCATGGTGAGTTCATTGACGAGCCGCGCGAAGGGAATGCCGGTTTCGTGCACGATGCGATTGGGCAGGATAATCAATTCGCCGCCTCGCAGGAGGGGCAACATCGGCGAGCTTGCCCGCGCGGTGAGCACCCATTCGACATCACGTGAGAGCAGGTCTGAGGCGGCGGTTCGGGATGGGTGAGGGGAAATGATCTTCAGGCGCGGTTCCCACGCCAGCAGGTCATACAGGGTGATTTCGCCGTTGGTTGCTTCCATGCGGGATGATCCCTCCCTGCCGGCGGGCAATGTCGACAGCATCAGGAATCGTAACAGCCCATACTGGTATTCGAAAAGCCAGCCTGCGTGCGGGATGAAAGAGTGACGGTGATAGCAAGCAATCGACAAACCCGGGGCCAATGGCGATCATCCTCCACGCTGGTGCTCGCTGTGGCGAGTCTGGGAGGCCTGGCTGCGTTCCTCTATCCCTTCCTGCTCCCGGGGCTTCAGCAATTAAGCGATGAGAACGCCGCCCATACCGAATCCGCGCCGCTCATCTTCGCGGGAATCACCGTGCTCTGCCTGGTGGCGATGTTGGTTACCATCGCGGAAGACCATGGGGGCGTTTCGCGCTCGAAAACTGTCGCCCTGCTGGGGGTGCTGGTGGCGATCGACGCGACGTTGCGGTTGGTGCCGAGCCTTGCCGGAGCCTCACCCGTGTTCCTGCTGATTATGCTGGTAGGTATGGTGTTTGGCGCCTCAATGGGATTCCAGATGGGCGCGCTGACGATCCTGCTCTCGGGTTTTCTGACAGGGGGAATCGGCCCCTGGTTGCCCTTCCAGATGCTTGGCGCAGGCTGGATCGGGATGACGGCGGGATGGCTCCCCCGGATTGAGTCGCCCCGGCGGCGCCTTGTGATGCTGGCCTGTTTCGGCGGCATCTGGGGACTCCTCTTCGGCGCGCTGATGAATATCTGGTTTTGGCCCTTCACCGCACCCGGGGCGAGCGCGGATTCCTCGCTGTATTGGAATCCTGGCCTGTCGGTTGGCGAGACGCTGGCGCGATATGGCAGGTTTTATCTCGTGACCTCGCTGGCCTTCGATGCCTTCCGTGCTGCCGGAAATGTCATTCTTGTCCTGGCGCTGGGTGGCCCCACCCTGCGGCTGCTCGAACGTTACCGCTCCCGCTTCGGTTGGGAGCCCTGGGAATCGATGGAAGCACCTGCTTCTGCTTCTCGCTTCGATTGATCACTCTGGCTCGTCGGCCACACCCCGAATCAGGAGCCCGGTACCGACCACTGCGGTGATGACGTGCAATGACACCAGGAATACCCGGAAGCTGACTGATGCCCCGGCCACGCTGAGCGGTGCTACCAGCGTAGCGATGAAGACCACCGAGGCGATCAGGCAAAACATCAGGACCGGGTGACTGGTGTTGTGGACCAGTAAGGTAAGAACCACGCCACCGGCAATGATTGGGATCAGGGTGCTGAGGATAATCGCCGGGACACCGAAAGCGTCGGCTCGCGCGGGAAGCTTGTCCGGAATCCAGCCCGCCTGGTCCCCGATGACATACATCGCCAGATTGAGTACGAGGGCCGTGATCGCGGCCATTGCGGTGTTGCGGACGATGAGGCTGCTACCAGATGCGACGAAGTTCGTGGAACTCATGTCTTTCCCTCCGCAATCGCGTTTCGGGACTCGACAATTCATACCGGAAGCGCGATTGTATCGCGACAGCGAGCCTGAACCGCTGGGGATTCATGAGGGACTCGTGTCTAGTACGTTCCATTGTACTGACCGTGTCTACCCCTGCATGCCTGCTTCGCGCGCCGAGGGAGGATATCCGGGAGAAAACCGGGACGTTGAGCCCCCGGATACCCATGGGAAAACGGAGTGAGTATCGAATGAGTCCGGGACCTTGTGAGCGTTCCTGCGCATGCACTCAGGAAGGGACACCATTCTCACCGGCCTCTTCCGCCAAACCCCAGGAGCGGATGGATGATGGGGTGATTTCCATCCACGCGCGTTGGGACATAGGTGCTGGTAAGGAGTTCTGTTCGCCTGCCGGGTGAAGGGCCGCAACTCCGCGGATAGATACGCCACGGACATGCCAATGAACGGGATCGTCGATGTCATCGATCACGAGTGCGACTTCCGGATTCTGGCGGATATCCTCTGCCCTTCGCGTACGCGCGACGTCTCTTCCGCCCAACTCGATGGTGCCACGGTTCTCGTTGACGGCAAACCCGGTTGGAACGACGCGTGGGTTTCCCTGGGCGTTCACGGTTGCGATGCGTCCGAGCCGTTGCGACGAGAGGTAGGCCAATTCTGCTGGGGTAAAGATGGTGCGTGCCATAGGGTTGTGCCTTTCCACATCATCGTCGGTGACGAGCAATGATGGATTCCTGTTACCCGATGCCCTTTACCGGAGCGATATCTCTTATCAACTTCGCCACTTCGCCAGGATTCAGGTGGATACCGAACGTATTCTCCAGGATTGCGGGCAAATCCTGGTCCCGGAGTTCCCGCCGGTTCATGCTGCCATCCGGTCGAGCCGTGACGAATTCGCGTCCTCGCAGGGTATGCCGAACCTCCGGAGTCATCCGGATGGCGACGATTTGCCCGACGAAGGGCGATTTGGGATGAGTGGAGGTGTAATGATTGTAGACGGCATAATCATTGAGGTGACGGGGTTCACGGGTGAATGCGTACAAGTCTGTCCAACCATCCGGTCCCTGGGAGCGTAGCCGCCATGTGCCGTTATCCTGCCGGGTAATCCCGTTGGTCCACGCGCCTTGATGGACAACGACTCCATCCTTGAGCGGAATCGGTTCCAGCAGCGCGGCCCCGAATCCAACATCGGCGAGCCACATCCGGTCACCCAGCGAGACGATGAGCGTCATGTGGGTTTGTGGTCCCGGCTTGTCCGGTTGAACCCGGGCGACCAACCTGTGAACCTCAAATCCGAGGTTTTCCAGGAGCGCGGCGAACAACAGGTTGTGCTCATAGCAGTACCCGCCTCGTTTATGACGCAGGAGTTTATCCTGGAGATCGCCAAGGGCGAGTGAGATCCCTCGTCCAAGCGGGATGTCCAGATTCTCGAACGGGATGTGCCCTGCATGCGCGCGGTGGAGATTATACAGTGTCTCCATCGACGGTATGAGAGGGCCATCGTAGTCGATGCGTCGCAGGTATACATCAACGTCCAGTTGCCCGATTTCCCATGCATCCGGAACCTGGGGTGGGGGCATTATCTCCTGATTACCTCGCTTTTCGATGACGGTCATGGATCCTCTTTTCCTGTGCTGAACTTCGCCGTGCAGAAGCCTCATGCCTGCACCATAGACCTTCAAGTGGGGTTGAAGTCAAGATTGGGTGAGTGAACGGGTGAGGATGGATCCATTGACACCGGATGCGGGTTCCGGGCATCGTCGCCATTCCGTGACAGCATGCATGAGGTCCAGGTAGTCTGAAAGTCAGTGGCCGTTTTGGCCACGCCTCCGGGCGTGCGCCACGATCGCGGTACGGCTGGTCACATTCAGCTTGCGAAGGATGTTGCTGACGTGCTTCTTGACGGTGCGCTCGGTGATGAACAGCCGTTCACTGATCTCAGAATTGGAGAGCCCGTCCGTTAGCAAGGAAACGACTTCCTGCTCCCGGGCGGTCAGGTACCTGCTGCTACCGGATACGGAGTTGAAGTTCGGCTTCTGCCCGGAGGTCAACGAGGCTTCCCGGCTGTTTCGAAGCTCGATTTGATGGAAGAATGGGGTGAGGTCGTGACCCGGCGTTTCGAATGCGCGCACGATTGACTCATCCCCCCGTTCCGCCTGGGCCCGGCGCAATAGGGCGATCGCCTCGTCGTGCTGTCCGTCAAGCCACCGCGCGACGACACCCCACAACATGATCGAGATCATTTCAACCCTGCGCCTTTTCTTGCTCCCCTCGACAAGGGCCTGGTCGCACAGGGTGATGGCTTCGTCAAACCGTCGTTCCGCGATCCGTAACTGCAGGAGCGTTGCAATCGCGTTGAGTTGCCCAAAGGTCTGGATCCACTGGCGATTGAGCGGATACCAGTAATTCTCCCAGGCATGGGCTGCAACCAGGTTTCCATCCTCAATGTCCCACGACGCCCGAATGGTTTCTACCTGCATCAGGTCGGACTGGTTGCCGAACTTTGCTGCCCTTGCATGAGCCTTCTCCAACCGGGTATTGGCGAGGTCCCTCTGCCCCAGGGCATGGGCGATCCGGGCGCCAAGAGCCAGGGCATCCGCATGCCAATTGTCGGGAGGCTCCTGCGTGAGGCTGGTGAGGCTTGGGGATATCAGTGCTTCCGCGCCATCAAGGTCATTTGACTCAAATCGGAGGGTAGCCGTCAGGAAATGGAAATACGGGAGATGCTGGGTGAACGTCGAGGGGACATTTTTCAGGCCATACTCGTACAGTTCGCTGGCGAGAGAGAGGTTCCCTCGCAGGGCATGGTGATTTGCCAGTTGAGGCTGGATATTCATCCACCACGTCACCTGATGATGCGGCAGGAACGACGTGCAGGAGGCCGCCTCGGCGAGAGCGCGTTCCGCAGCCGCGTCATCTCCCAGGTCTGAGGCATTCTCAAAGACACCGGCCAGCGCATGAAGCCTCTCCCGGTACTGTGTTTGCGGAAAATGCTCCAGCGCCTCGTTGAAATACCGTAGAGCACCGGCGGTATCTCCGGCCCGGTGGAGGACGAATGCCCTGCAGTTCCTGGCATAGCCACGAACGACAGGGTCTGGGGATTCCTTCCAGTCAGGCAGGACTCCCGAGACGAGCGATGCCAGCGTGCTCGTGTCACCCCGGTGATACACGGCATGCGCGTAGGAATACGCCAGGTCCGGATGCTGCCGTATCGTCGATGCTGGCAGGTTGTCCAGTAACTGCCGTATCAGCACCGTGCGATCTTCCAGCGCCAGGGGGACGTGGAGCTTTCGCACCACGCGCGTCTTCAACGAGAGATCGTTGGTTTTGATCGCCTCTTCCAGAGCCAGGTCGGGCTGATCGTGGGAGAGCAGATAGTCGGCTGCTCGCTCAGAGGCCTGTAACCTGTTTTCATGGGATAGCCGTCGTGTCGCGATCCGTTGCAGGCTATCCACGATCCATCGGGCGTACTCCATGGAAGAATGCGACTCGGTAACCTGGCGGCGAACGATGAACTGGCGTTCCAGGAATGAAAGGATGCGTTGCCCCGAATTGGTCCCGGTAACGGCGTTGGTGAATTCCGGTGTCAGGTAGGGCAGGCCGCAGGTGTGCAGGATGAAATCCTGGACATCCTCTGGCAGAACCGAAAGGACCTCCTCGGTGAGGTAGGTATCGATCCATCCGACGGTCACTCCTCCAACAAGCCGTTCGTTCCTGATCGAGTCCGGGATCGTTCGGGTCGCCAGGAGCGCAAGTCGGATTGCCGTGGTCCAGCCACCAACATGTTCGGTGAGTCTCCCGGCTTCGTTCCTGGTCAGACCATTCGCGGTGAGGGTTTTCGAGAGCTCCTGTGTTTCGGTGGTGGTAAACCCGAGTTTATCCTTCCCGATCTCCCGGATCTGACCGTCTGCCCGTACCCTGGCAAGCGCCAGGTTGGGCATGGTGCGAGTCAGGACCATCCAGTGGACATTGGGAATCCGGGCGGCGAGAAACCGGTTGAGCAATCCATACACCTCGTCGCTTTCGATATGGTGCAGATCGTCCAGGACGATCATGAGCCGCCGCACATCCGTTCTGGCTTTCAACATGACGAGAATGTCCGCCGCGGATATCGCGTGGTGATTGCCGTCCGCAAGCGACAGGGCGCTCAAAAGCTGGTCGAGGAATTGGCCGGGATCGTTGTAATCCGGGTCGAGCGACATCCAGGCAATGTCGCAGGATGTGTGCTTCGCCCACTGCGCTGCCAGCGTGGATTTTCCGTATCCGGCTGGTGCCGTAATCAATGTGATGGGAGCCAGCGTTGGCTCTTCGATCAGGGCAATCAGGCGCGGACGCGCGAGGATGTCACCTGCACCGGATGTGCAGTTGTCTTGTGACATAGGATCAGGTTCCTTGCTGGAAGCCGGATATGGTGACGAAGTAACGGAAACCGGCAGAACCGTCAAGATCTATCATCTTATTATCCCATAATTGATGGTGAGGCATTGGGGACATTCCGGGGGCCATCGCCAATTCTTCTGGGATGTACTTTCCCCTGGCGGTCCATCCTCTACCAGGGTTTGAATGTTGACAGACTACTGGCGCAGGTTGGCCGAAGTGGTCTCTGTACGCGCAATGTCGGGCGCGTTATTGATGCGTATGACCGGGCTGCGGTCTAATTGGCGTCTTCGTGATCTGGCCTCAGGTGCCAGTCATTGGCGGTGGACGTTTGCGGACGCTGCCGCTGACGATGAACACGACCGCCAGCAGGATCACGGTGCCTCCGATCAGAACATTGGGTCCGGTTGCGTCATTGTCGAGGGTCGCACCGAGGATGACGGCGATCACCGGGTTGACATAGGCATAAGTGGAAACCGTTTCAATTGGAAGCGTGGAATTCGCGTACATGTACGCGCTGTAGGCAAGCAGCGATCCGGCGAGCACCAGCCACAGAAACCCGATCCACGATCGTTGGGATATTTCGCCGATGTCCAGGTCTCCGAATTCTCCTCGTACCCCGGCGATAGCGTAGAGAGCGATGCCGCCAAAGATCATCTGTAATCCGGATGCCATGAATGGCGAACGTGGCAGGGCGAGTGTGCGGGCCATCACGGTGCCACCCGACCAGAAGATCGGTGAAATCAACACGATGAATGCGGGAAGCAGCGGGACATCGCCTCCAGGTCCGCCAACCATGATCCCGATCCCGACGATGCCCACGATAAGCGCTCCGAATACGCGGGGATTGGGTTTGCGACGAGTGATGATTGCCGTGAAGAGGGCCATCCAGATCGGCGTGGTGGAAACGATAAGGGCGGCAAGGCTGGAATCGAGTTCAGTCTGGGACAGGCCGACGAGACCGGGTCCACCCACCATCATGATCACGCCCAGCAGGATCGACGATCGGATTTCCGGCCAGGTGAGCCGAAGCTTCCCCTTCAGGTACGCTGGCGCCGCAAACGCCAGCAGGGCGGGCGCGGCCACGAAAAACCTGCTGCCGGTCATCACGAATGGCGGAATCGTTTCGACTGCGGCCGACATCCCGAGATACGTAGACCCCCAGACGATCCAGACAACGAGCAGCGAGAGCCAGGGCAGGAGCGGCCTGCCTGATGTTTCGGTCATATTATGTGTGGTCCACAAGTAGGGGCGAAGTGCCGGGCGCAGAAAACTGCGAATTTAGTGTACGGCAGGTATGACTTCGGGTGCGAAACGCGGACCCGGGGTGTCCGCATAAGCCCATACAGTGGAGTTATGGCTATATATTGGCCAGAACCAGCACATACCGCGACGAGGATCATCATGACAAGCAGGACAGTCGCGCAGAAGATGGGAATTCGTGAAGGTCGCCGAGCGTATTTCGTGGATGCCCCGCAAACGGAGCTGGATGCGATGGCTCTGCCGCTTCTCGATGTCGTTCCTGGCACTGATGGAGATGTCGATTACATCCATCTTTTTACAACATCACAAGCCAGGTTGAGCGAAGTCTTGCCCACATTGAAGAGTCGACTCAACGCCAAAGGAATGCTTTGGGTTTCGTGGCCCAAGGGTGGGCAACTTGACACTGATCTCTCGCTGCATCACGTGATCCGGATCGGATACAACCACGGGCTCGTCGAGAGCACCTGCCTCAGCGTCAACAACACCTGGTCCGCGCTGAAATTCACCTGGCCCAAATCGGGTAAAGCATATAACAACAGTCATGCCGTCCTGAATCGGAACCCGGAGTGACCGGCGCTTCTTCGCTATTCGGAAAAGGGAGACGCACATGCCAACACGACTGAGCCTCACATCCATCACGATCGGCTGCCCGGACCCGCGCAAGCTCGCAACGTTCTATGCCCGGCTACTGGGTGCGGAAATCACATCCAGCGAGCCACCGATGCCTGAAGAGCCCGAAACTGCCGGGTGGGCGCAGGTGCGCACCACCAGTGATCGCGGCACCATCACGCTCAACTTCGAGTACGAATCGCAATGGCAAACCCCGACCTGGCCAAGTGAGCCGGGCAAGCAGCACATCACGCAGCATCTAGATATCCACGTTGATGATCTCAAACGAGCCACGGATTGGGCGCTGGAGTGTGGTGCAACCCTGGCCAGGTATCAGCCGCAGGACGATGTCCGCGTCATGATCGATCCCGCCGGTCACCCCTTTTGCCTCTATACTTGAACTCCCCCGGCATTAGGCCGGGGCGATGACCCGCAATGTCACCTCGCGCGGCGGGAACGGATTCTCCGGGCTGAAGCTCAGCACGACCGGTGGTACCCTGAACTCCTCGCTGTCATGGATGCGTTGGACATCTTCCAATAGCATGTCCGGTGAGACAATGGTCGCGGCAATCTGGTCGAGCGTCGACATGTGTTCGTCCGTGATCGATTCCCACGCTTCCGAAATGCCCCAGTCGTCCCACAGGAGCATCTCGCGCTTGTTAAGCGCTGCCACATCGTGCACCAGGTTATGCAGCATATATGGC
>Ga0182747_1001553_pt1 | contig 17590 bp, 14 predicted proteins | sample eDN3rd30CBELigBY_FD_128526 | JGI IMG/M metagenome (GOLD analysis project Ga0182747, IMG submission 128526) | Enriched backyard soil microbial communities from Emeryville, California, USA - eDNA 3rd pass 30_C BE-Lig BY (version 2) (version 2) | ecosystem: Environmental > Terrestrial > Soil >...
AATCCCCCTTATGGTGAAAGACTTGGGGAGAAAAAAGCAGTCGAACAAATGTATAAAGAAATGGGCGAGGCATTCAACGCACTTGATACATGGTCTAAATATATCTTAACTTCCAACGAGCAGTTCGAACAATTTTATGGTAAGCCCGCGACAAAAAAGAGAAAACTATTTAACGGCTTTATTCGTACGGATCTTTATCAATATTGGGGAAAAAGACCGCCGCGTCAAGATGATTTAAATCAAGACAAGTAATTCAAATGAAACATTATTTTTGTTGGAAACATGAAAGTTTTTTGGGGAGGGTACCATGCAAAAACGCTTGCCATTTGAAATTGCAAAAACGGAGTCTTTTTATGAAAAATTGGGTGAATGGATCGGAGACTTATTCTATGACATATTGCCCGAAGCAGGCTTCGAATTAAGAGATGAACAGATATATATGGCTTTTCAACTTGAAAATGCCTTCAAAGATAAAAAAGTAATGTTTGCTGAAGCAGGAGTTGGTACGGGGAAAACAATCGTTTACTTGCTTTATGCGATCATGTATGCTCGCTATACGAATCGCCCGGCTGTCATTGCCTGTGCAGATGAGACTTTAATTGAGCAGTTGGTGAAAAAAGAGGGAGATATCGCAAAGTTAGAGAAGGTCCTTGGACTCGATATCGATGTCCGCTTGGCTAAATCTCGAGATCAGTACCTATGTTTAAAGAAGCTGGATCAAACGAAGAACAATGACTTTTCCGATGAGATTGCAAGTATATATGAAAACCTGCCTGATTTCGTTCATTCTGTTGGCTCCATGCAAACTTTTGAAAAATATGGCGACAGAAGGGACTATCCAACATTATCTGATGAGAAGTGGAGTGAAGTTAGCTGGGATGCTGTCCAGGATTGTTTTTCATGTGAGAAGCGGCACCGCTGTGGGTTGACCCTACACAGAGAATATTACCGCCACTCTGAGGATTTAATTATCTGTTCCCATGATTTTTACATGGAACATATTTGGACAAAAGAATCGAGGAAGCGTGAAGGACAGCTGCCGTTATTACCCGAACATTCTTCCGTTGTTTTTGACGAAGGGCATCTTCTTGAATATGCGGCACAGAAAGCGTTAAGCTACCGTTTTACAGATTATACCTTAGAAACACTGCTTACAAGACTAATGGAAAATGAAGTCCGAGAAAAGACCTTATATAAGATAGAAGAGGCTTTATTAGATAATGAAGCATTTTTCGATGGAATTTCACAATTCTCCTCCCTTTCACAGGGGTCTGAAAAACAAATGATTACTAAGCACCCATTAGTATTGAAGACATGCAGAAAGCTTTTGTCCACTCTCCAATTCTTAGAAGAGGAATTAGTATTTGAAAGTGAGTTATATGTTATAAATGAATACGATTTGAAAATTGTAGAGGAATACCTGGAACAAATTACTTATTCTTTATCACTTTTTCTTCAGGAGTTAAATGGAATTACTTGGTTCGAAGAAAAAGGGGGAGAACGGACACTAGTGATTATGCCAAAAATGGTTGAAGAAGTAATGCGGGAAGAAGTGTTCACACAGAAAAAACCGTTTATTTTCTCTTCTGCAACGCTTGCAAATCAAAAATCGTTCGATTATATTTCAGCGAGTCTTGGTGTTGATGACTATCTTTCGTTCTCAGTGTCATCTCCCTTTGATTATGATGATAAGATGGACATTTACCTGCCTGTCTTTAAACAAGCAGACATGGACGGAAAAATTGACTATATTTTAAAGGGAATTCGCGAATCAGAGGGGCGTGCATTAATTCTTCTCAATAATAAAGAGGAGTTAGCATATCTTAAGAAAAATCTTTCTGGAGAAGTCCCATATCCTATTTATTTTGAAGGCGATGAAGAAATTAGCACACTTGTTTCTAAATTTCAGAATGAAGAACATGCGATTCTTTGTTCCATCCATCTATGGGAAGGCCTCGATATTCCAGGAAGATCGCTTGAAAATGTGATGATCTTTTCACTTCCATTTCCACCGAATGATCCTGTCTTTACCGCAAAAAAAGCGGGTGTGGAAAATCCGTTTACGGAGGTTGAACTACCGTATATGCTCCTTCGCTTACGTCAAGGTGTGGGACGCTTGATACGGAGTGAACAGGATCAAGGGGCAGTTCATATTATGGTAAATGAACATATTAACCCAGATGTATTAGAGAGGGTTAAAGAAGCTTTGCCTACTGAACCTAAAGCATGATAAAAAACGGAAGCACCGTAAAGTGTGCTTCCGTTTTTATATATTATCTTCCTAATAATTTGAGTCCTTCAGAGGTCATTTTATCCGGAGACCATGCTGGTTCCCAAACCAGATTTACATCTACTTTTTTTGTTTCTTCAATCCCCTCAACACTGTATCGCACCCCGCTTGTTATACTGTCATGGAGCGGGCAGCCTGGCGTAGTTAAGGTCATCGTAATTGTAACATCATTCGACTCTGTAATCTCAATATTATAAATTAATCCGAGGTCGACTACATTTATATTTAATTCTGGATCGTAAACACTTTTTAATGCACTTAAAATTTTTTCTTTGATATTCATCATAAACACCTCACTATTTTTTTAAAACGTGCAGGATACTGAATGCAATAATAATAAATATAATCGACAGGATGGTCTGTCCGATATTAAACAAAACAGTTATATGAAAGGTTAAGGCACAAAAGACTGACAAAATCGCTGCAATAAATATTGAAAACAAGGGGATAACAATTTTTTCATTCATCATTTCTTTTAATGAAGGAACCTTGTTTTTTCCTATTTCTTTACTATATTTAAATGTCCACCAAAGAAATGGAACGATTTTATATAAATAACTAACGATACTTAAGACGATCCAGAGTAATAAATAGGCGTAAACAAGCGCTCCTATAAGGTTCGTGAATCGATGATTCCATAGCATGATAAATGCTGCCAAATGAATCAAATTCCCCAATCCAATCGCAACAAGTGCGAACGTAAATGGTTTATCTAATGTTTTTTTTAATCGTTTTTTGATAATAAGGCTAATATGCCAGCTAAAAATAGTAAAACCGACTAAGAGTAAAAAGAATCCTATTTTCAATAGCAGACTGTTATTGGTAAAGAATGAAATTAATGATAGGAAAAGACCAGAAATATAAAACGTAAATACATATTTTGCTTGGACCATCGGAAAACCATGGGATAAGGAAAACATCGGCACCATCTTGTAAGAGAATCCGAAAATTAACAGTGTAAACCAGCCTGTAATCCCCAGTAATAAATGGGCTTTAAAGATGGATTGATAATATTCCCCAGCAAAACCTGTTTTTAAACAATATATTAGGGTAATCCCTAAGGAAATTGTAATAAATAAACAAACAAGCGCGGAACCTACAAAAGCAGTAAGAATAGTTGGTTTTGCTTGTGTTTTAAGGGTCATAAACATTTGGAATAAGAACATTAAGATCCCAAGCAGCATGAGGATGCCGGGTAGCATCGCATTTTGCGGCGACCAATATAACATCCCTGAAAATGAAACAATTCCAACGGCTGTTACGAAGAATTGAATAAATCCGAATGTTTCATTCCATATTTTAGTTAGGAAAGCAACTGGTACCAATTGATACATCGATCCCATGGCAGCCATTAATGACCAGCCTAAAACTAATAAATGGGCTGAAGACCAGATCACAGGAATTCTAAAAGTCCCTGAAGCTATTAATTGACCATTTACTAATAGGAGAATTTGCGAAAGTACTAATGCAATTAAACTAAACAAAATAAATGAAAATGGAAGTTTAATATTTGTTTCACTTCCCATATTTTGAGGAAGCATGATCATTCACCCCGCTTACCGGAAGATTTCAATTTTAAAACTTCCGTCACTTTGTTGTTCTGTTCGTTGTTGATAACCCAATTCCTCAAGCTGCTCATAGAGAAACATGGGCCTTCTATCATTAATTATTGTTAATGTTTCATTTTCTCCGAGGGTTTCCAAGGCAGCTAAGGTTCGCATCATTGGTTGTGGCGGTTCTAAACCGCGATTATCTAAAATCATACAATTTCCCCTTCTTCCTTAAGCTTTTTTTGTGAAAGTTACTTTCCAATGCTTATGATCAATTTCTTCTTCCTCGTGTGTAAAGCCTTTCGCCTTTAATACCGTGAAGAGTGGTGAGGGTTTAAAAGGGGCATGTAGGATAAAGATATCATTTCCTTTTAGCTCCTTAATTGCCTCCATAATTTTTTGGAAGGGTTCTATTTTATTCTTTAAATCTTCTCTTACATCTAGTTCAATAATTTTCTGTTCCATTGTATTTACATCTCCCTATATTTAATTGAAATCTATTTATTAATAGAACAATTCCTGTTGAAGTGCATCCCGGTCGATAAGGTAATACCCCTCCTCGTCGAGTGTAATAAAGTTTTTCTTTTTCACTTGATTAATCGTCCTGCTTACCGTCTCTCTTGAGGTACCAATCATATTAGCTAATTCACGATTGGTAAACTGTGTGGTGAGTCTATAACGGCCATCAATCATTTCTCCATTAGATTTACAAAGCCTAACCAGCAGTAAAATAATTTGTTCAAAAGTATTATGAAGTACCTGTGCTTCTAATCTTCCTTGTAAATCTACTATTTTTTCTCCCAATACTTTAAAGAGTTTAATACAAAGTTCTGGATAGGTAATGAGAATTTCTTCAAACTTATCAATCGGAATGATAATGAGATTAGCATCCTCCATTACTTCAGCATGGGCTGGAAAATTGCCCTTTCTGAAAAATCCTGCATGTGGAAACATTTCACCAGGCTCAAGGACGGAAATTAGTTGTTCTTTACCTGATAGGTCTGTTTTGCAAATCTTAATCTTTCCACTATGAATAAAAAACACGCGGTCAAGTGGATCGTCCTGCATAAAAACATACATCTTATGTTTATAAAACCGAGTTTGTGCAATCTTCACGATTGGCTTCAGTTCTTCTACTGACAATTCCTTAAAGATGGGGACAACAGATAATCTATTCACAATGTCTTCTTGCCTCATTAACATCACCTTCGTATTAGTAATTATGATTTAGTTAGATTGTAGCAATGTTTTACAAGTAATAATGTGACCTCCGTCATAGTTAACTAGTTTTTATGAAAATTATTCTCAGTCTAACAGGTGTGTGGCAAATATCACAGGAAAAGGATGAAATGCTTCACTTTGTGTCAGACTTGTGAAAGTTACAATACGAAAGGTAATGAAACACGAAAGGATGAAGGGTTATGGAAATACAACGAGGAACACCACCAAAAAAAGTGGTGAAGGCGAATAAAAATGCATTGCTTAAATCAGTATTAGTGATCACAATATTGCTCAGCTTCACTGTTTTACTAGTTGGGGGATATTGGATTTTTAAAGAACAGGCACCAAGACCTGTCGAAGTAACTAATGAAAAAGGTGAAGTTCTATTTACAAAAGAATCCATCATGGGTGGACAGGCCGTTTTTCAAAAGTACGGATTAATGGATTATGGTACTGTTTTAGGTCACGGTTCATATATGGGTCCTGACTATACGGCGGAAGCTTTAAAGCTATATACTGAGGGAATGCAAGACTTTAGGGCAAATGAACAATATAGTAAAGACTATGCTTCTTTAAATGATGATGAAAAATCAGCAATTAAAAATAAAGTAATCAAAGAAATGCGGAAAAACCGTTATGACTCAAGCAGCGATACCATGAAGTTAACAAATGCACAGGCGTTTGGACTTGAAAGAGTTAGAGAGTACTATAAAGAGGTATTCACTAAAGGTGACGGCTGGGGATTAAAGCCAAATCTAATTAAAGAAGGCGACATGCCTAAAACAGATCGTGCGTATGTTGCAAAAGGCGACCAAATTACACAAATATCAGATTTCTTCTTCTGGACTGCCTGGCTTTCAAGTACGGTTCGTGAAGGTGATAAAATTACTTATACGAATAATTGGCCATATTATGAAGACGCAGGCAACCAATTATCCTTTTCAGCCGTTTGGTGGAGCGGGGCAAGCATTACATTATTTGTATTAATGGTAGGAATTATCCTATTCGTGTTCTACCGTTATAATTTTGGAATGCAGGAAGCGTATAAAGAAGGTAATTTCCCGCAGATTGATCTACGAAAAATGCCAGTGACAAGTTCACAAGTGAAAACAGGGAAATACTTCGTGATTGTTGCTGCTTTATTCTTTGTACAATGTATGTTTGGGGCTTTACTAGCTCACTATTATATCGAACCAGATAGTTTCTTTGGAATGAAGTGGATTCATGATATTCTTCCATTTAATATTTCAAAAGGTTACCACCTGCAGCTGGCTATTTTCTGGATAGCTACAGCCTGGCTTGGAATGGGAATTTATGTTGCACCGCTTGTTGGCGGGTATGAACCTAAGAAACAAGGTCTATTAGTAGATATTTTATTCTGGGCACTGGTTGTTCTTGTTGCCGGAAGTATGGTTGGAGAATGGCTTGGTGCAAATGGTTATTTAGGAAACAAGTGGTTCTTATTTGGACATACAGGTTGGGAATATATTGAACTAGGACGTGTTTGGCAGCTCATTCTCATTGTGGGGATGCTTATCTGGCTGTTTATTGTTTATCGTGGAGTCAGGGCAGGTCTTAAGCGAGAAACAGATAAAGGCGGACTCATTCACCTATTATTCTACTCAGCGATTGCTGTACCAGCTTTCTATATTTTTGCCTTATTTATCAACCCAGGTACCAGCTTTACATTTGCCGATTACTGGCGCTGGTGGATTATCCACTTATGGGTAGAAGGTATTTTTGAAGTGTTTGCAGTTGTAGTTATTGGTTTCTTATTGGTTCAACTGGGCCTCGTAACGAAGAAATCTACCGTAAGACAACTTTATTTCCAATTGATCCTTCTCTTGGGCAGCGGGGTAATCGGAATCGGGCACCATTATTACTACAATGGTTCTGCAGAAATTTGGCTGTCTCTCGGCGCTGTATTCTCTGCATTAGAAGTTATTCCGTTAACATTGTTAATCCTTGAAGCATATGAGCAATACAAAATGATGCGTGAGGGTGGAGTAAATTTCCCTTACAAAGGAACATTCTGGTTCTTAATCTCAGTTGCCATTTGGAACTTAGTCGGTGCAGGTGTGCTTGGCTTCTTGATTAACCTGCCTGCTGTCAGCTATTTTGAACATGGACAATTCTTAACCCCAGCACACGGCCATGGTTCGATGATGGGGGTATACGGTATGTTCGCATGTGCAGTACTTCTTTACTCCTTAAGAAATATTGTAAAGCCAGAAGCATGGAATGATAAATGGATTAAAATCAGCTGTATCTTGTTAAACATTGGACTCGCAGGAATGGTGTTCCTATCCTTACTTCCAGTCGGATTCATCCAAATTAAAGAAGCATTTAATCATGGATATGCAGCATCTCGTTCAGCATCTTTCTTACAAAAGGATATTGTTGAAAAATTATTAACTTGGCGCGCGGTGCCTGACACCATATTCTTAATTGGCGTAGTGATATTGTTAGTATTCTGTATTAAGGCAATCTTTAATTTGAGAAAGCCAACACATAAAGAAGGAGAAAAGCTTCCAGTTAAAGATTTATCAATAGATGAAGAGTAATCATTAAAAATCCGCAAAGGTCAGCTTTGCGGATTTTCTTTGCTCTTTTTCTCAAAACACTCAAAACAATAGATTTCTTTCTCCTCTGTATGGATCCCGTTAAAAAAACCATCCAAACAATAGATTTCTTTACTACAGCATGTACACTTTCCAATGAGTTCCTTCATTGTCATCCCCCCGTTTAAGCAAAATCATGTTTTTGGTGTGATGCCTCTCACTAAGTTTTCATACAGGGTTTAATATAATAAAAGAGAAGTTAACAAATTAATAGGAGTGATAATAATGCAAACATACGCAAAAGTTATCAATGTACCAGATTTCCCACCACGTGAGAAACATCCTACCATTTTTAATGGCTTTGACGAACTAGCATCTGGTGAAACGATGATGATTGTCAATGACCACGATCCAAGACCATTGTTATATCAATTCATGATGGAAAGACCAGAGCAATTTTCTTGGGAGTACCTTGAAGAAGGTCCAGAAACTTGGAGAGTAGCTATTGCTAAAAAGTAGTTCCCTTAAAAATTAATTTCAATTAAACTTGATTAACTTAACCATTGCTAAATTTTCCAATCTATTTATTTTCCAGGATTCATCCTCTTTTCCCTATATTTCTATTTTACAACAGAATTTCTTTCTGTTGTTTTTTTATTCCGATGGTTATAGCCATTTACCTATTTTTCTGAATAATGTGTTAAAATTTAAATGGGAATCTAAAGGGGGATATGGAATGAATAAGCAGCTACTAGAAAAAGAGTTTTTGGATTACGTGAAAAAGATGTCAGCCTATAATGAAGCATTAGGATTAATATATTGGGATTTAAGAACAGGGGCTCCCAAACAAGGTGTGGAGCGACGGTCTGAAGTGATTGGAATGCTTTCCTCGGAAGTATTTAAAATGTCTACCTCTGAGGAAATGGCTGCATATATAGCAAGTTTAGGAAAACAGCCCCTGTCCGAAAGAACTAGAAAAATTCTCGATGAGTGCAAAAAAGAATATGAACGAAATAAAAGAATCCCCGCTGAGGAGTATAAAGAGTTTGTCATTCTCCAATCTAAGGCTGAAAGTGTTTGGGAGGAAGCGAAAGAACATTCAGATTTTGCTTTGTTCAGTCCTTACTTAGAAAAACTGGTTGCTATGACTAAGAAATTCGTAGGTTATTGGGGGCATGAACAAAACAAATACGATGTGTTATTAGATATGTATGAGCCTGGTATGACGATGAATGTATTAGATCAAGTATTTGCGGAACTAAGGGAGAAAATTGTGCCTTTAGTCAAACAAATTTCAGAGTCGTCAAACAAACCTAAAACTGATTTTCTATTTAAAAAATTTCCTAAGGAAAACCAACGTGAATTGAGTTTAAAAATTCTTGAAAAAATGGGTTATAATTTCAAAGCAGGCCGTCTGGATGAAACGGTTCATCCCTTTGCAACAGGATTAAACCCTGGTGATGTCCGTGTGACCACAAATTATAATGAAAACGACTTTCGTACTGCCGTTTTTGGGACGATACATGAAGGTGGTCATGCTTTATATGAACAGAATATTTCTAAATACTTAATTGGTACACCGCTTTGCACGGGTACCTCTATGGGGATTCATGAGTCGCAGTCCCTTTTTTATGAGAATATCCTGGGAAGAAGCTTTTCATTTTGGAAAAATAATTACCAACTGCTGAAAGACTATGCAACTGGACAATTTGACCAAGTGGAAATTGAAGATTTTTATCGTGCTATTAATGAATCGAAACCATCATTCATTAGAATTGAAGCGGACGAACTAACATATCCGCTCCATGTGATAATTCGTTATGAAATTGAAAAAGGGTTATTTAATGATGAAATTGCTGTGAAGGACTTACCAAAGATATGGAATGATAAGTACGAAGAGTATTTAGGCATTCGTCCTGAAAATGATGCATTGGGTGTGCTGCAGGACGTCCATTGGGCGGGAGGCAGCTTTGGTTATTTCCCTTCCTATGCCTTAGGGTATATGTATGCAGCACAATTTAAGCAGAAAATGGTCGAAGATCTACCGAATTTTAATCAATTAGTCGAAGAGGGGAACCTTATTCCAATCAAAGAATGGCTGACAGCTAATATCCATCGATACGGCAAAATGAAAAAGCCGCTTGAAATCTTACAGGATGTTACCGGAGAGGGCCTAAATCCCAAATATTTAATTGATTATCTATATGAGAAGTTTGGAAAGGTATATAGATTAAATTAATGAAACAAGACTTCAATCGAAAAGATTGAAGTCTTGTTAAATTATTAATATTTTGCTTTGAGAATTGTCCTGCTCCAGGGCGTTTGCGCTTTTCTTATTACCATTTACTCCAGGTCTGGAATCCTTTTGAGCCTGGAGGGGAGTTTTGAATAATATCGATAAATGGAATCGTGTAAGCGAAAAGAATTAAGGCTGCGGCAATTCCTAGCCATAATTTCCAGTTTTCAAATACCATTGGTGCTTTTTCCTCAAGATTCTCAGCTACCGCTACAGGGAATTCTTCATCCCCTTTAGGAGCAAAGAAGGCAAGATTGATGAATATGATAATCATCAGAATAATTCCTAGGAATAAAATTGTTCCACCCACTGCTTGTGCAATTTGATATGGAACCCATTCAGCTGCTTGTTTGGCTCCACCATAAGTAGAGAATGCAGAACGTCTTGGTCCGCCTAAAAGGCCTTGGAAGTGCATGGCACCCGACATGAAGGCCATTCCAATGAACCATACCCAAGCTTGAATGATACCTAATTTATTCATAGCTTTTGTTAATTTGCGGCCGGTTAAATGTGGAACAAGCCAATAAGAAATTCCAAAGAACGTTAATACAACGGATGTTGCCGCAGTTAAATGGAAGTGACCAGTTACCCAAATGGTGTTATGCACCACTTGGTCCATTTGGTTGGAAGCGTTAATGATCCCACCAGCACCAGCAGGAATAAATGAAGCCATCCCAATAAATGGAACAGTAAACCTAGCGTCATTCCAAGGCAGAACTTTAAACCAGCCAAAAAGGCCTGTTGCTCCTTTTGAGCGACCATATCTTTCAAACGTAGCGAATAACGAGAAAGCAGTCATTAATGATGGAATAATAACCATGAATGTTAAGATAACCTGTAAGAATTTCCAAGCAGGGTCAATCCCTGGCTCTGTTAATTGGTGGTGAAAACCAACCGGAATCGAGAAGAGCAGAAACAAAATAAATGACAAGCGTGCCAATGAATCAGAGAAAATTTTTCCACCGATAATTTTCGGGATAATCGCATACCAGCACATGTACGCAGGTAAAAGCCAGAAATAAACGAGTGGGTGACCAAAATACCAAAATAAAGTCCGACTTACTAATACATCAACAGTATCCACTAATCCAAGCGACCAAGGAAGTAATTGGAACAATACCGTTGCTGCAACGCCCAATGTAGCAATAATCCACATGACAGTATTTATTACAGCCATAAAACTTAATAATGGACTTGGCTGACCTGGATTGTTTTTTCGCCATTTTGCATAGGTCATGATTTGAGCCGAACCATCAATCCAGCTTCCAATTACTACAAACGTTAAACCTAAGTAAAAAATCCAATGTGCTTTAAGTGGTGCATAAAAAGTGTAAAGTACAGAAGCTTCTTTTAGCAAAACCATGGTTGCTGCCATTAAAGTTCCTACTAACATTATCCAAAAACCGATCCAGCCGCTTCGGCGGGCAGCAATTGAATGACCTCCAGTGGTTCTGCTTACCGCAGCATATTGAAATCCCATAATAAAAAACGTCGTTAAAACCAATCCCATTAAAACACCATGGACAGTTAGGATTTGGTAATAATCAATGCCCCATGGAAGCTCCCATTTTCCGGAACGGACAAGGGTTTGTAATAGCCCCATTAAACCTCCAAGTGCAAGAGCAGAGAAGGCAACAAAAAAATGCGCCATTGAAAGCTTTGCATCTCGCGGGTCCACTTTTACTTTCGTTGTTATGGAGTTAGTCATTATTTTTTCACCTCAATCATCGAACTCATTAAATGATGTCCAGCACCACAATATTCATTACAAACAATTAAATATTCTCCTGCTTTATCAAATGTTGTCGTATATTCACTGACATAACCAGGCTCCAGCATCATGTTGATATTTGTTCCCGCAACCTCAAAGCCATGGACGACGTCTTTAGTTGTAGCAATAACTTTCACCTTTGCTCCAAGTGGTACTTCCACTTTTACTGGATTATAGGAGAAAGCCGAAGCAACATAGACTAACTCATAGTCCCAATCTTTCCCTTCAACCTTATGTAATCCCGGTTTATCAAAGGGTTTCGTTTGATCGACCTTATCTACATTAATCGTCGTTAAACAGCTCGGCGGCTTGTTGCCAAGATAGAACGCGCTTACACCTACAGTTGTTAAGAAAACAACCAGAGCGCCAATTCCAAAGGCTAGCCAAATTTTTTCGAATTTATGCATATGCATAATCTTTTCCCCCTTCAATCATTAAAAACGATCAACAAATAAGTAATAGACACTTACCCAAGTAACAACAATAAAAGCTCCTAATAAGAAAACGGACGCTAATGTCCCTTTAAGAGAAGAGCTGTCTTCAATTTCTGTTTTATTGTTTGTTTTAAGTTCCGCCTTCGCCATCCCCCGCACTCCCTTCAGAGTAATAAAATAATTGATTAGTTCTCTTTCATAATACAAAACAATTGTGAGGAAAAAATAACAAATATCATAGTTCACGAATTGTTCATTCCTTAGGTATCTACTATGTTAATATTATAAAATTGATATAACAGTGATTTATATCACAATCACCCCGGGGTATTTGTGAATAAAATGTGAACTATCACACTTCCTCTGTGATAAAAGTAATTGAATAATCCTTCATAAACGATAAAAAGATATCTTTTGGAATCAATGTCACACTCTCGAAGTTCGAAAATATGATAATAATAAATCTTATTTTCCTCTAGAAAAGAGTGGATTTTTGTGGAAAAATATTATTGCGAACGATGTCGTCTCTTGTATGACAATGTGGAAATTTGTAAAATTTGTGGAACTGTAGTAAAAAATAAAATTAAGATTGAAGTTCAAAAGCAGCCTGATAAAAATTAGATCAAGAAAAGCATATTACTTGCTTTTCTTTAGGAAGTTAAAATTGGAAAACATTAGCTAATGAACGAAATTAGCATCCATTATATAATTTAAGAGCACAGCAACAACCTTCAAAACGTTTGCTCCCTTATAGAGAAACTTCGGTTTCTCCCTTAAAGGGGGCTTTTTTTTATGTGCTGACCTTTCTGCATAAATATCTCCAAGCTGGAAAAAATACCCTTACATAGCTTGAAGGAGATAAGATATGCCGACGATAATTTCAGTTGCAGAGGTAACGCCGCCATTTGAAGTAAACCAAAATCAAGCATCGGAGTTTGCCCGCGAGCTGTTCTCCGATTCTTTTAAGGACATTGAAAGACTTTTACGCGCCTTTCAAAATGGCCAAATTGAAAAAAGGCATTTTGTAAAAAACATTGATTGGTTTAAAGAAGATAAAACGTTGGAAGAAAAAAATACGGCTTATATTGAGTCAGCGGTTGAACTTGGAAGAGAAGCAATCGAGAAGTGTTTATATAATTCTGATTTCTTAACAAGGGAAATCCCTTATCAGGAGATTGACGCCATTTTTTTTATTTCAACCACCGGAATGGCTACTCCAAGCATCGAAGCGAGAATTATGAACTTACTTCCCTTCCTGCCTCATACTAAGAGGGTTCCAATATGGGGACTTGGTTGTGCAGGTGGTGCTGCAGGGTTATCAAGAGCCCGTGAATACTGCCTTGCTTTTCCGAAAGCAAAGGTCCTTGTACTTTCTGTGGAACTTTGCAGCTTGACCTTTCAACGTAATGATCTATCGAAAAGTAATTTCATAGGTACATCCTTATTTGCTGATGGTGTTGCCTGTGCGTTAGTTTGCGGTGATGATTCAAATTATTGTGAATACAGAAAGAAGAAGACTTCACCCTTCATTATTGCAACTCAGTCAACACTTATGCCGGATTCCTTAGATGTGATGGGATGGGATATAAAGAGTAACGGGTTATATGTCGTTTTTTCTCGCGATATTCCTCATATAATTGAAAATTGGTTGAAGCCGAATGTAACGGAGTTTCTAGTAGAAAATCATGTAGAACTTGAAACAATTAACTATTTTATTGCCCATCCAGGTGGAAAAAAGGTAATCGATGCTTATGTAAAATCATTAGAAATTCCTCCCTCAATGACTAAGGTTTCACTTGATGTGCTAAAACAGTTTGGAAATATGTCTTCAGCGACAATCCTTTTTGTGCTGAAGCGATTCATGGAGAAAGAAATTCCAAAAGGTGCCTATGGTCTTGGTACTGCTCTTGGGCCAGGGTTTAGTTCAGAACTGCATTTAATGAGGTGGAGGTAAATGGAAGGATTTCTTGTATTCGAAATCATCATTGGCTTCATTATTTTTCAACGTGTGGTTGAACTTTGTATCGCAAAACGGAATGAAAAATGGATGAAGAACCAAGGTGCTATCGAATTTGGTAAAAAACATTATCGATTGATGGTTTTGATGCATGTACTGTTCTTTATTTGCCTAGTTGCTGAAAAAGTTTATGAGAATAGGGAACTCTCTTATTTTTGGCCGATCCTCTTATCAATTTTCTTATTGATGCAAATCATGAGAATTTGGGTGATTATTTCACTTGGAAGGTATTGGAACACGAAGATAATTGTTTTACGAGATGCAAAGGTGATAAAAAAAGGTCCTTATCTTTATATCAGACATCCCAATTATTTTGTGGTTGCGATAGAAATAGCTGTGGTACCTTTATTATTCAACTGCTATATAACGGCGTGTCTCTTTACTATCCTAAATAGTATTATCCTTATAGTTCGGATTACTGAAGAAGAAAAAGCGCTTATGGAATTGACGGAATATGAAGGGATATTTCAGGATCGAAATCGTTTTCTCCCTAAAGTTGTTAAAAAAGTGTGACAATTTGATAAGGACTATTGAAAATGATTATCACCTATGTTAAAATTTGATTAACAATGAAAATCATTCTCAACAACCTTGATAAGGAAGGTGTTACATATGGCTTTTGCTTTAGTTGGCGGAACGGTTATTATTTATGCATTTGTCATGAAGCACGTGTTAAAAAATGTTACCCATTAAAAATAAATATCTACCTTTTTTGAGCCAAGGCCGGTAACCTTGGCTTTTTGTCGTTTTTGGGAAAAATTTGTTTTAAGAAAAAATGTATCAGGATAGGAAAAGTTTGAATTATCGTATAAAATAAAAAATATTACAAAGTTGTTAAGGGGAATAAGTAATGATAAAAATAGCGAACCAAGAAGAAGCCATCCAGACATTGAAAACGAAAATCATATCAATATATGAATATTTAATGAATCAAGAGGATTTTGAACATGCAAAAAAAATTAAACAATTAGCCAAAAAGTTAGAGAACAGAGAGTTTCTAATAGCTTTTTGCGGTCATTTTTCTGCAGGGAAATCGACAATGATTAACCAACTAGTGGGTGAAAAATTATTGCCATCGAGTCCAATTCCTACCAGTGCAAACTTGGTGAAAGTAAAAGCAGGGGAAGAATACGCCAAAGTCTTCTTCAAAAATGAAACACCTCGTATATATTTAGCACCTTATGATTATGAATTAGTAAAGAATTATTGTAAAGACGGCGACCAAATTGAAGAAATCGAAATAAGTCACAGTGATATTGGTCTGCCCGAACATACTGTCATTATGGATACACCTGGCATTGATTCAGCTGACGATGCCCACCGAATTGCAACGGAGTCGGCCATCCATCTTGCTGATTTGATTCTTTACGTAATGGATTATAACCATGTCCAAGCAGAGTTGAATTTTTTATTTACAAAAGAATTGACTGAAGCAGGGAAAGAAGTTTACTTAGTCATAAACCAAATTGACAAACACAATGATGAAGAACTAAGTTTTCTGGAGTTTCAAAACAGTGTGGAAGATTCGTTTGCATCATGGGGGGTTAAACCAGCAAGAATATTTTATACTTCATTGAAGCATGAAACCCATCCCTTCAATGAATTTCACGATCTTCAAGGTTTTATTAGAGAAAAATTGTCCTCTAAAGATCAATTATTAGTTCCATCCATATTTCAATCTTTGAAGAAAATTACACAGGATCATATCCAGCAAAGGCATATATTAGATCAAGAGAATTTGGCGCCTATTCTGGCGATTCTAGATGAATTATCTGATGAAGAAAGAAGTACATTGTCCAATGCTGCCGAAGAAGCGGTAGGTAACCTCAAGACATTAAAAGATGGGGTGGCTGGAATTGAAAAGGAATTTGATCATCAAATTGCCCAAATCCTTAAAAACGCCTATCTGATGCCCTTTCCAACCAGAGAATTGGCTGAAAGTTATTTGGAATCATGTCAGCCAGAATTTAAGATTGGATTTTTGTTTTCTAAGCAAAAGACAGCAGAAGAGAAAAAGGTAAGGCTGGATCGTTTCCAGCATGATATTCTTGATAAAACGAAAGCTCAGTTAGAATGGCATGTCCGCGAATTTTTACTAAGCACATTAAAAGAAACTGGACTTGATGAGGGGGAACTGCTGGGATTGGCACAATCTTATTCCATCAATGTTCCAACAAGTCTCTTAACAGAAGCAGTAAAGCCCGGTGCACGAGTATCTGGTGAATATGTATTACATTATACAGAAGATGTGGCCAATGAAATTAAAAAACTGGCACGAATCCAACTCACGACTTTTAAAGAGGAGTTTCTTAAAGCATTAAAGGAACGAACCACCAAACTAATAGGGAAGTATGAACAAGAACTAAAAAGCACAGATCGATATGTTAAGGCATTAACAGAATTAAAAAAATCGCAGCAGAAAATTACCTTGATGGAAACAAAAATCGAAGAGTTATTAACATCGGATGTTGTGCTGCAAGAAGATAGTTATCATCTTTTTGAACAGGATGAAGAAGTATTTGAGGTGGTCAGAGCTCAGCCAACCACTAGCACTGATTCAACTGTCACCAAAACTTCTAAGCCTGAACCCTTTGAAATACCGATATCTAAGGAAACGGAAGTAAATTCATCGAAAGACCATTTAATTAAAACTGTAGAACGTCTCAGCCTTACTTCAACATTAATTAAAGACATTCCTGGGTTTCAAAAGCTCTCAACGGAATTAGCGGAAAAAGCAGAAAGACTTGCAAACAAAGGGTTTACCGTCGCATTATTTGGTGCTTTCAGTGCAGGCAAATCATCCTTTGCCAATGCACTTATGGGTGAAAAGGTATTACCTGTTTCACCAAATCCTACCACGGCTGCGATTAATAAAATTAAACCAGTTACGGAAAATCATCCTCATGGCACAGTGCTTGTTAAATTTAAAGATGCATCAGCCATGCTGGAGGATGTTAATCGTTCTTTAAAAGTATTTGAACACCAGGTTGCAGATTTAGAAGGTGCATCCAAGCAAATAGATCAGATTATGCTTCAAACAGGGCAAGAAGGTGGAGTTTTAGAAAAGACCCATTATGCCTTCTTGCAGGCATTTATGAAAGGCCATGCATCATATGGGAATTTGTTGGGAACTGTTCTCGAAACGGATGTTACTGAATTTAGCGAGTTCGTCGCAAAAGAAGAAAAATCTTGCTATGTCGAATGGATCGAGCTCTATTATGATTGCGAGCTAACCCGAAAAGGCATCACACTTGTTGATACACCTGGAGCAGATTCAATCAATGCTCGTCATACCGGTGTAGCCTTTGATTATATTAAAAATTCAGATGCGTGTTTTTTTGTTACGTATTACAACCATGCATTTTCTAAAGCTGACCGTGAATTCTTAATCCAACTTGGACGTGTGAAGGAATCATTCCAAATGGATAAAATGTTTTTTATTATCAATGC
>Ga0182747_1001556_pt1 | contig 17562 bp, 10 predicted proteins | sample eDN3rd30CBELigBY_FD_128526 | JGI IMG/M metagenome (GOLD analysis project Ga0182747, IMG submission 128526) | Enriched backyard soil microbial communities from Emeryville, California, USA - eDNA 3rd pass 30_C BE-Lig BY (version 2) (version 2) | ecosystem: Environmental > Terrestrial > Soil >...
GGCCAGCTGCTGGTGGACGAGTTCCAGGACACCAACGCCATCCAGTACGGCTTCGTGCGCCTGCTCGCGGGCGATACGGGCCAGGTGTTCGTGGTCGGCGACGACGACCAGGCGATCTATGGCTGGCGCGGGGCGAAAGTCGAGAACGTGCAGCGCTTCCTGCACGACTTCCCGGGCGCGCAGACGATCCGGCTGGAACAGAACTACCGCTCGAGCGCCAACATCCTCAATGCCGCCAATGCGGTGATCGCGCACAACCCGGCGCGCATGGGCAAGCAGCTGTGGACCGACAGCGGCGAGGGCGAGCCGGTCGACCTGTACGCGGCCTACAACGAGATCGACGAGGCGCGCTTCGTGGTCGAGCGCATCGGCCAGTGGGTGCGCGACGGGGGCAGCCATGGCGACTGCGCGATCCTGTACCGCAGCAACGCGCAGTCGCGCGCGTTCGAAGAGACGCTGCTGGCCGAGCAGATCCCGTACCGGGTCTACGGTGGCGTGCGCTTCTTCGAGCGCGCCGAGATCAAGGACACGCTGGCCTACCTGCGGCTGGTCAGCAATCGCAGCGACGATGCGGCGTTCGAGCGCGCGGTCAACACGCCCACGCGCGGGATCGGCGAGCGCACGCTCGACGAGGTGCGCCAGCGCGCGCGCGCCGACAGCGTGTCGCTGTGGGAGGCGTCGATCCGCGTGTCGCACGGGAACGGACTGGCCGCACGCGCGCGCAACGCGCTGGCCGGCTTCCACGGGCTGGTCGACGCGCTCGACGGCAAGGTCTCCGAGCTGCCGCTCAAGGACAAGATCGACCACGTACTGGTGCGCTCCGGCCTGCGCGAGCACTACACCAACGAATCCAAGGGCGCCGCCGATTCACGCGTCGACAACCTCGACGAACTGGTGTCGGTGGCGTCGCGCTTCGTCCGCGGCGACGAGGACGAGAGCGCGGGCCTGAGCGAGCTGGTCGCGTTCCTCGCCTACGCCGCGCTGGAGGCCGGCGAAGGCCAGGCGCAGGCGGGCGAGGACGGCGTGCAGCTGATGACCCTGCACAGTGCCAAGGGACTGGAGTTCCCGCTGGTGTTCCTGGGCGGCATGGAGGAAGGCCTGTTCCCGAACGCGCGTTCGGTGGAAGAGAGCGGGCGGCTGGAGGAGGAACGCCGGCTGGCCTACGTCGGCATCACCCGCGCGCGACAGAAGCTGGTGCTCAGCTACGCCGAATCGCGGCGCCTGCACGGCCAGGACATGTACGGCATCCCGTCGCGCTTCCTGCGCGAGATCCCGGCGGCGCTGCTCAACGAGGTGCGGCCGAAGGTGCAGGTGTCGCGGCCGATGTATGCCAATGCGCCGCGACGCGACTTCGGCCACGCGGTGGTCGACGAGAACCCGGGCATCCGGCTCGGCCAGAACGTCACCCACGCCAAGTTCGGCAGCGGCATCATCACCGACATCGAAGGCGCCGGCGCGCACGCGCGCGTGCAGGTGAACTTCGACGAGGCCGGCAGCAAGTGGCTGGTGCTGGCGTACGCGAACCTGCAGCCCGCGCGCTGAGGCGCGCAGTGGGATACGGGATTGCGGAATGGGGATCCGGAATTCGGCTGGAAGCCGAGACACGACGCGGGAGCCGCTTCTCCAATTCCGAATCCCGAATCCCCAATCCCGGCCTCCAGCTATTTTGCGTGCCAGTCGCCGTCGTCGCCTTTCTTGTACTTCTCCTTTACCGCTGACCACGCCACCTTGTGCGCGGTTTCCTCGCGCGAGGCGTCGCCGCGTCGGTCATCCGGATCCTTGTACTCATTCCAGGCGTTGTTGAACGCTTCCTTGTAGATCTCCTGCGCATGCTTCGGCACGTGGTCGCGCACCGATCCGGGCAGTTCGCTGATGCGGTCGTATGGCATGGCGGCCTCCTGCTTCAATCGCTTCGATGCTGCGGCGAAGATGCCGCCGGCGGGGTTAAGTCGAAGGCAAGCCCGCGTGATGGTGCGGGGCAGGCCGGCTTCCGCGCGCCGGGGAAATGGCGGCCGCGGCCGTTCCCGCAGGCAGGCCACCTAGTCGCGGATCACCAGGTCCGGGGCTTCATCCAGCGTGCCATCGGCCTGCAGCACCACGAAGCGCTTGCCGTCGCGGGCGAACAGCACCGGGACCGGATCGCGGAACATCGGCCTGCGCACGAAGCGCAGCGTCCAGCCGAAGTGTTCCAGTGTCTCCAGCGCATTCAGTTGTGCGGGGCTCAGTCCCGCACGCAGCGTCTCGTCGTCCAGATCCCCGGATTGGCGTCGTTCGCGGCCGTACATGTCGTGTCCTGTCGGTGGTCGCAGCGCGGATTCTCGTGCATGGGCTTTGCATGCGATGTGAACTGCAGCGCTTCACCGGGATCTCACCGCGGCCGCCGTAGGGTCTGGGGCCCGTCGCAAGCGAGAGTCGCCAGTGGCCAAATTCCACGCTATCGCAAGGGCCGCAGGGCGGCGATCGTCGCGGCAGGATCGCTGACGTGGCACGCCCGATCTGGACCGGCACCCTGTCGTTCGGCCTGCTCAACGTGCCGGTGTCGTTGATGTCCGGCGAGCGCAAGGTCGACCTGAGCTTCCGGATGCTCGATTCGCGCGACCGGAAGCCGATCCGCTATGAACGCGTCAATGCCGAGACCGGAGAGGAAGTGCCGTGGAAGGACGTCGTCAAGGCGTTCGAGTACGACAAGGGCAGCTATGTCGTGGTCGAGGAGCAGGACATCAAGTCGGCCGCTCCGGAGAGTCATGAAACCGTCGAAGTCGAGACCTTCGTCGATGCCGGCATGATCCCGCCGCAGTTCTTCGAGAAGCCCTATGTGCTGGTGCCGGCGAAGAAGGCCGAAAAGGGCTACGTGCTGCTGCGCGAGACGCTGAAGGCGACGAAACAGGTTGGCATCGCGCGGGTGGTGATCCGAACCCGCGAGTACCTTGCCGCAGTGATGCCGCAGGACGATGCGTTGCTGCTGATGCTGCTGCGCTATCCCCAGGAACTGGTCGACCCGGCCGATTACAAGCTGCCGGAAGGCAAGCCTTCGACTTATCGCATCACCGCGAAGGAAATGGACATGGCCAAACAACTGATCGGCTCCATGTCGGGGAAGTGGGTGCCGGACGACTACCATGATGAATTCCGCGCGCGCCTGGAAGCGGTGATCAAGAAGAAGATGAAATCGAAGGGTGCGCTCGCCAAGGCCGAGGACAACGAGCCGGAGGCCGCAGAGGACACCGCCACCAACGTGGTCGACTTCATGTCGCTGCTGCAGAAGTCCATCGCCAGCAACAAGCGCACGCCGGCGAAAAAGGGCGCGGCGAAGAAGACCGCCCGGAAGACCGCGAAGAAGAAGGCGCCGGTGAAGAAGGCCCCGGTTAAGAAGAAGACTGCCACCGCGGCCGGGAAATCCGCGAAGCGCAGGACGGGCTAGGGCGGTCGACGCCATGCCGGCCATGGGTCACCGGTCATGAGCCTGCGCGACTACGCGCGCAAGCGTCGCTTCGACCAGACCCCGGAACCGGCTGCCAATGCCGGCCGCACCCCGGGTCATCGCCCGGTCTTCGTGGTGCAGCTGCACGATGCGCGATCGCGCCATTACGATTTCCGCCTTGAAATGGACGGCGTGTTGAAGAGCTGGGCCGTGCCGAAGGGCCCCTCGCTGCGGGTGGGCGAGAAGCGGCTCGCGGTGGAAGTCGAGGACCATCCGCTTGACTACGCCACCTTCGAGGGCGACATCCCCGCGGGCAACTACGGCGCCGGCCACGTCGATGTGTTCGACCACGGCCACTGGGCCTGCGACGGCGATCCGCTCGAGGCACTCGCGGCCGGCAAGCTCGATTTCACCCTCAGCGGCGGCAAGTTGCAGGGCGGCTGGAAACTGGTGCGCACGAACATGCGCGGCAAGCAGAGGCAGTGGTTGCTGATAAAGCGCGACGACGCGCACGCCGCCGACCGCGAGGCCGATGACCTGGTCGCAACCCCGGCCCGGTCGACGAAGGCGGGAAAGCGCGGGACGGCGGGCATGAAGAATGCCGCGGTCGCCAGGAAGGCCGCAAAGAAGGACGCGGTCTGGCGCAAGCGTGCGCTGGCGCTCGATGGCGCACGCGACGGCCACATGCCGGTGGGCTTCGCCCCCGAGCTCACCTTGCTGCGCGCCACGCCTCCTGCCGGCGACGACTGGCTGCACGAGATCAAGTGGGACGGCTACCGGCTGATGACCGACGTCGTCGACGGCGTTGCGAAACTGCGTTCGCGCGGCGGCCTGGATTGGGACGAAACCTTTCCGGACGTGGCCAAGGCGGTCGCGGCGCTGCCTGTTGCCGACGCCTGCCTCGACGGCGAACTGGTGGTGCTGGCCGAGGATGGCCGCAGCGATTTCTCCGAACTGCAGCGCGTGATCGACGGAACCTCGAAAGCGCCGCTGCGATACCTGGTGTTCGACCTGCCCGGGCTCGCCGGCGTCGACCTGCGCAAGGCGCCGTTGCAGGCACGCAAGGCGCTGCTCAAGCAGTTGCTCGGCCGCAGCACCGGCGTGCTGGCGTTCAGCGACCACGTCGTCGGCCACGGTGCGGACGTGTTTGCACAGACCGGGCAGCAGCGCATCGAAGGCGTGGTCAGCAAGCGCATCGACAGCGGTTACCGGTCCGGTCGCAGCGGCGACTGGATCAAGGCCAAGCACGAGGAAAGCGACGAGTTCATCATCGTCGGCTACACCGCGCCGAAGGGTTCGCGCAGCGGATTCGGGTCGTTGCTGCTGGCGACGCGCGAGCGAGCCGGGCTGCGCTACGTCGGCCGGGTCGGCACCGGGTTCGATGCCGCGGCCCTGCGCACGATCCACCAGCGCCTGCAGGCGATCGAACGCAAGACCGCGACGGTCGAACTGCCGGGCCACGTGTCGTTCCCGACACGCGGCGTGCACTGGGTGGCGCCGAAACTGGTGGCCGAGGTCGCGTTCCGCGGATGGGCCAAGGAAGGGTTGCTGCGCCAATCCAGCTTCAAGCGCCTGCGAGCCGACAAGCGGCCTCGCGACGTCGGGCCGCAGGTCGCGGGATCGAAAAGCCAGGCCGGGAAAACGCCGATGACACGCAAGCCAGCGAAGGACAATGCGCGGATCACCCACCCCGAACGCGTCGTGTTCGAGGGTGCGGACTACACCAAGGGCGATGTCGCCGACTACTACCGCGGCGTAGCGCGGTGGCTGCTGCCGGAGCTGGTCGACCGGCCGCTTTCGCTGCTGCGCTGTCCCGACGGCAGCCAGGGCGAATGCTTCTTCCAGAAGCACCATGCCGGCAGCCTCGGCGACCACGTGCATGCCATCGCGCTGAAGCAGAAGAGCGGCAGCGAGCAGTACCTGTACGTGGATTCGATCGAGGGCGTGATCGACCTGGTGCAGATGAACACGCTGGAGTTCCACCCGTGGGGTGCGCGCATCGACGATCCGGAGCAGCCCGACCGGCTGGTGTTCGACCTCGACCCCGGCGAAGGCGTGCGCTGGCCGGCGGTGGTCGCCGCTGCGCGCGACTTGCGCGGCAAGCTGGAGCAGGCCGGCCTGCAAAGCTTCGTGCGCCTGTCCGGCGGCAAGGGACTGCACGTCGTCGTGCCGATCGCGCGCGGACCGTCGTGGGATGCCGTGCACGGGTTCTGCGAGGCGTTTTCGAGCGCGATGGCCGCACACGCGCCGGAGCGCTACGTGGCCACGATGTCGAAGGCGAAGCGCCCGGGGAAGATCTTCATCGACTGGTTGCGCAACACGCGCGGCGCCACCAGCGTGGCGTCATGGTCGCTGCGCGCGCGCAGGGGCGCGCCGGTGGCGGTGCCGTTGCGATGGGAAGAGCTGGGCAGCATCAAGCGCCCGGATGCGTTCGACCTGGCCAAGGCAAAGCAGCGCGCCGCCCGGCTGCGCAAGGATCCGTGGGCCGGGTTCGACGGGCTCGGGCAGGCGCTGCCGGATATCGCCGGATGAATCATCCGGTGGCCTGTCGTCCGCGCGCGCGCTCCATATTACGGTGCGCGATGGGCCGCATCAGCACGCATGACGGGCGGCGCCGCGGCGCGACCCGTCCCGCGGAGTGCTCCCGCTAGTTCCAGTCGAACAGCTTGAAATACGTCTGCGGCGGATTGTCGCCTGCCTTGTCCGGCAGGCCGTCGCCGTTGCGGTCGTAGAGGTAATAGACCGGGCCGCGCGACGGCTCGACCTTCACCACCCGCAGCTGGCCGGCGACGCGGTACTCGGTGACGACGTCGCCGTTGGCTTCGGTGCGCGTGGTCGGCACGGCATCGGGCGGAATGTCGGTGGCAGGGTCGCTGGCGGGCATCGTCGCGCAGGCAGCCAGGGCCAGGAGGGCGGATGAGAGTGCGATGCGCAGCGGAACGGAGCGGATCGGGGCCATGGCGCGACTCCTCGGGGGACTGCGGGGAAGTATGCACCGTGGCGGGAAGGCACACGATGAGCGCGATCAAGCCCACTGCCGGTGCGTTGTGCCAGCGGCGTGCATGCCAGGCTGGCGAATCCGCAGGCCTCGGTGGAGCAGGCCTGCCGTCAAGGCGCGCCGGCCGGTGCATCGCCAAGGCACGCCTGCCGGGGCACGCCGTAGAATCGGCGCATGACACGACTGGTCCTGATCGACGGCTCTTCCTACCTGTACCGCGCCTTCCACGCGCTGCCGCCCCTGAGCAACGCGGCCGGCGAGCCGACCGGAGCGCTGTTCGGCGTGGTCAACATGCTGCGCGCGCACCTGAAGGAGCAGCCCGAGTACATCGCCTTCGTGGTCGATGCGCCGGGCAAGACCTTCCGCGACGCCATGTACCCCGACTACAAGGCCAATCGTGCGCCGATGCCCGACGACCTGCGCGCGCAGGTCGAACCGATGATGGAAATCGTCGAGGCGCTGGGCATCCCGATCCTGCGCGTGCCGGGCGTGGAGGCGGACGACGTGATCGGCACGCTGGCACTGCAGGGCGCCGATGCCGGGATCGACGTCACCATCTCCACCGGCGACAAGGATTTCGCCCAGCTGGTGCGTCCGCGCGTGGCGCTGGTCAACACCATGAGCGGCAGCCGCATGGATTCGGACGACGCGGTGATGGCCAAGTTCGGCGTGCGCGCCGACCAGATCGTCGACCTGCTGGCGCTCATGGGCGATGCGATCGACAACGTGCCCGGAGTGGACAAGTGCGGGCCGAAGACCGCGGCCAAGTGGCTGGCCGAGCATGACAGCCTCGACGGCGTGATCGCGGCCGCGCCCGGCATCAAGGGCAAGATCGGCGACAACCTGCGGGGCGCGCTCGATCGCCTGCCGCTGAACCGCGACCTGGTGACGATCAAGACCGACGTCGCGCTCGATGGCGGCCCGGCGACGCTGTCGCTGCGCGAACGCGACGCCGAAGCGCTGCGTGGGCTGTTCACCCGCTACGGCATGAACCAGGCGCTGCGCGAGCTTGACGGCGATGCGGCTGCGCCCGCGCCGGCGCCCTCGGCGCGGGCGGGCAAGCCGGGACGCGGCCCCTCGTTCGTCACCGCGCCGCAGCCGGAGGCGGCGCCTGATCCGGCCCTGTCGGCGCCGGGCGAATACGACGTGGTGCTGGAGCAGGCGCAGCTCGATGCCTGGATCGAACGCCTGCGCGCGGCCGACGAGTTCGCCTTCGACACCGAAACCGATTCGCTCGACGCGATGCGCGCCAACCTGGTCGGCATGAGTTTCTGCATCGAACCCGGCGCCGCCTGCTACATCCCGCTGGCGCACGACTATCCCGGCATGCCGGCGCAGCTCGATCGCGCGCAGGTGCTGGCCGCGCTCGCGCCGCTGCTCGCGGACGCATCCAGGAAAAAGCTCGGCCAGCACGGCAAGTACGACCTGCACGTGCTGCGCCGGCATGGCGTGGAAGTGGCCGGCTACGCCGACGACACCCTGCTCGAGAGCTTCGTGCTCGATTCCGGGCGCACCCGCCACGACATGGACTCGCTGGCCACGCGCTACCTCGGCTACACCACCACCAAGTACGCGGACGTGGCGGGCAAGGGCAGCAAGCAGATCCTGTTTTCGCAGGTCGCGATCGACGATGCCGCGCGCTACGCCGGCGAGGACGCCGACGTGACGATGCGCCTGCACCGCGTGCTGGCGCCGAAGCTGGCGGCTGAACCTGCGCTGGAGTCGGTGTACCGCGACATCGAGATGCCGCTGGTGCCGGTGCTGGCGCGGGTCGAAGCCAACGGCGTGATGGTCGATGCCGACGAACTGCGCCGCCAGAGCGCCGATTTGTCCAGGCGCATGCTGGCCGCGCAGCAGCGCGCCACCGAGCTGGCCGGGCGCACGTTCAACCTCGATTCGCCCAAGCAGCTGCAGGGGCTGCTGTTCGACGAACTGAAACTGCCCGCCGTGCTGAAAACGCCCAAGGGCCAGCCGTCGACGAACGAGGAAGCGCTGGAGGCGATCGCCGACCAGCACGAGCTGCCGCGGGTGATCCTCGACTACCGCGGCCTGGCCAAGCTGCGCAGCACCTACACCGACAAGCTGCCGGAGATGATCAATCCGGACACCGGCCGCGTGCACACCAGCTACCACCAGGCCGGCGCCGCGACCGGGCGACTGGCGTCCAGCGATCCGAACCTGCAGAACATCCCGATCCGCAGCGACGACGGTCGCCGCATCCGCAAGGCCTTCGTCGCCCCGCCCGGGCGCAAGCTGCTGGCCTGCGACTACTCGCAGATCGAACTGCGGATCATGGCCCACCTGTCGGAAGATCCCGGGCTGCTATCGGCGTTCGCCTCCGGCGCCGACATCCACCGCGCCACCGCGGCGGAAGTGTTCGGCCGCAAGCTCGACGAGGTGACTCCCAACGAGCGTCGCGCGGCCAAGGCGATCAACTTCGGCCTGATGTACGGCATGAGCGCATTCGGCCTGGCCCGCAACCTGGGCATCGGCCGCGGCGAGGCGCAGGACTACATCGCGCTTTATTTCTCGCGCTACCCGGGTGTTCGCGACTTCATGGAGCGCACCCGCAATGAAGCGCGCGAGCGCGGCTACGTCGAAACCGTGTTCGGCCGCCGCCTGTACCTCGAATACATCCAGAAGGGCACCCAGGGCCAGCGCGCCGGCGCCGAGCGCGCCGCGATCAACGCGCCGATGCAAGGCACCGCGGCCGACATCATCAAGCGCGCGATGGTGGCCATCGACGCCTGGCTGGCGCCGCACGCCGAGCGGGCGAAGATGATCCTGCAGGTGCACGACGAGCTGGTGTTCGAGGCCGACGAGGATTTCATCGACGCCCTGCTGGCGCAGGCGTCGCGGCTGATGTCGGCAGCGGCGGAACTGCGTGTTCCACTGGTGGTCGACAGCGGCGTCGGAAACAATTGGGACGAGGCCCATTGAGCCCTGAAAACCGCAGGAAATTCGATGAATGCGATGGTTTCCTGAACCGGGTAAACGCCGGCTGAATCCAACAAAAACTTAACCCCGTGCTTCACGAACTATCCATGCGGCGGGTGGTCATATAGCCCGTGACAGATGCAACGTCTGTCACTGATCTCTCCCTCCCCTGGAGTGATCCCGGGAACGAAGACCACTCCCCAGGTCCCGTTCCCACGAGCCCCGCCGGCCCCCCCTGCCTGCGGGGCTTTTTTTTGCGTTTTCGTTTTCATGGGTTGGCGGTCTCCAAGCTCAAGTGCATCACTGGAGCGGGAGACTAGCGATGGGACAGCAGTACGCGCATTTGAGCACCGAAGAGCGCGGCACGATCATGGCGATGCGGGCTGGCGGCAGCAGTGGCCGTGAGATCGCGCGAGTGCTGGGTGGCCAACAGCACCATTACCCGCGATCTATGCCGCAATGCACCGCCAGCTCAGCAAACTGACTGGCCTGGCGATCTGCTTTGCCGATCCGCACAGCCCGTGGCAGCGTGGGGTCTGCGAGAACACCAAAGGATTGCTGCGCCAGTACTCCCCGAGGGCACGGACCTCTCCGTGCACTCCCAACGCCCACTTGACGCCATTGCCTCGGAGATGAACACCCGACCGCGCAAGACGTTGGGGCGGCGCTCACCTTCTGAAGTGATCTTCGAGCATTAGATCAAGACGCGCGATGGGCCTGCACCGGCTGATGCACTTGGGGCTTGAATCCGACGTCTTCGTCCGATCCGGGAAGGCAATTAACTGATCGCACGCTTTGTCGCGAACTGACGCGGCCCGGTACGGCCGACAGGCCTCCGCCGAATGTCCCCCGGCATCCGCCTGCGGCGGACGCCTCCTCCCTGATTTGGCCGCGGCGCCTGCCGGCCGCGCCGGGCTGCGGATCGCGGGCTTGCCGAGATTCTGGTCCCTGCACTTCGATGAGGTTGTGGCGCAAGTCGGCACGCCGCGTGCGAGTGCCGTTGGCGCGAAATCAGGGAGGGGTGCCGGCCAAAGGCCTGCGCCGGCGGACATTCACACCAAGGGCGCCCGCACCCGGCACCACTCGTTCGCAGACGCGCTTTTCCCTCGTCGAAAGAAGGGCGCGACATGCCAATTCCCGGGGCGTGACGTGCCCTTCCGGCCGCCGCGAGTACGTTGCGGCATCTACCGGAGGGAATGCCATGTCGGACCTGCTCGAACTTTCGATTCCGTGGTGGGAGATCGTGCTGCGCGGCACGGTCGTGTACTTCGTGCTGCTGTTGCTGCTGCGCCTGTCGGGCAAGCGCACCGTCGGCCAGTTCACACCGTTCGACCTGCTGGTGCTGGTGCTGCTGGGCGACGCCATGCAGGGCTCGATGATCGCCGGCGACGGGTCGCTGCCCGGCGGCGTCATCCTCGTCGTCACGCTGCTGGCCTGGAACAAGATCGTTGGCTGGCTCACCTCGCGTAGCCGCACGCTGGAGCGTGTGGTGGAGGGCAGGCCGGTCGTGATCGCCCGCAACGGCCACGTCTACGGCGAGGCGCTCGAACGCTGCAACCTCAGCATCGACGACCTGCAGGAAGCGATGCGCAATGCCGACTGCGGCTCGATCTCCCTCATCCGCATGGCGATGCTGGAGAAGGACGGCAAGATCAGCGTGGTGACGAAGTCGGCGTGAGCGGTGGCGTGCGCTTGTCGAAGCGCGACTGCCGGGCCACGCGAATGACCAGCTCTTGTGGGAGAGGCTTCGGCCGCGAGCTTTTACGCATGACTGCAGTGCGACCGCTTTTTCCCGGGCGCCGTAACGCACGGAAGCGACATCAGTCGGAAAGCTCGCCCAGCCAGTCCCGCGGACGCAGGTAGTCCTGCAGGCGGGCTTCCGGGCTGTCGGCATCCGGCGCGAACCCGTACTCCCAGCGCACCAGCGGCGGCAGGCTCATCAGGATCGACTCGCTGCGCCCGCCCGACTGGATGCCGAACAGGGTGCCACGATCCCAGAGCAGGTTGAATTCGACGTAGCGGCCGCGCCGGTACAGCTGGAACGCGCGCTCTTGCTCCCCGTACGCGTCGTCGCGGCGGCGTTCGACGATCGGCAGGTAGGCGTCGAGGAAGCCGTCGCCGACCGCGCGCAGGTAGTCGAAGTCGCGCGCGAAGTCCGTGTGCAGGTCGTCGAAGAACAGCCCGCCCACGCCGCGCGTCTCGCCGCGGTGCTTCAGGAAGAAGTACTCGTCGCACCAGCGCTTGTGCGCGGCATAGCGGTCGTCGCCGAACGGCGCGCACAGGTCGCGCGCGGTGCGGTGCCAGTGCAGCACGTCGGCGTCGACCGGATAGAAGGGCGTGAGGTCGAAGCCGCCGCCGAACCACCAGGCCACCGTTTCGCCATCGCGCACCGCGCGGAAGTGGCGCACGTTGGCGTGGGTGGTCGGCACGTGCGGGTTGCGCGGATGGAACACCAGCGACACGCCCACCGCGCGCCACGAGGCGCCGGCCAGCTCCGGCCGCGCCGCGGTGGCCGAGGGCGGCAGCTTCGTGCCGGAGACGTCGGAGAAGCCGATTCCGGCCTGCTCGAACACGTGGCCCTCGCGCAGGATGCGCGTGCGGCCGCCGCCGCCCTCTTCACGAGCCCAGCTGTCCTCGGCGAAGCGGGCGCTGCCGTCGGCGGTTTCTATGGCGGCGCAGATGCGGTCCTGCAGGCCGGTGAGGTAGTCTCGGACGCGGTCGATGTCTTCCATGCGGCGCATTGTAGGGCGGGCGCAGCGTGGTGCCGGTTGATCCGGGTCAGGCGCGCGCCGGGAAGGAGGCGCCGCAGGTCGGGGCCACGCCCCCGGCGCGCTTTTCGCTTTGCCGCTGCGGGCCATCGTAGGGCGGGTCTTGACTCGCCTGCTGTTCGGTGGAGGTCAAAGACAAAAGCTTTCGCGCCGTGACGGCGCGAGCCACCTTTCTTTGCTTGTGCAAAGAAACCTGGCGCAAAGAAACACACCCCGCCTGCGCGCCCGGTGCGTTGCACCGGGTCCGCGGAGCCGGCGGGATTTTCCGAGCGTGCATCCTGCCCGCGCGGAAAACGCCGCACATCCTTGTGCGGCGCCCCTGCGGGGTCTCGTCCGCCGGCTCAGCCGCTATGGAGGGGCCCCGACGTCAAGATCAAGGTCAAAGGCAAAGGCAGCCGCGCATTCTTGGGTCACGATGCGGCCTGCGAGGACGTTGAGGCAGCGAGCCGTAACGGCAAATCGACGCGTCGTTTACATGTGGTCCGCCAGATTCGACGGAGGACGCAGCTGCAACGGGAGATCGCCATGTCCTTTCGCCGATTCGCGCCGATGGTGCTGGCTCTCGTGGTCGCGTTTGGCCAGGCCCAGGCGTCGTGCAGCGGCTCCGGCGGCGAACTTGAGCGTGAGCCCGTCGGGCCGATGTTCTACGGCATCGAGGTGAGCGACGCGGTGGTCGCCCAGCTTGCCGAGTCCGCGCCGGTCGCGGCCTCGACGCTGCTGGCTTTCCGCGCTCAACCGAAGATGGATCCCGTGGACATGCGCCAGAACGTCAGCTACTTCTCCGCGAAACCGAATGCGCGCTCCGTGCGGGCGCTGCTCGGCGGCGACGAGGACGGCATGCGGCTCGCCGACCCGCTCGTCGATGGCGAGCGGCTGCGTGCGATCTTCCGCACGATCGACGATGCAAGCGCGCAAGACGGGCGGATGACGCTTTCCATTGAAGCCATCGGCGACAACACGGCGGAGCGGACCACGCTTGTCGAGCTCGAGAAGGTGGAAGGTGCCGAGGTTTCCGTAGACATCGCGGATCGGCCGGCGCCCGTCTATCGGGTGGCCGGCATCAGCTTCGTGGATTGAGCTGCGGACGCGGGTGAGCTGTCCCACGGCTTCGCCGTCGCCGTAGGATGGGTGGAGCGCAGCGAAACCCGTCACCGGTCGAACGCTGCGAACCCGTCACCGGTGCGCCCCGGGAACGATGGGTTTCGCCGTCGGTTCCACCCATCCTGCGGTCGCATCGCCCTACTTCAGGGTGTGCTCGAACAGCTCGTGGATGCGCCGGTACTCGTCATACCAAGCGTCCGGGTGGACGAAGCCGTGGCGCTCCATCGGGTACGGTGCGATTTCCCACTTGTCCTTGCGCAGTTCGATCAGCCGCTGCGTCATCATCACCGAGTCCTTGAAGAACACGTTGTCGTCGATCATGCCGTGCGCGATCAGCAGGCTGTCCTGCAGGCCGTCGGCGTACCCGATCGGCGACGAGCGCTTGTAGGCCTCGGGGTCGATGTCGGGCGTGTTGAGGATGTTGGACGTGTACTCGTGGTTGTACTGCGACCAGTCGCTGACCGGGCGCAGCGCGGCGCCGGCCTTGAACACGCCGGGCTGCTTGAACAGCGCCATGAACGCCATGAAGCCGCCGTAGCTGCCGCCGTAGATGCCGGCGCGGTCGCGGTCGCCCTGCCTGTTGGCGACGATCCAGTCGAGGCCGTCGAGGTAGTCCTCCAGTTCCGGGGTGCCCATGTTGCGGTAGATCGCGGTGCGCCAGTCGCGGCCGTAGCCTTCGCTGGCGCGGTAGTCGAGGTCGAGCACGAGATAGCCCTGCTGCACCAGCAGGTTGTGGAACATCTGCTCGCGGAAGTAGTTCGGGTAGCGCGCACTGACGTTCTGCAGGTAGCCGGCGCCGTGCACGAACATCACGACCGGGTACTCGCGGCCGGGCTCGAGCTGCTTCGGCCCGTAGTACTTGCCCCAGATGGTGCCGGCGCCGTGCTTCGACGGCACCTGCACGTACTCGGGCTCGATCCAGTCGATCGCCTTGAACCCGGGCTTGCGGGTGTCGGTGAGTTCGCGCAGGCCGCTGCCGTCGGCGTTGGCAACGGCGAGCTGGATCGGCACGTAGCTGGTCGAATGCGCGACCAGCAGGCGGTCGCCGCGCGGCGAGAGCTGGAAACCTTCGACGCCGTCGAGCGCAGTGACCTCGCGTACCTCGCCGCCCGTTGCCGGCACCGCGCAGACCTCGTAGTCGCCCGGCCAGTTGCGGTTGCAGGTGAAGTAGAACGTGCGCCCGTCCGGCGACAGCGCCGGCTGCGAGACTTCCCACTTGCCCGACGTCAGCGCGCTCGCCTTGCCGCCGTCGCCGGCCAGGTACAGGTGCGAGTAGCCGCTCTGCTCCGACAGCAGCCACAGCGTGCGGTTGTCGGGCATCCAGCCGAAGTCGTTGTAGTTCCAGTTGATCCAGGCGTCGTCATGCAGGCGGTGGCGCGACTGCAGCTTCGCGTTCGCCAGGTCGACGGTGGCGACCCAGCGGTCCTTGTTGTCGACCGCGCGCACCAGCAGCGCGACGTTGCGGCCATCGCTGCTCCAGTGGATCGCCGGCCCGCTGCCGTCGCCGTCGGTTTCGATGCGCACGTCGCGGTTGCCTTTCAGCGCGTCCTTGCCGGCGGCCTTGCGCAGCGCCGCGAGCGGATCGTCGGCGATGCCGGGCAGCGTGTCGTACTTCAGCTCGCGCACGCCGGCGTTGGCGACGTCGACCAGCCACACCTTCTGCGGCAGCGGCGCGTCGTGGCCGACGCGGGTGCGCACTTCCTCGAACTCCTCGTAGCCCGAGTCGGTGACGTACTTCGGCATCTTGCCGGCCTGGCCGCCGTCGGCGTCCTTGGCCTGCGTCACCGCGACGAGCCAGCGGCCGTCGGGCGAGAGCGCGCTGTCGACGATCTCGACGTCCTTGCCCAGGTAGGCCGGCGCCGGTGCGCGCGTGGGATCGGCGCGGCGCCACTGCTCGTCCTGCTCGCGCACCGCGTCGCGGCGCGCGCGGTCGTCGCGCAGCGTGCGCAGCATGTCGAACTGGCGGTCGCGCAGGTCGTCGGCCTTCGGCTTCTTGTCGGGACTGTCCTCGGCCTTGAGCAGCGAGGCCTGCGCGGCGCCGCCGGCAGCGGTCCAGCGGAACCAGTCGTTGCCGGCGCGCCACACCAGCGCGCCTTCGCTGCTCCACTGCGGGCGCGATTCGGCCGCGTCGGTGCGGGTGAGCTGCTGCAGCGCGCCGGTCGACAGGTCACGCACGAAGATGTCGCCGTTGCGCACGAACGCCATGCGTGTGCGCTGCGGGTCGAGCACCTGCCGCGCGCCATCGATGCCGGCCAGCGCGGCACCGTCCAGGCGCGTCGCCGCGCCCGCATCCACGGCCTGCGAAAAGGTGTCGCGGATGTTGCCGCCGTCGCGCTTGAGCGTGTAGTAGGCGTGCTTGCCGTCCCACGACCACCATGCGTTCTCGACGCCGGCGCCGATCCAGTCGGGATCGGCCATGACCTGCGCCAGCGTCAGCGGCTGCGCCGGTTGTGCATGGGCGGCGCCGGAAAACGCGGCGGCGAGCGGGAGCAGGGCGAGGCAGGGCAGCAAATGGCGCATCGTGGATGGTTTCCGCGGGAAAAATCCCGCGCAGCGTAGCAGGCGGTGCCGGTCGCGCATGGGCCGCTGGTCATTGGTGCGCCGGCAAAATCGCATTTGCAGGGATTTTTTCCGGCTTTTATCCATGTGGTCGAGAAGCGAACGGTTCGTGCGCGGGCTTCGGAAGCAGCGGCGTCCCGACCGGCGCATGCTCCCCGGCTCGGTCAGGCATCCATGCCTGACTCGCCTGCGCACGCTATCCATGGCCTGCTGTCCGCATACCCCGGTCGAGACGCCGCGCCGGCGATTCACTGGCGCCGCGCGTTCGCAGCCGAAGCGACGAAGGTGAGGCCAAGGTGAGCCGTGTCCTGGCGGTCGGGGGTCGCGACAAGCGCGCCATGGATGGCGTGCGCCCGAACCAGGACAGGATGCCCTGACCGAGGGAATCGCGGCTTCCGGCCACCAGGACATGGCAACGGGCCAGAGCCTGCACGAGCTTCATCCTTCCGCTGACTGCGGAAGGACAGCCTGCGTTTTGCGAACTTCACGCACGCAGGCGCACAATGTTGCGCGGCGGCGAGCCCCCTGCGCCGCGGAGTCTTGCCACGTGGATCCCGACCTGCTGACACCGCTGTTCCTTTCGCGCGTCCAGTTCGGCTTCGTCATCTCGTTCCACATCCTGTTCCCCGCCTTCACCATCGGCCTGGCGCACTGGCTGGCCTTCCTCGAATGGCGCTGGCTGCGCACCCGCGAGTCGCTGTGGCGCGACCTGTACTTCTTCTGGCTGAAGATCTTCGCGGTGTCGTTCGGCATGGGCGTGGTGTCGGGCATCGTGATGAGCTTCCAGTTCGGCACCAACTGGGCGGTGCTCAGCGAGCGCGCCGGCAACATCCTCGGGCCGCTGCTGAGCTACGAGGTGCTGACCGCGTTCTTCCTCGAGGCCACTTTCCTGGGCGTGATGCTGTTCGGCTGGAAGCGCGTCTCGCACGGGGTGCATTTCCTCGCCACCTGCATGGTCGCGCTGGGCACGCTGTTCTCCACGTTCTGGATCATCTCGGCCAACAGCTGGATGCAGACGCCGCAGGGCTACGCGATCGTCGACGGCATGTTCGAACCGACCAGCTGGTGGGCGGTGATCTTCAATCCGTCGTTCCCGTACCGGCTCGCGCACATGGTGCTGGCGGCGTTCATCACCACCTGCTTCGTGATCGGTGGCGTGAGCGCGTGGTATCTGGTGCGCGGCGACCATTTCGCGGCCGGCAGGCGCGGCCTGAAGCTGGCGGTGGCGTTCGCGGCGATCGCGGTGCCGCTGCAGATCTTCGTCGGCGACCTTCACGGCCTGAACGTGGGCGAGCACCAGCCGGTGAAGCTGGCGGCGATGGAAGGGCACTGGCACGAGGGCGCGCCGGGCGAAGGCGTGCCGCTGGTGCTGTTCGCGCTGCCCGACCAGGCCGGCGAGCGCAACCGCTACGAGGTTGCGGTGCCGCGGCTGGGCAGCGTGATCCTGACCCACAGCTGGGACGGCACGATCCAGCCGCTGAGCGCGGTGCCCGCCGACGAACGCCCACCGGTGGCGCCGGTGTTCTGGTCGTTCCGGGTGATGGTGGGCCTGGGCGTGCTGATGCTGCTGCTGGTGCTCGCCTCGCTGTGGGCGTGGTGGCGTGGCTGGATGTTCGACCAATCCGGGCGCGCGCGCTGGCTGTGGCAGGGTTGGCGGCTGCTCAGTCCGGCCGGCTTCGTGGCCCTGCTGGCCGGCTGGTACGTGGTCGAGATCGGCCGCCAGCCGTACGTGGTCTATGGCCTGCTGCGCACCAGCGAAGCGGTCAGCCCCAACATCA
>Ga0182747_1001557_pt1 | contig 17558 bp, 17 predicted proteins | sample eDN3rd30CBELigBY_FD_128526 | JGI IMG/M metagenome (GOLD analysis project Ga0182747, IMG submission 128526) | Enriched backyard soil microbial communities from Emeryville, California, USA - eDNA 3rd pass 30_C BE-Lig BY (version 2) (version 2) | ecosystem: Environmental > Terrestrial > Soil >...
AGATCGTCATCATCAGCGATGGCGAGAGCGCGATGGCGGTGGCTTCGGCAGCACGGGTTTCTGCCGGATTGATCGCTCGTTTCGAAAAAATGACCAGCGCACCATTCTATGTCGCTCTTTCAGCGTCTCAGTTCGATGGGCTTGGTCTCGTTCTTCATTCGGAAACCGCAACGCTGCCGATCGGGCGTCCCGTCGACGTGCTGCCCCATCCGCTTGCTGCAATGAGTCGGTCTGGGAGGGCCGACACGGTCGCGGCAATGGCCAAGGGGTTGCCGTCGCCGGTCCTGCGCGTGCCGGGCCATGTGACGCCGCTGCGCGCTATGCCAAGCGGACTACTGGCCAGGGTCGGGCATATCGAGGGGGCCGTCGACCTCGTCAGCATGGCGGGAGAAGCTCCTGCTGCCATCGTGGCCTTTCTCGTCAGCGACGATGGCGCCCCTTCGACATATGCAGGAGCGGAATTCGGAGAATTGCTGACGCTCGAGAATCTGCGGTCGATGCGCCTCCTGCGTGAAAGGGGAAACCCCCATCACCAGGTTGCGTCTCTGTTCATCGAGGCGATGACGCGAAATCCGGCGGCAGTCGCAGTCATTACGGCATGCGCCCCCGACGGAACACCTGCTGGTCTGCTCGTTTCATCGATGAGCTCTTACAGCGGCAATCCACCCTCGGTCGTCTTCTCCGTATCGATGAAGTCCAGAACTCTTGGAACGTTGCTGGAACAGGACGATTTCGGCGTGAACATTCTGGCTCGCGAGCAGGAAGATGTCGCCGCGGCCTTTGCCGGTCGCGGAGACAAGTTCCGCTCCACCATGTGGATCTGGGATCATCACGTTCCTCGCATCGAAGGAACGCAATCCTTTCTTCGATGTCGCAAGACTGCGCAGGTCTCGCTCGGCGATCACACCCTGTTCGTCGGTGCAATCATATCCGGTGAAAGCAGTCCGGTACCACCGCTCATCTATTTCGACAGAAGCTTTCAATGGACACTGACCGCTCCCTCAAATCCGGAAGCGGAAGTCGATGCAAGGGACCAGCGCGGCAGTGCCCTCTGAAATGAGACGCTCCCAGAGCGTCCGACAGTGCCGCGCCGGGTTCCGGCGCGGCACCTTTTCGAACGCCTAGTCCGGATCGGCCGCGAAGGCGCGACGCTCGATTTCGCCGGCCTGCGGGCATTCGACGAAGATATTGGTCACGCCCGGCGTGAGCTTCGCATCCTCATCGTCGTCCACCATCAGGAAGCCGCCTTTCAAGTCGGGATCGCCGGTCAGGCTGGGCGTGTGGGTCTCCAGCATGGTGCAGCCTTCCTTGGCGCGCACGAAGGTCCAGTGAACCGCATTTCGCGGCACCCGCACGATGTCGCCCTTGCAGCAGCGGAAACCGTGCTCGCCGATGAAGAACCAGATCTCGCCTTCCATGATGTAGTTGAACTGCTCGGAATCATGGATGTGCGGGCGCGAGTGATAGCCCTGGTCGCGCGAGGCGATCATCATGCCGGTATCGGCGCCGTAGGCCATGCGCGCTTCCACCACATGCGGCTTGCCGTCCTGGCTCTGCGGCGTCGCGCGAATCACCGGAAGGTCCTTCACGTTGATCTTGAGCTTCGTTTTTGCGGTCATTCGTCTTCGTCCTTTCATGCGGGTTGCAGGTTCATCGGCACAGTTCACCGGCCCATCAGCTTGCGCCATTCCTCGCGCCCGGTCTGGTGCGTCTGCCGCCAGGTCTCGGGGCTGAATATCCACAGGTCGGCGCGCGCCGGATAATCGCCGCCCTCCACCTTGGGGTCGGCAGAGTCGGGGTTGATGCCGAATGCGAGCGCCTTGGCGACGGCATTGCCACCGCGCTTGCTGGTGATCCAGTCGAGGAAGACCTTTGCCGCATTCGGATGCTTCGCCGTGGCGGTGATGCCGCCGGCGTCAGGGAAGGACGGCGTTCCCTGGTCGAAATAGAAGGTCTTCAGCGGGGCGCCGGCCGCGATCTGCAACATCACCGGTTCCGGGGCGGTGATGGCGATGCCGACATCGCCGCGGGCGAGATCGGCCGTGAGCGGCGACACGCTTTCATAGATGCGCGGCTTGCGGGCGGCGAGATCCTGCCAGAACGTGTCGCTGATCTTCTCGCGCAGCATGGAATACATCGAGAAGGCGGAACCGCCGTCCACGTTCACGATGGCGAGCTGGCCGTCATATTTCGGATCGAGCAGGTCGGACCAGCTCTTGGGGAAATCGGCCTCCTGGATCCGCGCGGTGTTCACCGCCACGGTCCAGATGGGATTGATATAGCTGTACCAGCGACCTTCCGTGTCCTTCAGGTCGTCTGGAATCCTGTCGAAGCTCGGCACCTTGTAGGGCACGTTGAGGATGCCGCGATCCATCAGGTCGCTGACCATGACGATGTCGGTCAGGTCGACGATGTCGGCGGCAAGCTGGTTGGCGGCCGCTTCCGAAACGATGCGCTGGAACAGCGGCGCGGTCGACATGCGGATGAAATCTACCGGAATGCCGGTGTCGGCGGTGAAGGCCTCGTGGATGATCTTCATGGCGTCGGGCGGATAGGCGCCGTAGTGGACGAGCCGGCCTTCCGCCTTGCCGGCGGCAAGGTTCTCCGCCGAAGTAATCGTCTCGCCGTCCACGACGAGCTGTGCATGCGACGCGCCCGCCATCCCCATGGCCAGCGCGAGAGCGGCTCCAAACAGATATGTTCTCATCTTCTCACTCCCTTTGATTTGCGTGTGGCAGTTGCGGGCCTTGATCGGCTCTTGTGGTTGCCTTGCAGTCTTCGGCCTGATGGCCGTCGGCTAGACGACCGGTGTCATCCACCTCCTTCCGATCAGTGTGAAAAAGCCCAGAAGCAGCGAGTAGAGCAGGGACAGAGAGGCCACGAAGTCCCACAGGCCGCTTTCATAGGCCTCCAGAAGAACGATCGACAGCACGCGCGTATAGGTCGTGTAGAGGAACAAGGCGGCGCCGATCTCGCGCAGGCCGAGCACGAAAAGCAGGAAGATGGTCGCAAATATTCCGCCGCGCACGAGCGGCAGGACTATGCGTCTGATGACGGTCGGCCGCGTCGCGCCGCAAATCATGGCGGCATCCTCAAGATCGTCGTGGATCTGGGTGATCGAGGAGGCGATGGCGCGGTAGCCTTGCGGCATGAAGCGAGGAATGAAGACCAGGATCAGGATGACCAGCGTGCCGTAGACCGGCAGCGGCGAGCCGATCCAGGTCCAGAGCGTGCCCATCGCCATCAGCAAAGCGGGAATGGCAAGCGGCAGCATGGCGACATATTCGAGCGCCTTGCGACCCGGCAGCCGCGTGCGATGGACGACATAGGCGAGCGCGAAAAACAATGCGGCGCCGAACACCGCCGTGGCTGAGGCGACGATCACGCTGTTGACCAGGCCGCTGCGCACCTCATGGCTGGTCACCACCTGGGTGAAGCGCGCGAGGCTCATCTGCGACAGGTCGAAGAAGGCGAGCGAATTGGGGATGAACAGGTTCGCCCGAAAAGAGCCGAGCAGCAGCGCCAGCACCGGCAGCACGATGGCGATGAAGAAGTAGAGCGCCACCAACACCAGCGCCGGCAGCCGCCACGGCCCGAGCGCCACGGGGCGCTGGTTCAACCCCTTACCTGTTACCGTACGGTGGTCGCGGCCCCGCAGCACCCAGTGCTGACCATAGATGAGCACGACGACAAAAGCGGCCAGGATCAGCGCCATGGCGCTGGCGGCGTTCGGATCGTTGGGCATGCGCGTCATCAGGTAGTAGATGCGCAGCGACAGCGTCTCCAGCCCGATCGGCCCGCCGAGGATCATCGGAACGCTGACATTCTCGATCATCAGCACGAGATTGACGATCATCGAGCCGAGGATGGCTGGCTTCACCAGCGGCAGGACGATGCGCCGCGTCGCCTGCACGGGGTTCGCGCCGTGGACGGCCGCCGCATCCTCCATATCGGCGGTGATCATGGTCAGGGCGGCATAGGTGAAGAGAAACGGATAGGGGACGTGATAGAGGGCTTCGACGAAGATGAAGCCCCAGAGCGTGCGCATGTCGATGCGGAACGGCAGGCCGAGATCGGCGAAGATGATGTTGAGATAGCCCGAATTGCCCGCGCCGAGCAGCGCCCAGGTGACCGCGGCGACCAGCACGGAGATGAACAGCGGCAGCACGCCGGCAATGTGGATGAAGGCCTTTCCGGGCACATCGGTTCGCGCCGCCAGCCAGGCCAGTGAGCAGCCGATCGCGGTCGCCGCGAGCGTGTCGCCGATAGCGACCACGAGCGAGTTGAACGTGGCCGCGCGCAGGCGCGGGTCCGACAGGACGGCGAAATTGCCGAGCGTCCACTCGGTCTCGTTGCCCGAGAAGGGCGGTGCGGTCAGCAGCGCGGTATAGACCACGAAGCCGATCGGCACGATGGCCAGCACCGTGAGGACGGCGAGCAGGCCGAAGATCGGCATGTTTCGCAGCAGCGCCGTCATCTGTCGCTCCGCGGCAGGAGCAGCACCGCCTCCGGCGGAATCGTGAGCTCCACTTCCGAACCGATGCGCATGCCGCGTTCGATCCGCCTGTCGAACACCTCGACGACCGTGTCGCGGCCATGCAGCCGCACGCGGTAATGCATGTGCGGCCCCATGAAGCTCGCCAGCGTGACCTCGCCGCGCAGGCTGTTTTGGCCTAGCGGCGCCGCGCCGGCCGGCGCGAGCACGATGTCGTCGGGGCGGATGCAGGCGAAGATGCCGTCCTTGCCGGGTGGCGGGGGCGCGGCGGCGCGGAACGGTTCCTGACCGTCGAACCTGAACCGCGTGCCGTCGGCATCCGAGCGCTCTATCTCGACCGGAAAGACATTCTGGTAACCGATGAATTCAGCGACGGTGCTGGAATTGGGCTTGCGGTAGACATCGACGGGGTTGTCACGCTGGAGCACGGTTCCGGCCTTGATAACCGCCACCTCGTCGGCAAGAGCGAGCGCCTCCTGCTGGTCATGGGTGACAAAGACCGAGGTGATCGAAAACCGGCTCTGCAATTCGCGCAGATCGACGCGCAGCCGATCGCGCAATCGTGCGTCGAGGTTCGACAGCGGTTCATCGAAGAGCAGTACGGCCGGCCGCATGACGAGGCTGCGCGCCAGGGCCACGCGCTGCATCTGGCCGCCGCTCAGCAGGCTCGCGCCGCGCGATGCCAACTCCGAAAGCCCCATCAGCGCCAGCACCTCGTCGACTTGAGCCCTTATCTCGCCGGCGGACAACCCCTTCATCTCCAGCGGGAAGGCGACGTTTTCGCGGACGGTCATGTGTGGCCAGATCGCATAGGACTGGAACACCATACCGATATTGCGCTGGTTGACCGGCACGTTGACGCGCGCCTCGCTGTCAAACATTGTGCTGCCGCCGATTTCGATGCGGCCCGCAGTCGGGGTTTCGAGGCCGGCAATGCAGCGCATGATCGTGGTCTTGCCGCAACCGGAGGGGCCCAGCAGAACCAGCATGCGCCCCTGCCCGACATCGAGGCTCACATCGCTGACCGCGGTAAAGGCGCCGAACTTCTTGGTCAGATTCGCGATGCGGATGCTCAAGAGGCATTCCTCCGTAATCCGCCCCTGATGTCTGTGTCGCTAGCTTTCATCTGTCATCGGGCGGTCAAACCTCAACCAGCCCCTCCCCCTCGATTTGACGGCGCTCCGGGGCGCCCTGATCCTGCGAAGCCCGCCTCCCAACGGGTTGTCCGCAAGAGTGTGAAATCAACCCACCTCGCGCCGCTCCAGTTCATCGCCCGACAGGGAAGCGAGATATTGCACCAGCCGTTCGCTGCGCGTGACGGCATGTTGCTTCAGCAGGGTTTCAGCGAGCGCTGCATCGCGGGATGTGATCGCCGCGACAATGGCGCGATGTTCGGCCAGCGACCGCTGGATGCGATTTTCACTGACCAGCTTGAGATGGCGGAAGAATTTGAGCCGGTGGTAGAGCGAGCCCGCCGCCTCGGCGAGAAGCTTGTTGCCGGTCATCACATAGATGGCGTCGTGGAACTGATCGTTGGCAAGAAGATAGGCCGGCACATCGCCGCCATCGGCGGCCGCTTCGCAGGCTTGCAAGGCGCGGGCCAGCGTCACCATTGCGGCAGAGGTTCCCCGATTGGCTGCAAACCGGCCGCAGATGCTCTCCATCTCGACTCTGAGTTCACACATTTCAAGGATTTCCGAAGCCGAGACCTGCGCGACGAAAGCGCCGCGATTGGGATGGTTGACCACGAGTCCGGAAAACTGGAGTTGCTGAAGCGCCTCCCTGATAGGTGTCCGGGAAACCTGGAACCGATCGGCAAGCGACTGCTCGTCGAGCCTGTCGCCCGGACGGAAGTGGCCGGCGAGGATGTCGTGTTCGATCTCACGACGCAGTTCGAGCGATTTCCTTGGTGTCTGCTTCATTTCCCGCATCCACGAAGACGGGAAAGTTTAGGCAATCGCCAAAGTCTGTGTCCAGATGGCCTTGAAAATAAACAATCTTTGCAATGTATTCGTCAATATAGGTGGATTTTGTTTGTTTTGTGATATAAATCAAATAGATAGATGCCATTTTTTTGCGTACAATTTATACAGGCGGCGATGCCGCCGGACGAGACGGCAACTCGATACGGTCTCGGAAGCACTCATCGTCGCAGGCGAACCTGTGCCGACCAGTCGTGACCATTGGGCTGGACGGCGATTCATGGGTTGAGCGCAGCATGCGGCATTGCGACAATTTCCCCGCAACCGGACATTCAGGCTGCCGGTAACTTTTCGTTTCATCTTCTGCGTCGCATCAATTCGTTGATTGCAAAGCAGATTTCTTGCCGTCTTCATCGATTGGCAGGCGCGCGCAAGCGTCTCCTCATCCAGAAAATTTACCATTCGTTAACCATTTTGCCGGTACATCGAAGCAATCGAAAATTAACCAAGATGACTGACTTGTTAACGCAACCCCGGCCGATCCGCCTCAAGGGGCGGTCCTTCCTCGCACTCGCGCTTACCCCGGAGATGCCCTTCGAGGACTGGCTGATGCGCCTCGACGATCTGGCGGCCCGGTCCGCAGGCTTCTTCCTGCGCCGGCCCGTCGTGCTCAATGTCGAGGAGCTGGACGTCGACCGCGCGCAGCTGCGCGAACTGGTCGCCCAGCTCGCCGCGCGCAATGTGCGCGTCATGGGCATCGAAGGCGCGCGGCCTTCCCTTCTTGGCGCGGATATGCCGCCTGCCATGACCGACGGCCGCCCGGCATCGGATTTCGAGGCGCCTGTCGCCGGGGAAGAGGATGACGATGCGCAGCCAGCCGCGGTGATGGAGGACGTGACGCCCGCCGCCCCGCAGCCGGTCAGGGCCATGCCCTCCATCGTCGTGACCGAGCCGGTGCGCTCGGGTCAGTCGCTTTTCTTCCCCGAGGGCGACGTCACCGTCGTCGGCTCGGTGGCGTCGGGCGCGGAGATCGTCGCCGGCGGCTCGATCCACGTCTATGGCACGCTGCGCGGCCGCGCGATGGCAGGCACAACCGGCAACGGTTCCGCCCGCATCTTCTGCCGCAAGCTCGAAGCGGAGCTGATCGCCATCGACGGCTTCTACAAGACGGCCGAGGACATGGAGCCCAACCTGCGTGGCAAGGCCGTGCAGATCTGGCTCGAGGGCGAGGCGATCAGGGCGGGAACACTCGGGTGAGCCACAGGCCCACCCGCACAAACAGGAGAGGTCAATGGGCAAAGTAGTCGTGGTCACATCGGGCAAGGGCGGGGTCGGCAAGACGACGTCGTCCGCGGCCCTTGGTGCCGCCCTCGCACAGGGGGGCGAGAAGGTCGTGGTCGTGGATTTCGACGTCGGCCTGCGCAATCTCGACCTCGTGATGGGCGCCGAGCGGCGCGTGGTCTACGACCTCGTCAACGTGATCCAGGGCGAGGCCAAGCTCACCCAGGCGCTGATCCGCGACAAGCGGCTGGAGACGCTCTACCTGCTGCCGGCCTCGCAGACGCGCGACAAGGACAATCTCACGCCCGAAGGCGTCGAGAAGGTCGTCGCATCGCTGCGCAAGGCCTTCGACTGGGTGATCTGCGACAGCCCGGCGGGCATCGAGAGCGGCGCCACGCTGGCCATGCGCCATGCCGATGTGGCGATCGTGGTGACCAATCCGGAAGTCTCGTCGGTGCGCGATTCGGACCGCATCATCGGCCTGCTCGACTCCAAGACGGTCAAGGCCGAAGCCGGCGAGCGGATGGAAAAGCACCTGCTGCTGACCCGCTACGACCCGGCACGCGCCCAGCGCGGCGACATGCTGAAGGTGGACGACGTGCTCGACATCCTGTCGATCCCGCTGCTCGGCATCATACCGGAGAGCATGGACGTGCTGCGGGCTTCCAATGTCGGCTCCCCGGTGACGCTGGCAGACGGCCGCTGCGCCCCGGCGGTGGCCTATTTCGATGCGGCGCGCCGTCTCAAGGGCGAGGAGCTGCCGATCACCATTCCCGGCGAGAAGCGCGGCTTCTTCGGCAAGATATTCGGGAGGAAAGCGGCATGAATTTCTTTCGCGTCTTTTCCCGCGCGCAGTCATCGGCCCCCGCGGCGCGCGAGCGCCTGCAGGTGCTGCTGGCCCATGAGCGCGCCTCCACGGGCGATTCGGACCTCGTCTCCAAGCTGCGCGACGAGATCCTGCGCGTCATCTCGAAACATATGGAAATCGACGACGACAAGGTGAACGTGAAGATGGAGCGCGGCGCTCAGGTCACGACACTCGCCGTCGATATCGAGATTCCGCTCGATGCAGGCAACAAGAAGAAGAAGGCGGCCTGAGACAGGTCGCCGCAACACAGCCCCGGTAATGAAAGGAGCGCTCCAATGACCCGACTTGCACTTCTGGAACGACTGAAGGAAGTCCAGCAGATGCCCAGATATCAGGGGCGCGACATCACGACCATCAGCGCCATGCTTTCGAACCAGGCGCTGGCCCGGCATCTCGAGCTCTGCGAGGAAGCCGCCGGCGCCACGCCGCGCCATGCCGAACGCGATGCCGGCAAGAACGCCCATGCCGGCAGGGCCTGAGGCCGGATCACGACATTCTTCATGCGAAAAGGGCGGTCGAAAGACCGCCCTTTTTCATTCCCCCTGCAGGTCTCGCTGCGGTCAGGCCTTCTTCAGGTCGAGGCCGACATAGCGGTCGAGGACCGGCTTGTCGGCGAGCAATTGCGCCGATCCGGCCTGATGGGCGATCACGCCGCGCTCGATCACCACCGCCTGGTCGGTCAGCTTCAGCGCGAATTCGGCATGCTGCTCGACGAGGATGAAGGCCATGCCCTCTTCCTCCTTCATGTGACGGATCGCGGCAGTCAGTTCTTCCACGATGATCGGCGCCAGGCCTTCCAGCGGCTCGTCCAGCAGCAGGATGCTCGGATTGGTCATCAGGGTGCGCCCGACCGCCAGCATCTGCTGCTCGCCGCCGGAGAGCTGGTTGCCCATATTGGCGCGGCGTTCCTTGAGGCGCGGGAACATCCTGTAGACGGCTTCCAGGTCCCATCGGCCCGAGGTCGCCGTGGCGATCAGGTTTTCCTCCACGGTCAGCGACGGGAAGACGCCGCGCTCCTGCGGCACCCAGCCGATACCGCGGCGGGCGCGGCTGTGGGGCGCCAGGCGCGATACGTCCTCGCCCTTGAAGCGAACCTCGCCGCGCATGAGATTGACGAAGCCCATGATGGTCAAAAGCAGCGTCGACTTGCCGACGCCGTTACGCCCCAGCAGCGCGAGGCTGCCGCCCTGCGGCACGGATATGGAAACCCCGTCCAGCACCACCGCCTCGCCATAGGCGGAGCGCACGTCGCGCAATTCGAGCAGCGGTTCAGTCATGGCCGTGTCCCAGATAGACTTCGCGGACGCGCGGGTCGGTGCGGATAACGTCCGGCTCCGCTTCCAGAAGCACGCCACCGGCCACCAGCACGGTGATGCGGCTGGCGAACTGGAAGACGAGGTTCATGTCATGCTCGATGAAAAGCACCGAAATATCGTCGGGAAGGGCTGCAATCACGCTGAAGAGCATGGCGCTCTCATCGCGCGGGACGCCGGCGGCAGGCTCGTCGAGCAGCAGCACCTTCGGCTTGGTCGCCAGCGCCAGCGCGATCTCCAGCAGGCGCTGCTGGCCATAGGGCAGCGTGCGCGTCGTGCGCGTCGCCACGTCGGCGAGCCGCAGCTGGCTCAGAATGTCGAATGCCTCGTCGATGGCATCCTTGTGCGTGGCGAGGCTGCGCCAGAACTGGCCTGCCTTGCCCTCGCGCTCGCAGACGGCCAGCGTGACCGACTCGATCGGCGTAAGGTCAGGAAACAGCGTGTTGATCTGGAAGGTGCGCGTCAGGCCGCGCCGCACGCGCGCCGCGGGCGCCATGCCGGTCACGTCCTTGCCTTCGAGCAGGATACGACCGCTGTCGGGCTTGAGGTGGCCGGTGATAAGGTTGATGAGCGTCGTCTTGCCGGCGCCGTTCGGGCCGATCAGCGCATGGCGGGCGCCGCGCGGCAGCTCCAGCGACACGGAACGGGCCACTTCCAGCGAACCGAACTTCTTCGAGATGGACTCGGTCTTGAGCATGATCTGTTCGGCCACCGGTCAGCCCCGCTTGCTCGTCAGGCGCACGAGCGCGCCCAGAATGCCCTTGGGCATGAACAGCACCACCACCATCAGGAGAAGGCCGATACCGAAATACCAGTATTGCGGGTTCACGCCGGCGAGCTGGTCGCGCACCAGCAGGAAGATGATGGCGCCGACGATGGCGCCGTAGAGGCGGCCGGTGCCGCCGAGGATCAGCATCACCACCACATCGGCAGAGCGCTGGAAGCTCAGCACTTCCATCGTCGCCGTGCTGGTGGTCTGCACCAGCAGGCCGCCGGCGACGCCCGCCAGCGCGGCCGAGATGGCATAGATCTTCTGCAGGTGCCACTTGTAGTCCGACCCGATCGCCGGCATGCGCTTGACGTTTTCGCGGATGCCGCGCAGCGCCAGGCCGAAGGAGGAGTTGACGATGGTGCGGCTGATCAGGAAGCCGAGGAACAGCACGGCGAGCGAATAGCCATAGGCCGTGTAGCCCCACAGGTCGAAGCGGAAATAATTGAACACCTGCCACATGCGGATGCCGCGCAGGCCGTCGGTGCCGCCCGTCAGCCAGGTCAGGGCGTTGGCGAGCTCATAGGTGAGCAGGCCGAGGCCGAGCGTGACCATGAGCAGCGCCAAATGCTGCACGCGCACGATCAGGAAGCTGGCGACGAAGCCGACGAGCCCCGCAAAGACGCCGGCAAAGAGCAGGCCAGTGATCGGCTCGCCCCAGCCATAGACGCTGAGCAGGCCGGCAGCATAGGCGCCGAGGCCGAAGAACATCGCATGGCCGAGCGTGACGATGCCGGCATAACCGAGGACGAGATCGACCGAAATGGCGAAGAGCGCCGCGATCGCCACCTGGCTGGCCAGCGGCAGATAGGTGGGAAAGAAGAAGAACGGCAGCAGCGTGGCAAGCCAGAAGACGATCTCGACCGGCGACCAGCGGCCCTGGCGGCGAAGCCAGCGCTGCGGGGTTTCGGCTGCGGTGGGGGTCGTGTCGCTCATGACCTCACCGCTTTCCGAACAGGCCCATCGGGCGCACGAGAAGCACGGCCACGAGGATGAGATAGATAAGGAAGGAACCGATTTCGGGCACGAAGTACTTTCCTGCAACGTCGAAAATGCCGAGCAGGGCCGCGCCGACGAAGGAGCCGGTGATGGAGCCCAGCCCACCGACCGAGACGACGATCAGCACATAGACCAGATAATGGAAGCCGAAGGAGGGATCGAGGCCGACCACCTCGATGGCGAGCGCGCCGCCGAGGCCGGCAAGGCCGCTGCCCACCGCGAAGGTGACGGCGAAGATGCGATCCACATTGAGGCCGAGACCCTGCGCCACCTGCTGGTTGTCGACGGCGGCGCGGATCTGCGCGCCGAAGCGCGTGCGTTCCAGTCCGAAGACGAGCAAAGCGGTGATGGCAAGCGCCATGACGACGAGGAAGATGCGGTAGGCCCCGAGCCGCATGCCGAAAATCTCGACCGAACCGCGCAGCCAAGAGGGCATGATGATGACCTGCTGGACGGTTCCGAAGACATAGGTCGCGACCGCCGAGGCGACGAAGACCAGGCCGATGGTGAAGAGGACCTGGTTGAGCTCCCCGGCGCGGTAGAGGCGCCGGAAGAGCGTGCGCTCGAAGGCCACGGCGACAAGCGCCGAGCCGACGAAGGCGAAGGGAAGTGCGGCCAGGAAAGGCAGGCCGAGCTGGCGCATGGCCACCACGGCCAGATAGCCGCCCAGCATACCGAAGGCGCCGTGGGCGAGGTTGATGAAATTCATCAACCCCATTGTCACCGAAAGCCCGACCGACAGGACGAACAGCAGCATGCCGAAGGCAAAACCGTCAAAAAGTACGATGCCGATATTGCCCACTTGGATACTATCCCTTCCTGTCGACCGTGATGGCCGGTTTTACTTCTTCTGGCCGTGGAGCGGATCCTTGACGTTGGGAATCTCGTCAATGATCACGTTCTGCAGCTTGCCGTCGACTTCCTGCACTTCGCGGATGTAGACCGTCTGCACCACGTCACGCGTTTCCGGGTCGATCGACATCGGGCCGCGCGGGCTGTCCCAGGCCATGCCCTTGGCTGCTTCCAGCAGCGCATCGCCGGAGGCGTCGCCATTGGTCTTCTTCAGCGCCTCGTAGATGAGGTGCATGCCGTCATAGCCGCCGATCGAGAACAGGTCGGGGCTGCGGCCCTTGTTGGCCTCGCGATAGCCGGCAACGAATTCGTTGTTCAGCGGATCGTCACGCTCCAGCGTATAGTGGAAGGTGGTGATGATCCCCTTGGCGGTCTGGCCCATGCTCTCCAGCGCTTCCGGATGGGTCAGTTCGCCCTGTCCGAAGACCTTGGTGGCGGGCGGGGTGAGGCCACGGTCGGACAGGGCCTTGCCGATCGCCGCCGGCTGTGCGCCGCCCGGAACGAAGATGTAGACGGCTTCCGGATTGGCATCCTTCACGCGCTGCACGAAGGCCGAGAAATCGGGATTGGCGACCGGCGTGCGGTCGGCGCCGAGCATCTTGCCGCCGGCCTCGGTGAAGCCGCTGGAAAAAGACTTCTCGGCGTCATGGCCCGGACCGTAGTCGGAGACGAGCGTGTAGGCCTGCTTGACGCCGGCCTTGTCGAAAGCCCACTTGCCGAATGCGTAATTGACCTGCGGAATGGTGACCGAGGTGCGCACGATGTAGTCCGACTGCTCGGTGACGACCGAGGTTGCGGCGTTCATCACCACCATCAGCTTCTGCGCCTCGGTGGCCACCGGCGCGGCGCCCAGCGCCTCCGGGGTCAGGGCGAAGCCGGCGAGGATGTCGGCGCCGTCACGGACGACGAGCTCCTGCGCGACGCGCTGCGCCACGTCGGCGGCCGGACCGCCGGTGTCCTTGCGAATGATCTCGATCTTCTTGCCGGCGACGGTGTCGCCATGCTTCTTGATGTAGAGGTCGATGCCGGCCTGCAACTGGTTGGCCGCATCGGCGAACGGGCCCGAATAGGGCAGGATCACGCCGATCTTCACCGTCTCCTGCGCATGAGCGCCGGCCGACCAGGCCACGCCCGCGGCGAGCGCGATGGCTGCTGTTGTCTTCGAAATCATGAGAATGCCTCCCGGTTGAACACCCGTCCGTGCAAAAGGACGGTTCTTCGACGATGTATACACGTATTGCTGCAAGGACAAATAGCCGGATGCACCAAAAACGCGCGCTTGTGAATGCGCAACAACGTTGCCGCAAGGAAAGAATACGGTGTGTTCACATCTGTTGAACAGATGGACGGAAGAGTCTTCGCGAAGACGAAAAGTCGCTCAGGACAGGAAGTAGTGCTTGGCGCGCATCGGCTCCGGCGCGGGCTCGCCCAGCGCTTCCATGACCGATATTTCACAGATGCGGCAGAGCGCGTCGAGCGGCAGGTCGTTGGCTTCGCTGCCGAACGGGTCTTCCAGCTCCTCCGACAATGCATCGAGCCCGAAGAAGGTATAGGCGATGATGGCGGTGAAAAGCGGCGTCGCCCAGCCGATCGCCGAGACCAGCCCGAAGGGCAGGAGCAGGCAGACGACATAGGCGGTGCGCTGGAGCAGCAGCGTATAGGCGAAGGGCAGCGGCGTGGCCGCGATGCGCTCGCAGCCGGCTTCGACAGCGGCGATCGCGGCAAGCCTTTCATCGAGGATACGGAAGCCGATCGGATCGAGCGCGCCACTGGCGCGCGCCTGCGCCAGCCGGCGCCCCATCTGCCGGACGATGGCTTCGGGCCCGGCTTTCGCAAGCCCCTCATCCGCTTCGGAGAGGAACGGCCTTGCTTCAGCCGATGCATCGATCCGGCGCAAGGCGCCGCGCAGCAGGTGACAGAAGGCGAGCGAATCCATCAATAGCGGGCGATGCAGCTGGCTTTCCGGCAACAGCGCCATGCTGGCGCGCGCCAGGTTGCGGATCTCGTAGACGAGCTGCCCCCACAGCTTCCGCCCTTCCCACCAGCGATCATAGGCGGCGCTGTTGCGAAAGCCGAGATAGATGGAGAGCGTCACCGTCACCAGCGCGAAGGGCGCGACGCTCATGCTGCCGACAGCGGGCAGGAACCGTCCGATCAGGAAAGTGACCGCCGCGCCGTAGAGCGCGAAGCCGAAAATATGCGGCAGGATGCGCGGAACGACCGACCCGCGCATGACGAAGAACAGCTTCAGGACATTGGTGCGATGGCGAATGATCATGTTCGTCTCCGTAGCGTCCCTTCACCATTTCGTAACCGCAGGTCAAGACGGCGCAAATCCGCTAGATTGGATTAAGGGGATCAACACCACTGGGCCCGTACAAGCCGTTGCCATGGACACGTCCGCGATGAGCGCCTCCGATAGCAGTGCAGCCCGCGTCGCCTGGGTCGACGTGGCCAAGGGCCTGTGCATCATCATGGTGGTGATGGGCCATGCCGTCATCGGCGTGGAAACGGCCGCCGGCCAGCCCGGCTGGATGGGCTATGTGGTCTCCTTTGCGCGTCCGTTCCGCATGCCCGACTTCTTCCTGATATCGGGCCTGTTCCTGGGGCTGGTCATCGACCGCCCATGGCTGCGCTATGTCGACCGCAAGGTCGTGCATTTCGCCTATTTCTATGTGCTCTGGCTGACGATCCAGTTCGCCTTCCGGGCGCCCTTCATGGCCATGGAGAGCGGCGTGCCGGCGACGCTCGGCGCCTATTTCCTGGCCTTCGTCGAGCCGTTCGGCACGCTGTGGTTCATCTATATCCTGCCGATCTTCTTCCTGTTCACGCGCGCGGTGAAGACGCTGCCGGCTTGGTTCCTGCTGGCCTGGGCCGCCTGGCTGGAGATCCTGCCGATCCATACAGGCTGGACCCTCGTGGACGAGTTCGCCAGCCGCTATGTCTGGTTTCTGATCGGCTATCTCTTTGCCGCGCGCATCTTCGACATCGCCGACTGGGCGCGGACGAATCCCGGCAGGGCGCTGGCGCTGATCGCATTATGGGCGCCGGTGAACGCCTGGCTGGTGTTCACGCCGCCGACACCGTCGCTGGCGGCGCTGATTCAGCCCGAACTGTCGAATGCGGGCGCACGCGGCGGCATCGCCGAAATGAGCTTCGTCTCGCTGCCCTTGGCGCTCGTCGGCATCACCGTGGTGATCTGGGTCTCGGCCCTGCTCAGCGAGCGGCGCGGCTTCGCCTGGCTGACATGGCTCGGCGCGCATTCGCTGGTGGTCTACCTGTCGTTCTTCCTGCCCATGGTGCTGGCGCGCGTCGTCTTGCTGCGCAGCGGCATCGTCACCGATGTCGGCACCATTTCGCTGCTGACATTGATCGCCGCCGTCGCCGGGCCGGCGCTATTCTACTTCCTGGTGAAGTGGAGCGGCCATGGCGGCTTCCTGTTCGAGCGCCCGCGCTGGGCCTATATCGACAGGGCGCCGGCGGGCCGCCGCGTGGCGATGCCCGCCGAATAGCCAATCAGCTATGGGCGAAGATGTCTTCTTCGTCCCAGCCCATCAGGTCGAGCCTTGCGCGCGTCGGCAGGAAGCGGAAGCAGGCTTCGGCCTCCTTGACGCGGCCGTCGCGCTCCAGCCGCTGCTGGAGCTTTTCGCGCAGCCTGTGCAGGTAGAGCACGTCCGAGGCGGCATATTCGAGCTGTTCCGGCGACAGGGTCTCGGCCGCCCAGTCCGACGATTGCTGCGCCTTGGAAAGGCTGACGCCCAAGAGTTCCGAGCAGATGTCCTTGAGTCCGTGGCGGTCCGTATAGGTCCGCACCAGCCGCGAGGCGATCTTGGTGCAGAAGACTGGCTCCGGCATCACGCCGAAGGCCTGGTAGAGCACCGCAAGGTCGAAGCGGCCGAAATGGAACAGCTTCGTCACCTTCCGGTTGCGCAGCAGCGAGACGAGGTTGGGCGCGCGCTTCTGCCCCTGCGCGATCTGGATCACGTCGGCCGTGCCGTCGCCCGGCGAGATCTGCACCACGCAGAGCCTGTCGCGATGCGGGTTGAGGCCGAGCGTCTCGGTATCGATGGCGACGGCGTCGACATCATAATGGGCGAGGTCCGGCAGGTCGCCGCGATGGAAACGGATGGTCATGTGACAGGCCCTTATTTGCCGGCGAGCGCGTGCAGGATGCGCGCCCAGGAGCGCTGGCCGCGATGGAAGGATTCGAGATTGTACTTTTCGTTCGGCGAATGGATGCGGTCGTCGTCGAGCGCGAAGCCGACAAGCAGCGATTCCATGCCGAGCAGCTTCTGGAACTCGCCGACGACCGGGATCGACCCGCCCATGGCTATGGTCAGCGCCGGCTTGCCCCATTCGTCCGACAGCGCAGCCTTGGCCTTGGTCACGATCGGGGAATCGTAGGAGAGCTGGATCGCCGGCGAGCCGCCATGTTCCTCGAACGAGGCCTTGCAGTCGGCCGGCAGGCGCGCCTCGACAAAGGCGCGGAAGGCGGCCCGGAGCTTCTCCGGATCCTGCTTGTGGACGAGGCGGAACGAAACCTTGGCGGAGGCCTGCGCGGCAATCACCGTCTTGAAGCCCTCGCCCTCATAGCCGCCGGAAATGCCGTTGAATTCGCAGGTCGGCCGCGCCCAGACCTGTTCCAGCAGCGAGCGGCCCTTTTCGCCCGCCGGCACCGACAGGCCAACCTCGCCGAGAAATTTCTCCGGCGTCTGGCCGAGCGCGTCCCACGAGGCCTTCACCTGTGTCGGCGTTTCCTCGACGCCGTCATAGAAGCCGGGAATCGTCACCCTGCCCGTATCGTCATGGATGGCGGCAAGGATCTTTGCCAGCACGCGGATCGGATTGGCCGCCGCGCCGCCATAATGGCCCGAATGCAGGTCGCGGCTGGCGGCATGGATCGTCACTTCCTCGCCCACCAGTCCGCGCAGGCCGACGCTGATGGCTGGCGTGGAGGCATCCCACATGCCGGTGTCGCAGACCAGCGCGAAATCGGCCTTGAGCTCGGCGGCGTTGGCCTCGATGAAGGGCTTCAGCGACGGCGAGCCGGACTCCTCCT
>Ga0182747_1001560_pt1 | contig 17545 bp, 16 predicted proteins | sample eDN3rd30CBELigBY_FD_128526 | JGI IMG/M metagenome (GOLD analysis project Ga0182747, IMG submission 128526) | Enriched backyard soil microbial communities from Emeryville, California, USA - eDNA 3rd pass 30_C BE-Lig BY (version 2) (version 2) | ecosystem: Environmental > Terrestrial > Soil >...
TCATAGGCGTTGCGCCCGCGCCGCGCCGTCATGCTGTGCGTGCCCGCGAGCGTACGCGAGCGTTCCGCCACCGTATCGAGGAAATGCCAGTTCGCGGTCATCGTCTCGGGCGTCAGCGCGACGGTCGCATAGCCGCGCCGCTGGGTGTTCGCCCAGCGCAGCTGCGGCGACGAGCGGCGCAGCGCGGCGGCGCGGTCGGCATCGCCCACCCCTTTCGCCGCCGCCTCGATCCCGGGCGAGCTGACGCTGTGCCCGCCGACCTCGACTCCGGCGGGGCGGCCGTCGTGCGGCAGGTCGAACGCCCAGCCATTATGGCTGTCGCCCGCGAGCGAGACGAAATTGGCGCCCGCCTGCTGCGCCGCGCCGAGCAGCCGCGCGCGTGCCGCCGGATAGCCGTCCCAGGCGTCGAAATTATAGGGCAGGCCCGCCGCCGCGCCGAGCTGCGCGGTCTTCACCCGCTCCATGACATAGTCGGGCGCGTCGGCGCCGAACCAGTTCGCGGATTCCGGCGGGCTGAAGGTGGTGCCCATCAATACTTGCTGCGCACAAACCTGCCAGCGCTTGCCGGCGCGCACCGAGGCGCGGATCGCGCCCGTCAGCCACTTTTCCTGCTGCACGCCGAGCATCTGCCGCGCCGGATCGCGGTAGCGCGTGTCGCGGAACTGGCGGAGCGCCGTGGCGGGATCGCTCGCGCCCTTGACGATGCTGCCGATGCTGAACGGCTTGTCGCGGCCGCTGATCCGCGTTTCGGGGAGGAAGATGGTCGCGAGATCGCCGACCTCATAATGGCGCCAGCGCGTCTCGGCGACGGGCATCCATTCGCGATAGGCGCGCTCGGCGGCAGCGGCGCGGGCGCTCCATTCGCCTTCGTCCGACTGATGATTCTGCGCGCCGCCGCTCCATGTGTCGTTGGCGAATTCATGATCGTCCCACTGCGCGATCATCGGGAACAGTTGATGGAGCCGCTGAAGATCGGGGTCGCTGCGATAGGCGGCGTAGCGCAGCCGATAGTCGGCGAGCGCGACGATCTCGTGATCGGGCTGGATCGCGCGGCCGGGCACCGCTTCCTTCAGCCCCGGATATTGGCCGACCTTATATTCGTACAGATAGTCGCCGGCGTGGACGATAAGGTCGATGTCCTCGCGCGCCGCGGCGTGGCCATAGGCGTTGAACCAGCCGAACGGCATGTTGGCGCAGGAGAAAAGCGCGAGGTTGAAGGCGGCGGTCGGCCCCGCGGGCAGCGTTCGCGTCCGGCCGGTCACCGACTTGCTGCCGTCGGGCGCGACGAAGCGATAGAAATACCAGCGGCCCGACTGAAGCCCGTCGATGACGATCTTCGCGACATGGTCGCGCTCGCCGGTCGCGGCGACCTCCCCGCCCCCGGCGATCCGGGCGAAGTCGGGGCTTTCCGAAATCTCGGCGGTCAGCATCGTGTCCGACGGCGCGGCATAGCGCGTCCACAGCAGCACCGAATTGGCCCCCGGCTCGCCGCTCGCGACGCCGTGGGTGAAGCCCTGTGCCATCATTGCAGCCGCCGCGCCGGGCAGCGACAGCGCCGCGAGCCCCGCAGCGCCGAGTCCGATCAACTGCCGCCGGTCCATCTCCGCCCACAGCTGGTGCATCGCGTCTCTCCCGTCCGTGCCGGCGGCGCCGGCTAGAGTTTTACCGTGTTTTCCGAGTCGTCAGGTGGTTCCACCCGACTTGAAAACACTCTAGCCCATCGCCCCCAGCGCCAGCAGCATCGTCACGAACAATGTCACCGCCATGACGCTGAAGAGCAGCAGCAGCGAGGTCCGCGCGAGCGCGCCGATCCGCGACGAGCGATAGGCGCCGCGAAGCTGGCGATACATGTGAAAAGGAACGTAGAAGACCGCGAAGGTCGTCACCCACCCCATCGCCGGCGTCATCGCGAACAGCCGCACCGCGACGAACAGCAGCAGCATGAAGCTGATCGAGTAAGTGACGAACACGAAATGGTCATAGGTGTGGAAGCGCCGGCTGAACGGATAGAGCAGCCACAGGAAGGGCAGCGACAGCGGGATCAGCGCCCAGGCGAATTTATAGGCGTTCGCCTGCACCTTGTAGAGCATCAGTCCCGGATTGGCCTGTGCCTTGGCGATGCCATGGTCGACGAAGGCGATGCCGGTGCGAATCTCGGCGCGCGCGAAGCGACCCTCGGGCGTTTCCCTGCTTTCGCCCGGCGTGCCGGCATGATCGAGAAGGCCGAGATATTCGGCGCTCTGCATCAGCGTATGGCGCTGCTCGGCGAGCAATTTGCGCTGGCCGTCGGCGAGGTCGGCCTTGGCGAGCTGGGTGTCGATCGTCGCCACCTCATGCTCGAGCCGCGAGCGGACCGCGCTCGTTTCGGTCTGGCTCGTCACCATGTCCTGCAGGCCGTGTCCCGACGAGCCGCTGCCGACGAAGGACAGTACGGCATAGGTCAGGAATACCGCGAAGAGGAACAGCGACAGGGGCGAGATGAAGCGCGCGCGCTCGCCGTGGATGTAGCGGCGCGTCAGGTCGCCGGGGCGCCAGGCGAGCAGCGGCAGCGTGTTCCACAGCTTGCCCTCGAAATGGAAGATCGCATGGACCAGATCGTGCCCGATCGCGCCGAACGTCCGGTGCACGTCGACGCGCTGGCCGCAACGATGGCAGTGCGAGCCGACCAGCGTCGTTCCGCAGTTGAAGCAGCGCTGGCCCGCGTGCCCATCCGCCGCGCCGCCATGGCGCGGTTCGACCGCGCGTGCCGCCAGCCCCGCGGTCACCGCCGCTCCGATACCCTCGATATCCCCGCTCATGCGCTCTGCCTAAAGCCGCGCGCGTCAGGGCGCAACGGGACTTTCGCGGCCGCGGCAAAGCGTGATAGGGCAAAGGCCATGAGTACCGAGACGCTGATCCACCCGCCCGTTCACGACGCCGACGCGCTGATCGCCGACATGGGCGCGCGCGCGCGCGCCGCCGCGAAACGCATGGCGGTCGCGCCGACGGCGAAGAAGGCCGAAGGCCTGCGCGCCGCCGCGGCCGAGCTTCGCGCGCAGGCACCGGCGATCCTCGACGCCAATGCCCGCGACATGGCGGCGGGCGAGGCGAACGGGCTGACCTCGGCGATGCTCGACCGGCTGCGGCTCGACGCGGGCCGCCTCGGCGCGATCGCCGACGCGGTCGAGGCGGTGGCCGCCCTCCCCGACCCCGTGGGCGCCGAGATCGACCGCGCGACGCGCCCCAACGGCATGGTGCTGAGCCGCGTGCGCGTGCCGCTCGGCGTGATCGGCATCATCTATGAAAGCCGCCCCAACGTCACCGCCGACGCCGCGGCGCTCGGCCTGATGTCGGGCAATGCGGTGATCCTGCGCGGCGGCAGCGAGGCGGTGCATTCGAACCGCGCGATCCACGCCGCGCTCGCCGCCGGGCTCGCGGAGGCGGGACTGCCGGCCGACGCGGTGCAGCTCGTGCCGACGCAGGACCGCGCCGCGGTCGGTGCGCTGCTCCGCGCGCAGGGCCTCATCGACATCATCATCCCGCGCGGCGGCAAGGGCCTCGTCGCGCGCGTGCAGGACGAGGCGCGGGTGCCCGTGCTCGCGCACCTCGACGGCATCTGCCACCTCTATATCGACGCCGCCGCCGACCCCGAACAGGCGGCCCTCCTCGCGGTCAACGCCAAGATGCGCCGCACCGGTATCTGCGGCGCGACCGAGACGATCCTGATCGACCGCGCCTATTCCGCGCCGCGCGTCATCGTCGACGCGCTCGTCGCGGCGGGCTGCGAGGTGCGCGGCGACGAGGCCATCGCGGCGCTGAGCCCGCACGTCACGCGCGCGAGCGCGAACGACTGGGACTGCGAATATCTCGACGCGATCGTCTCCATCGCCGCGGTCGACGGGATCGAGGGCGCGCTGGCGCACATCGACGCGCATTCGAGCCGCCATACCGACGCGATCGTCACCGAGGATGCGGCCGCCGCCGAACGCTTCCTCGCCGAGGTCGACAGCGCGATCGTCATGCACAACGCCTCGACCCAGTTCGCCGACGGCGGCGAATTCGGCCTGGGGGCGGAGATCGGCATCGCGACCGGGCGCCTCCACGCGCGCGGGCCGGTCGCGCTCGAAGGGCTGACGACGTACAAGTGGTTGGTGCGCGGCGCGGGGCAGGTCCGGCCTTGAGCGGCCAACCCGTGAGCCATTGATGCGGCGCCCGGTTAAATTCACGCTTGTCGCGCTGGCGTTCGCCGTGACGCCCTTCTGCTGGTCGGTCGCTCGCGATCTGCTTCCCCTACTATTCGCCAGCGAAGACGCCGCAAATGTGGAAACAGGTATCGCGATCCAACTCGCCGCGGAACACGAGCGGATGCACCTTGGCGACGCGCCGCCGCTGGCATCCGTCATATTGCCTGATAATTGCTTTTCGGTCGCGCAAGCCGATGTACGGAGCAGATTCCGGCTGCTGAACAAGACGATCGATGGAGCCGACGAGGAATCCCGGTCCACACCCTCGATCGTGAGCATCAACGCCTACATCATCCCCCACGCCTTTTTCGCCAAGGCGCGTGGCATCGAGGCCCTGCAGAAAAATCTTTCGCCGATCGAACTGGCCGCGCTCAACGGCTGCATGGTGGCGACGCCGTTCGACAATTGGTGCGACGAGCGGATCAAGAAAAACATGGGTTACGACTTCCGCCTCGTCGAACAAGATCTGGTCGCTCGCGGTCTCGCGCGTCACGCTGTCGATGAGCAGGGCCGTGAATTGCTCTGCACGACCATTCCGGTGATCGAATCGAGCGGGGCGCAGCCATGATCGCCACCGGCCTCCTCGGCGGCAGCTTCAATCCTGCGCATGGCGGGCACCGGGCGATCAGCCTCGATGCGATCGCGGCGCTCGATCTCGACGAATTGTGGTGGCTCGTCTCGCCCGGCAATCCGCTCAAGCCCGCCGCCGGCATGGCGCCGCTCTCCGCGCGGCTCGCCTCGGCGCAGCGGATGGCGCGGCGCTCGCCGATCCGCGCGACGGCGATCGAGGCCGAGCTCGGCACGCGCTATACCGTCGATACGCTGAAAAAGCTGGTCCGCCGCTATCCGAATCGCCGCTTCATCTGGATCATGGGCGCCGACAATCTGGCCCAGTTGCCCCGCTGGCGCGACTGGCGGGGGATCGCGCGATTGATGCCGATTGCGGTGGTCGCGCGGCCGGGCTATAATGGCCGCACCCACGCCGCGCAGGCGATGGGCTGGCTTCGGCGCTTCGTCCGGCCCGCGGACCAGAAAGCTGATTGGACGGACTGGAGACCGCCTGCCCTCGTGTTCCTGCGATTTTCGCCCGATGTGCGATCCGCAACCGCTATACGGCAGGCCAATCCCCGCTGGTTCGAACGCTATGCAGGCCGCGGCTTCCGCGACCCGTTGACGCATTCGCGCCTGCGCGATGGCAAAAGGAAAGGACCCGCTTGATATCCGCCAGCAAGGATGCCGCGCCCGGCGCCGCACCCGCAAACGACAGCGTGGACGCGCTCCACGCGCTGATCCTCCACCAGCTCGACGAGGATCAGGCCCAGGAAACCATTTCCATCCCGCTCGCCGGCAAGAGCAGCATCGCCGATCACATGGTGATCGCGAGCGGCCGTTCGACGCGCCACGTCTCGGCGATCGCCGACAAGCTGGCGCAGCGAATCAAGCAGGAGGCGGGCCGCAGCGTCCGCGTCGAGGGCCTGCCCAACGCCGACTGGGTGCTGATCGACGCCGGCGACGTCATCGTCCACCTGTTCCGGCCCGAGGTGCGCAGCTTCTACAACCTCGAACGCATGTGGTCGTTCGGCGACGCGCCCCCCGTGGCCGCAGCAAATTGACGTCCCTCCCGCCCACGGGCTAGGCGGGAAACCATGTTGCTGCACATCATCGCGCGGGGGCGCATCGGGCGCGGGCCCGAAGCCGATCTGGTCGCGCGCTACATGAAGCGCGTGACCTGGGCGCAGAAGATGTCGGAGCTTCCCGATACGGGCGGGCGCGTTCCCGCGGCTCCCGACAATAGCCGTACCATATTGCTCGACGAGGGCGGCGAGCAGATGTCCTCGCTCGAATTCGCCAGATTGCTTGAAACATGGCGCGACGCCGGAGTGCGCGAGGCGCGCTTCTGCCTTGGCGCCGCCGACGGCTTCACGCCGGAGGAGCGCGAGGGCGCCGACAAGGTCATCGCTTTCGGCCGCGCGACTTGGCCGCACCTGATGGCGCGCGCGATGCTCGCCGAGCAGTTGTGGCGCGCGACGAGTATCATCGCGGGGCACCCCTATCACCGCGAAGGGCGCCAGTGAGGCGGGCGCTCGCCACGCTGGCCGGCTTCGCCGCGATCGCGTGCGGCGCGCTTGCGATCGCGCAGAGCGACGTTTTCGACCCCGCGGCGATCGCCACGCGCGAACGCGCGCAGCTCCTGACCGCCAAGCAGCAATCGGCCGAGGCGATGGCGCGCAGCGGCGCGCTCGAAGCCCAGGCGCAGAAGGCGACCAACGCGGCCGACCGGCTCAAGAAGCGCAGCGCAGCGCTCGCCGCGCGTATCCAGGCGGCCGAGGCGGATATCGATGCGGGCGAGGCGCGCGTCGCGCTGGTGAACCGCCGCCTCGCCGTGCAGCAGGCGCAGCTCGCCGAGCAGCAGCAGCCGCTGCTCGAACTCGCCGCCTCGCTCCAGCAGCTCTCGCGCCAGCCGCCGGTGAGCGTGCTCGCCCAGCCGGGATCGCTGCGCGACATGGTGCATGCGCGCGCCGTGCTCGATGCGGTGATGCCGGTGATCCGCAGCCGCACCGCGGGGGTCCGCCGCGAGCTTGCCGACCTCCGCACCGCGCAGCGGCAACAGGCGATCGCGCTGAAGGCGCTCGGCGCGAGCAAGGCCGAACTCGCCGCCCGGCGCGACGAGCTGACCCGGCTCGAAAACGAGGGGCGCCTCCACGCGCGCGACCTGATGAGCAGCGCCCGGCTCGAGGCCGACCGCGCGCTCGGGCTCGGCGAAAAGGCGCGCGACATCGTCGAACTGATGGACACGCTCGAAGCCGATGGCGCGGTGCGCGCCGAACTGGCGCAACTCGCCGGGCCGCTGCCGCGCCCGCACGATCCGGCAAGGGCCGCGATCACCGCCGCTCCGCCCGCCGCGCCGGCCGCCGACATGACGCGCAGCGCCTATCGCCTGCCGGTGGTCGGCCGCATCGTCGCGGGCCTCGGCGAAGTGAACGACAGCGGGGTGCGATCGCGCGGGATCACCATCGCGTCGCGCCCCGGCGGCCAGGTCGTCGCCCCCGCGCCGGGGCGGGTCAGCTTCGCGGGCGATTATCGCGGCTATGGCAAGATCGTCATCATCGACCATGGCGGCGGCTGGACCTCGCTGCTGACCGGGATGATCGCGCTGTCGGTAGGAGTCGGCGACACGCTCGACGCCGGAACGCCCGTCGGGCGCGCGGGGTCGGACGACAGTCGGATTACCGTCGAACTGCGCCGCGCCGGCCGCCCGGTCGACGTCGCCGCGATGCTGGGGTGACGTCCGACGCGCCGCTTGACGGCGGTTCAAATGCGTTGGAGGATAGCGCGCCGGGGTTTATAAGGGCGGGAGAGCTCCCGCGAGGACACGAAAGACGCCAATGACCGAATCGACCAAGACCGCCGCGTCGCCCCGGCGCCGCTTTGCCCTGTGGCAGGGCGCCGCCGCGTTGAGCACGCTCGCGCTGGTGCCGCTCGCGACCGGCGCGATGGCGACCGTCGACGCCTCGACCACCGACGAGATCATGCGCTTCATGGACGTGTTCAGGGAAGTGAAGGCCAATTATGTCGAACCGGTCAGCGACGACAAGCTGATCGAGGGGGCGATCAACGGCATGCTCGCCAGCCTCGACCCGCATTCGGGCTATCTCGACGCGCGCGACTATTCGAACCTTCGGACCCAGACCGACGGCGAATATGGCGGGCTCGGCCTGTCGGTGACGATGGAGGACGGGGTGGTCAAGGTGATCGCGCCGACCGCCGACACCCCCGCCGACCGCGCCGGGATCAAGGCGGGCGACTATATCACCCATATCGACAAGCAACTGATCTTCGGCATGACGCTCGACGAGGCGGTCGAACAGATGCGCGGCCGTCCGGGTACCAAGATCGAGATCACCGTCGTCCGCGAGGGCCAGGACAAGCCGATGGAGCTCACGCTGACGCGCGAGATCATCGACCTGAAACCCGTCAAATGGGAGGTCAAGGACGGCGTCGGCGTGCTGACGATCAGCAGCTTTTCGGCCGATGCCAGCACCGACCTCAAGGCGGCGATGGTCGCGGTCGAGAAGTCGCTCGGCCGTACTCCGCGCGGCTGGGTGCTCGACCTGCGGTCGAACCCCGGCGGGCTGCTCGACGAAGCGGTCGGGGTCAGCGACCTGTTCCTCGACCGCGGCGAGATCGTCTCGCAGCGCGGCCGCAAGAAGGGCGATATCGAACGCTATTTCGCCGAGCCCGGCGATCAGGCGGGCGGCGCGCCGGTCATCGTGCTTATCGACGCGGGATCGGCCTCGGCTTCGGAGATCGTCGCGGGGGCGCTGCAGGACCAGCACCGCGCGGTGGTGATGGGCGAGCGTAGCTTCGGCAAGGGATCGGTGCAGACGGTGCTGCCGCTGACGGACACCACCGCACTCCGCCTGACGACGGCGCGCTACTACACACCATCGGGACGCAGCGTGCAGGAGGGCGGAATCGACCCGGATATCCGCGTCCCGCAGCTGTCCGACCCCGATTACAAGGATCGCCCGTCCTTCCGCGAGAGCGACCTGCGCCGGCACCTGATCAACGAGAAGAAGGTCGACAACGGCCTGCTCGAAGCCGACGAAAAGCCCGATCCGCGCTTCACCGCGACCGCCGAAGAGCTGAAGGCGAAGGGGATCGAGGATTTCCAGCTGCACTATGCGCTGGAAACGATCGGGCGGATCGGCCCCGCCCCCTCGCGCATGGCGCAGGGCGCGAAACCCGCCGCCAAGCCGGCGCGCCGCAACTGACGCCGCGAGCGGAGGATCCTCTATGCTGAATAGCCGTTACGCCGCGCCGCTGCTGGCGCTGCTCGCGCCGCTGCTGCTCTATGGCGGGGCGCTGGTGTCGCAATATGGCTTTGGCCTCCATCCGTGCGAGATGTGCTATTGGCAGCGCTGGCCGCACCAGGCGGCGATGGTGCTTGCGGCGCTCGCCCTGCTCCTGCGCCGCAACGATGCGGCGATGCGCGCCCTGACCTTGCTTGCCGCGCTCGCCATAGCCGTCAGCGGCGCGATCGGCATCTTCCACGCCGGGGTCGAGTACGGCTTCTGGGAAGGGCTGACGACGTGCAGCACCGGCCAGAACGGCCCGGTCACCCTCGACAGCATCATGGCCGCGCCGGTGATCCGCTGCGACGTGCCGCAATGGACGCTGTTCGGCGTCTCGCTCGCGGGATTCAACGCGATCTTCTCGCTCGCGGCGGCGGGCCTCGTCTTGACCTTGCTGCGCCGCCGGCCCACATCGGCGGCATGAGCAGCGCTCCCGAAACGACCGATCGCCGCACCGCGTCGATGATCCGCGTCGATCAGGCGGGCGAATATGGCGCGACGCGCATCTACGCCGGCCAGCTCGCGGTGATGGGCGACCGCCACCCGATGGCGCGCGAGATCGCGCATATGGCGGAGCAGGAAGAGCGCCACCGCGCCTTTTTCGACGCGATGGTCACGCGCCGCGGCGTGCGACCGACGGCGTTGCAGCCGGTCTGGGACATCGCGGGCTTCGCGCTCGGCGCGGTGACCGCCGCGATGGGGCCGCGCGCCGCGATGGCATGCACCGCCGCGGTCGAGACCGAGATCGACCGCCATTATCGCGAACAGCTCGCCGAACTCGGCGACAGCGACCCCGAACTCTCGGGAGCCGTCGCCGAATTCCGCGCCGAGGAGCTCGAGCACAAGGAAGCGGCGATCGCCGCGGGCGCGGAAAGCGCCCCCGTCTATCCGCTGCTCAGCCTCGCCATTCGGGCGGGCTGCCGTGCAGCCATCGCGCTATCGAAACGTATCTGATAAACAGGAATCCTCTTTTTCCGTTCGTGTCGAGCGAAGTCGAGACACCCATCGGGGCAAAGCAAGGTCGAGGGGCATCTCGACTTCGCTCGATGCGAACGGCTAAGGGATGTTCATCGGCTATGCAGAGAGCCCATGCCATCTCGCCTGAAACCATGAAGGAACGATCGATGACCCGCCTCCCCCTGTTCGCGCTGATCCTCGCCGGCAGCGCCGCCGCCCTCCCCGCCCAGGCGCAGGAAACCGCGGGCGCGCCGAACGAAAAGGTCAACCAGGTCATCGTCTATGGCGACGACAAGTGCGAGCCGAGCAGCCCCGACGAGATCGTCGTCTGCAACCGGATGCCCGAGGAAGATCGCTATCGCGTCCCGCAGATCTTCCGTGGCGGCGACCCGCTCGACCCGCGCAACCAGGCGTGGCTGAACCGCGTCACCGCGATGGAGCGCGTCGGCCGCTTTGGCACCGACAGCTGCTCGCCGGTCGGCCTCGGCGGCTTTACCGGTTGCACCCAGCAGCTCGTCTCGGGCGCGAAGGCCGAGGCGCAGGCGGCCGACAAGACCGACTGGCAGACGATGATCGCGGAGGAACGCGCCAAGCGCCTCGCGGGGATCGACGCGGCCGCCGAAGAGGTCGAAGCCGCGGTGGTCGCCGAGGAAAAGGCGCTTGCCGAACGCCAGAAGGCGGCCGAGGACCTTGAGCGCCAGGCCAATGGCGAAGCACCCGCCCCGGCCACCGGCGAAGCCGAGCCCGACGCCGGGCCGCTGCCGACGCCGCCGCAGCACTGACTTTCTATCGCTCGCGCGGCGTCCAGGCGGCCGCGCGCTTGCCCTTCCACCAGCGCAGCAACAGCCCGAGCGCGACCCCCGCGCCGATCGCGATCGTCAGGTCGGCGAAGACGGTGAGCAGGAGCGTCAGCAGCAGCAACAGCCGCTCGTCCCACGGCAGCGACCAATGCTCGCGCCACTTCTCCGGCTCCGCCATGTTGGCGGCGGTGACGAGCAGCACCGCGGCGAGCGCGGGCAGCGCCAGCGCACCGGCGAGCCCGCCGGCGACGAGCAGCACGAACAGGATCACCAGCGCGTGGACCATCCCCGCCACCGGCGTCCGCCCGCCGGCGCGGACGTTGGTCGCGGTGCGCGCGATCGCGCCGGTGACCGGCAGGCCGCCGAACAGCGGCGTCAGCACATTGGCGTACCCCTGCGCGAGCAGCTCGGCGCTCGGCCGATGCTGTCCGCCGAACATGCGGTCGGCGACGATCGCCGATAGCAAAGATTCGACCCCGGCCAGGAAGGCGATGGTCAGCGCCGAGGGCAGCAGCTCGATCAGCCGCGCGGCGGTCACCTGCGGCCAGTGCGGCGCGGGAAGCCCGCTCGGCAAGGCACCGAACCGCGAGCCCACTGTGTCGACCGGCAGATGCAGCCACAACACCGCGAGCGAGGCCGCGCCCACCGCGATCACCAGCACCGGCCAGCGCGGGCGCCAGCGGCGGAGCAGCAATATGGCGGCGATCGTCACCGCGGTGACGGCGAGCGCGGCGAGGCTGAGCGAACCGCGCGCCGCCCACAGGGCCTCGATCTTCGGGATCATGTCGGCCGGAACCTTGCCGGCGGACAGTCCCAGCGCGTCTGCGAGCTGGCTCGCCGCGATGATCGCGGCGATGCCGATGGTGAAGCCGTTGATCACCGCTTCGGGGATCAGCGCGATCAGGCGCCCGGCGCGAAAGAAGCCCGCGACGATCAGGATCAGCCCGGCCATGATGGTCGCGACGATCAGCCCGTCCATCCCGTGATCCTGGATCACGCCATAGACGACGACGATGAAGGCGCCGGTCGGCCCGCCGATCTGCACCCGGCTGCCGCTCGTCAGCGAGATGACGAAGCCGCCGGTGATCGCGGTGACGAGCCCGACGAAGGGCGTGCTTCCCGAAGCGATGGCGATGGCGATGCACAGCGGCAGCGCGACGAGCGCGACGCTGATCCCGGCCAATGCGTCGGCGCGAAACAGCGGCCAGCTGTAATCGCGCATCGTGTCGAGCAATTTGGGCCGGCGCATCGCGTCTCCATCCGATGAAAGAATGGAGAATCGCTACGCCCCGGCCCGCGTTCGGGTCAAGGCCGCCGGTTCAGTTCAGCAGATATTGCTGCCAGAAGAGCAGCGAGGTCCAGAATTGATAGTCGGCATTTTCCTTCTTGGCGAAGCCGTGCCCCTCGTTGGTGCCGACGAGATGCCAGGCGGTGCCGCCATTCTTGCGCACCGCGGCGACGATCTGCTCGGCCTCCGATGCCGGCACGCGCGGGTCGTTAGCGCCCGTCACCACGTAGAGCGGCTTCCGGATGTCGCCGACGCGGGTGAGCGGCGAGATTTCCAGCAACTTCGCGCGCTGCTCGGGCACGCGCTCGTCGCCATATTCGACGCGGCGCAGATCGCGGCGGTAATCCTGCGTATTCTCGAGGAAGGTCACGAAGTTGGAGATGGCGACGACGCACAGATTGGCGCGCAGCTTGTCGGCATAATGGGTCGCGGCGGCATAGCACATATAGCCGCCGTAGCTGCCGCCGGTCAGCCCGAAGCGCGCCGCGTCGAGCGCGGAATCCTTTGCCAGCACATCGAGGAAGGCGCCCATGTCCTTGACGCTGTCCTCGCGCTTGAACGGCCCGTTGTCGAGGCTGACGAACGTCTTGCCATAGCCCGTCGAACCGCGGACGTTGGGATAGAAGATCGCGATGCCCAGCTCGTTGAGCAGATAGTTGTTGCGGCCGAGGAAGCCGGGCCGCGACTGGCCTTCGGGGCCGCCGTGGACGTTCATGATCAGCGGCCGCTTGCCGGGGAATTTCGTCGGATCGGGGCGATAGAGAAAGCCCGACACCGCGAGCCCATCGAAGCTCTTCACGCTCACCAGTTCGGGCTCGACATTCTTCGTCACGTCGAGGCCGCCGGTCTCGCTCTGGGTCCAACGCGTCACCGCGAGCGTCTGAGGATTGACGCTATAGGCGTCCGCCGCGCTCCGCGCCGAGGTGAAGCTGAGTCCGATCTCGCCCCAGGGCGCGATGTCGATGCCGCCGATGATCCCCGCGGGCAGCGCCTCGACCGTGCGCACCTTGCCGCTCTTGACGTCGAGGATGCGAAGCTTGCTCATCCCCGCCTCGTTGACGACATAGGCGATGAAGCGGCCGTCGTCGGAGATATCGAACGTATCGACATCCCATTTTTCGGCGGGTCCGCGCGGGGTGAAAGCGCCGCTTTTCGGGTCGATCGTCCCCAGCCGCTGGAAATCCGATCCCTCGTCGCTGGTGACCCAGATGGTGCCGTCGGGCGCGAAGCCCGCGCCGCCGATCGCGATCGTCTTCGCATGATCGCCGATCGGCGTCAGCGCCCCGCTCCCGAGGTCGAGCCGGTAGAGGTCGGTCTTTTGCACCGAGACATATTTGGCGACCAGCGCCCAGTTCTTGTCGGGCGCGAAGTCGGTCAGATACCAGCCGCCGCCCTCGACCTCGGCGACCATGCGCCCCGAGGCCGGATCGCGCGGGTTCATCACATAAAGGTCGCTGTCGCGGCCGTTGCGCCGCGTCGACGTATAGCCGACGAGCGTCCCGTCGTCGCTCCACGCGTTGAAGCTGTTGCGGCTCTTGCCATCGGTCAGCAGCGCCAGCCGCCCGTTCTTCATCGCGTAGATCTGATAGAATTCATTGCCGCCGATATCCTTCTGCACCAGCATGATATCGGCGCTCTTCGGCGACCAGGCGCCCGCGCTGACGGGCTCTTCCTCGAAGGTCAGCTGCTGCCGCGCGCCCATCGGCATCGCGACGCGATGGATCTGGCTGGTGTTGCCGAAGCGGGTCGCGATCAGCATCGATTTGTCGCCGTCGTTCCACCCGACGAAACTCGCCCCGCGGCTTTCCATATAGGGACGCGATGCGGCGGCGAGGTCGGACGGCACGGCGGGCACGCCATCGGCGACGAGCGCGGCGGGCCGCGCCTCGACAGCGGCGGGCGCCGCATCCTCGGCGGCGAGCGCAGGCGCCAGCGGCAGCGCGAGAGCGGCGAGAAGAGCGAGATGGCGCATAGGATTTTCCCCTGGCTTCGAACGGACGAACAGCGGCTGGACGGTGCGAGGCCGTCATCCGGATGCACAGGACGCGAGATCGGCCCCGCCCGCCGCGATGAGGTGAGCGTATTAGCAGAACAAGACGGAGGCAAGACCCGCCCCGAAATCGCGCTCCAAAGCTCAAAAAGACTCGCCTTTTCGCTGCTGGAAGGCGGTTCGGCGCATTTTTGTTCGGAATCTTCGATGAATTGACGCGGAAAATTAACGAATCGGCGCCATCGTGGCTTGACTCGGGGATAAACGGCTGAAAACCTGGTTCCTTCTGGGAATCGCCAGCCGGGGAGGCTGAAAAAATGGCATCGACGTTCGGACCGCGCCTGCTGGGGCGCTCGATTCCCAGCGTGCCTCCGGCGCGAAGCCTGGGGCGCCGAATGACCGTCCATGTCGCCGCGGCGCTGCTCGCCTTCGCGGCGCTGCAGATCTGGCTGGTGTCGAGCGCGATCGCCGCCGGCGCGCCCTCGGCCTTCACCATCGTCGCGCTGGTCATGTTGCTCGCGCTCGCGGTACCCACCGCGCGGATCACCGAACGGCGCTGGTATCACCTCAGCCGCCAGGCGCTCGCAAGCTGGGGTCTGCACGCGCGGTTCCGCCGCGACGTCCGCCGCCTGTGGGTCGCCGCTCTCGCCCTGCCCTTCCTCTGGGTCAGCGGCGCGATGGCCGCAACGCAGGCGATCGCTGCCGTCGCGGGCTGATTCCGACTTAAATTTTGACGACCCGCCGCACGCCGTCTAGGGCGCGGTCATGCTGACCGTTGCCGAAGCCCTCGACCGTGCGCAAATGCTGTGCGACGCCGCAACCCGCGCGGGCGCCGACGCCGCCGACGCGCTGTACTACTGCAATGCCGCGACCTCGGTGTCGATGCGCCTTGGCTCGCTCGAGGACGTCGAGCGCTCCGAAGGCCAGGACATCAGCTTGCGCGTCTTCGTCGGCCAGCGCAGCGCGAGCGTGTCGACCGCCGACATGGATCCGGGCGAGCTTGCGGGGCTGGTCGAGCGCTGCGTCGCCATGGCGCGCGAAGCGCCCGAGGATCCCTATGCCGGGCTCGCGCCCGAAACGCTGCTGTTCAAGGGGACGGTCCCCGACCTCGACCTCGACGATGCCAGCGAGGCGGACCCCGAAGCACTCCGTGCCGCCGCGCTCGCCGTCGAGGAAGCCGCGCGCGCCGTCGCGGGCGTCACCAACAGCGAGGGCGGCAGCGCGAGCCACAGCCGCACCCGCTTCGCGCTCGCGACGAGCCACGGCTTCGCGGGCGGCTATGGCGCGAGCGGGCACAGCCTGTCGGCGAGCGTGATCGCTGGCGAAGGCGCGGCGATGCAGCGCGATTACGGCTGGCACAGCGCCCATCATCTGTCCGACCTCGAAAGCGCCGGGGACATCGGCGCGCGCGCGGGCACCCGCGCCGTGGCGCGGCTGAACCCCGGCAGGGCGCCGGTCGGCAAGGTTCCGGTCGTCATCGATCCGCGCGTCGGCGGCAGCATCGTCGGCCATCTGCTCGGCGCCATCGCCGGCCCCGCCGTGGCACGCGGGACGAGCTTCCTGCTCGGCAAGGAGGACCGGCAGCTTTTCGACAGCGGCATCGTCATTCGCGACGACCCGCACCGGCCGCGCGGGCTTCGCAGCCGCGCCTTCGACGGCGAAGGCCTGCCCACCGCGGCGCGCGACGTCGTCGCAAGCGGCAGAATAACAGGCTGGCTGCTCGACACCGCCTCGGCCCGCCAGCTCGGCCTCGAACCGACAGGCCATGCAAGCCGCGGCGGCGGCGCATCGGGAGTGAGCGCGAGCAATCTCCACCTCGCCGCCGGGACGGTCACGCCCGAGGCGCTGATGGCCGACGTCGCCGAAGGCGTTTACATCACCGAACTGATCGGCCAGGGCGTCAATCCGGTGACCGGCGACTACAGCCGCGGCGCGTCGGGATTCGTCATCCGCGATGGCGCCATGGCCGGGCCGATCGCCGAATTCACCATCGCGGGCAATCTGATCGACATGTTCGCGGCGCTCATTCCCGCCGACGATCTGGAATTTCGTCACGCCACCAATGTCCCGACCCTGCGCATCGACGGCATGACCGTCGCCAGCAGCTAGGCGGAGACGCGGATGCCGGGCCGCAATCTCGAAGCGGTGATCGCCGCGACGCGCGAGGTCGGCGATATGGCAATGGCGCGCTGGCGCGGCGAGGGCCAGGCGATCGACGTCTGGCACAAATCGCACGACAATCCTGTCAGCGACGTCGACCTCGCGGTCGACGCGCGCCTGAAGGCGGTGCTCGGCGCGATGGTGCCCGAAGCCGGATGGCTGTCGGAGGAGACCGCCGACAATGACGCGCGGCTGTCACGGCGCGCGATGTGGTGCGTCGATCCGATCGACGGCACGCGCGATTTCATCCGCGGCCGTCCCGGCTGGGCGGTGTCGGTCGCGCTCGTCGTCGACGGCGCGCCCGAGCTCGGCGTGCTCTATGCCCCCGCGCTCGACGAGCTGTGGGTCGCGCAGCGCGGCCAGGGCGCCCAGCTCAACGGCGAGGCCTTGCGCGCCAGTAGCCGCACCAGCTTCGACGGCGCGCGCGTGCCCGCCGACAGCCTGCCGAAGATCGACCGCGACCTCGTCATGGTGACCAAGCCGAACAGCATCGCGCTGCGCATGGCGCTCGTCGCCGACGACCGCGCCGACCTCGTCGCGACGCTGCGCTGGGGATTCGAGTGGGACGTCGCCGCCGCGGCGCTGATCGCGACCGAGGCGGGGGCAACCGTCACCGACGCCTTCGGCGCCCCGCTCGCCTTCAACACCCCGCGCGCGCAGGCCTTCGGCGTCATCGCCTGCGCCCCGGGCATCCACCGCGCCGTCGTCGACCGCTTGCACGACCGCGCGGTCGCGCTGACGCCGGCCGGCTGAACCCGCTCGGTTCGCCGCGATTCCGGGGCGGCTCGCTTGACTTTCGGCGCGACTCACCCTAGTTGCCCATCCATTCCAACAGCCTGACCGGACGGCGAAGCGCAGCCGCGCATTCGTGGTCCGTTTTTTGCGTTGGAAATCAGACGCTTTGAGATAGGGTCGTTTGCCAGCGCGCCCTGTGGAGCAGGAGAAAGAATCACCATGGCACGTATTGCGGGCGTCAACCTGCCCACCAACAAGCGCGTGATCATCGCGCTCACCTACATCCACGGCATCGGTCGCAAGACCGCCGTCGACATCGCCGACAAGCTGGGGATCGACCACAGCCGCCGCATCCAGGACCTGTCGGACGCCGAAGTCCTCCAGATCCGCGAAGCGATCGACGCCGACCACACGGTCGAGGGTGACCTTCGCCGCAACACGGCGATGAACATCAAGCGCCTGATGGACCTCGCCTGCTATCGCGGCCTGCGTCATCGCAAGGGCCTTCCCGTCCGCGGCCAGCGCACGCACACCAA
>Ga0182747_1001567_pt1 | contig 17490 bp, 16 predicted proteins | sample eDN3rd30CBELigBY_FD_128526 | JGI IMG/M metagenome (GOLD analysis project Ga0182747, IMG submission 128526) | Enriched backyard soil microbial communities from Emeryville, California, USA - eDNA 3rd pass 30_C BE-Lig BY (version 2) (version 2) | ecosystem: Environmental > Terrestrial > Soil >...
AGAGGAAATTGGAGCCCGTCTATACTATATATGGGCGTGACCTTGGTGACGATCCACTAAGATCCTACAAAATTAAAAATTCACTTCATCTTTTAATTCTTGAACGGCATTTCGTCCTCCCTAGAATCATATCTTATTCCAGAATTAATACAATGTATGTGTGATGCTTTGTTAGTTTCACTGGAACTTATTTGAGACTAATAGAACAGTTTTAATCATATTCTTATAAGAAAACCATACGAAAGGGTGTAAATTTGATTGAAAAAAGTCAAGGTTCGTTTACTGCCCATTGTTAGTAAGTTAAATTTGCCCACAGTTTTGAAAACAACTGTCCCTCCAGGTGATTCTATTGAACGATTATTCATTGCAACCCAGGTTGGAGAAATCTTTTACATAGGAAATGGAGTGATAAGGACATTTTTAGACATTCGCCCACAGATCATAAAACTAGGCAGTTCTGGCGGCGGATATGATGAACGTGGATTATTGGGGCTGGCGTTTCATCCTGAATTTTATCATAACGGACTTTTTTATCTTCATTATTCAGCAGCCGGTTCACAAGGTCCCGGTGCCCTTTCGGGAGGTTTTACCCCTGACCCTTGTGATCCCAAAACTTTAAACTTAAGATGGATAAATAGAGAAAACCAGTATGATCATATTGATACGGTGGAGGAATGGATTCTACCATCGAATGGTCAACCTCAAAAACGACGGACATTACTCAACATAAGAAGACCATTTTTAAATCATAATGGGTTCAATAGCTTAAACTTTTTCCCTGAAACAGGGAAACTTATATTAACAACCGGAGATGGTGGATCAGGCTATGATCCCTTTAATTTAAGTCAGGATAATATGGAAATAGCTGGTAAAATTATTGAAATTGACGTAGATAAGAATACATTCATCACTAACCCACCAGTTGTCACACGTTTTCATGAACTTCCCCCATCTATTAATGAAACGCTAACGTTATTGGCCAAAGGAGTTCGCAATATACCAGGGATTTCATTTCAAAGGTTAAATAATCAATATATCAAGTATGTGGGAAATGTCGGACAAGATTTAGTAGAGTCGATTTTTTCATTCGTTCCCTATAAACCAATACCTGTTACTCAGCTTGTTCAATCTTCTTTAATGAAAACTGAACTTGACCAAGAAGGATTTATTAATTTTGGCTGGCGAGGCTGGGAAGGTGCTTTTCCTACTTCTATTAAAAGAGATTGCTCCGGAAATCCGGCTTTGGATGAGAAAACCATCGCTTATTTCAATGAAGCCGTAACCACTTCAGTGAAGCGTATTCAGCCGCTAACTAGTTATTATCATAAAGATCAAAGGCCCGATAAGTTTGGAGGAACTGCCCTAACAGGTGTGCAAGCCTTTATGGGGAATGGCATCCCTGAATTAACAGGAAGCGTTGTGTTTACCGATCTTGCCCGGAAAAAAGAATCTCAATCGGCGGTTAGAGGTGTTTTAGCTTATACGAGGGTCAGAACGGATGGTAAACTAAATGATTATAGCGTGATCGAAACCGATTATAATTTTGGGTCTCAATCCGCTTATTTTGTTGGTTTGGGAACGAATCTGAATCAAACCAGACTTTATCTAGGGGTTTATGGCTCTATGAAAGTGACCGACTTTAACCAAGGTACTATTTTTGAAATTATTTCTTAAATTCATACCGTTCAATAACTTCCCATGAGCAGGAGCTATGCAAAATTAATAAGATCCATTTCTTAATCCGAGAAAACCTGAGACAGAAAAAAGTCTCAGGTTCTTTTAGCTCCTTTCAATAGTTACTCTTACAATCTTTATTGGCCACTTCATTTGGTTAGTTCTAGGTCCCATCGCTCTTCTACTAATTTCTCTCCAGTCCATTCATAATTTTGTTTTTCCTCTGTTTTTCTAAAATTATATTTTTGGTATAGACATCGAGCAGTCTCTAAAATACTTACTGTCCATAGGAAAACATGTTTGTATCCTTGTTTTTTGCAGAAATCGATTGCTGTGTCCATCAGTTTCTTACCTATACCCATTCCATGATAATTTTCATCCAAAATAAACCATCTTAATTGGGCAACATCTTTATTGGATTTAGTAATCGCTATCGAACCCGCCATTTTACCATCTACTTTAGCAATCCACAATTCTCCCCCATCGGCATTAATCATAAATTCAGTTAAGCCCTTCATCACATAATATTCAAACACGGGTCCGAACTTATAAGTATTTCCGTATAAGGTTCCATGAAGGTGTGCTATGAAACCAACATCTCCCGATTGAAAAGTTCGAATGTTTACCTCTGATTGAGATGGACAATCTTTAGTGAAAATAGATTCTATGGTTTCCATGGAACTGATCAGCTTGGCCAAATCACGATTAGATATTTCTTGAATCATTTTTCCAACTTCACGATTTGCATTTTCAACTAAGTCATTAAAAATTTCTCTCCCACTTTCTGTGAGATAAAGTAAGTATTGTCGTTTATCGTCTGTTGCTTGCTTTTTAACTATAATTTTATCTTCCTCAAATTTTTGTAGGATTCTACTCATTTGCCCACGGTCTATACCAAGATTTTCTCTAACCTCTGTTGCAGTACAACCATTACTAAAATTGATTTCAGTAATCACACGTGCTTCAGTTAACGGAAAAGGTTTATTATAAATTTCTTGGTCAATTTTACCTAGAACATTTGCATAATAGCGATTAAATTTACGAATTTTTTCTACATATTGATGTTTTTCCATCCATCTACCACCTTAATATTGAGAATATTTAACAATAAAAATATCATACAAGAATTAGTTGATTTAGTCAACTAATTGATATTTATCACAATGAAAGGTGCAAATCCTACATCACTATAAATAATAAAAGGCAAGTGACTGTCCAACCCCAGTCACCTGCTTTTTCGTTTCAAATAATAAAGAGTTCTTTTGATTTCTTTTTCAACTTTTTGAAAAAAAGTTTCCATATTCTTGTTAGCGCCGCTCTCTAAAAAACGCTGACCTGCTAAGGCAATTGCCCCGGTAACTTCTGCCTCAGCTTGACAGTGCAAGCTAGCCTCCCGGTTGAAGTCTTTTATATACAGATCGGCTTTTCCCGCGATATCACCGATATTACCTGTACCTTTCACATGCAGCCGATACAAGGAAGCGGACTTCTTCTCCTCAAGCCGAATCTCAAGAGTAAAGAGATCTTGAATCGGACCCATCTTGAACTCCAATTCCGCTCGGTATACACCTTTTGAAACTTCAATAAAAGACTTACACCCAGGGATGGCGCTCCTTAGAACTTTTTCATCCTTTATATACTTCCAGACAATGTGCCTTGGCAATCCGAACGTGTACTCGTGCTCAACTTTCAAAGTTCCCCCTCCTTCGACCATAAATAAAAAATTGCAATCATTTATTTATATTCAAAGAAGGTCAGAATTGTTAAAAAATTATCATCCTAGATGATCGCTTACTTTTTCTTTACTGCTACCCAAATTTCACTATAGACATTTTCCGATGTACCGTTGTACTTTGTAAAAGAAATTCCAGGTAACTCTACTAGTTCATAATCTGAAGAAGGCAGCCATTCAGAATAAATTTTGGCGGTGGTTTCTTGAAGTGCAGCAGGAAATGGTCCTTGATTAGGGAAAATTGCCCATAAACTTTCTTCCATTGTAATTTGCTCTAAATCATCGAATGGATTCTCTTTTGTTGTTGCAAAACCAATCATATGAGTTAAATATCCTTTTTCCTCGAAATAGCTATCATCAAAATCAAAGGACACATTTAAGACTTGATGAGGATATAAATCAGCTAATTGATGCATTTCATTTCTTTGTTGTTCGGTAATAGACTGAGCCAGTTCTATGATAGCTTTATTTTCACCCTCAAATTGAATGGGCACTCTTTTGGATACACCTACAATATTAAATGGCTCTTTCTTTTCAATTTTGAACTCCATAGATTTTCCTCCTTTTATATCTATATAGAATGAAAATTTGGGAAATGACTTTTGAATTTTGTTTTTAGTTACTTCTGAAGGTAAAAAACCACTCCATTCACGAAAGGCTCTTGAAAATCCTTCGATTGATTGATAGCCATATTTATAGGCAATACCTGTCACTTTGGCTCCGTTAATTAATTCAACATTCGCAACCGATAATCTCCTATTTTTGATATACTCATTTAATGACATTCCAGCCATATACGAAAACATTCTTTTAAAATGATAATCAGATAGTCCTACAATCTTCGATATATCTTTTCCAGAGATTTCTTCCGTTAAATGTGTTTCAATGTAATCCATTAAATGATTGAATTCTTGTAACATCCATTTCCCTCCTTTACAAGTACATATTATCGTTAAAATTTAAAATTCACTTGATATTTTTTAAACGGAATTTATCGGAACGCGTCTTCCATAATTACTATAGTTACAATTATGCTTGGTTTAACACTAGGCTGTGTTAAAATTGTCTGTTGATTTCCGTTCCAGGCACTTCGCTTTCCGCGGGCGTGCCGGGGAGCCTCCTCGGCGCTTTTAGCGCCTGCGGGGTCTCCCCTGCCCCGTACTCCCGCAGGAGTCTTCGTGCCCTCCACTCCAATCAACAGAGTGCAAAAATCAACATTAATCTTTAACACAGCCTTACACTAAAATATGATTCTCTACAGCATAGACATCAAGTGCAGCTTGTAATGCTTGTCCACGATTTACATTTACTCCATGACGAATCAACACTGCTTCTAATCCACCAAGAACTGACAATACATTTTCCTTTCGGCAGCTATACCCCATTGTTCCAATTCTCCAGATTTTTCCGTGGAGTGGTCCAAAGGAGGATGCTATTTCTATACTAAAGGCATCAAGCAGCATTTTTCGAACGGATTCACCGTCCACCCCGTTTGGAATTTCTACACAGGTGACGCATGTCAGTTTATGTTCTGAATCGCCAAATAGGTTCAATCCCATCGCCTCAAGCCCTGCGACTAACGCGGTTTCGTGATACTTGTGGCGTTCAAATCGCTGCTCAAGCCCTTCCTCTAACACTAAACGCAGCCCCTCGTATAGAGCATAAATCATCGAAGTGGCCTCAGTATGATGGTTGAGTCTTCTTGGGCCCCAATAATCCTGGAGCATGCTTAAATCAAAATAGTTGCTCGCTATCGGATAACTGCTTCGCGAATAGCGAAAATCCTCCTCTGTCGCGATCCCGTGTTCGACCTTTTTACGGGCCGCAAGAATAGTTTCAATTCGTTCATTAAAGGTAATTGGTGCCATCCCAGATGGAACGGATAAGCATTTTTGCGTACCGCCAATTAAACCGTCAATACACCATTCATCGGTTTTGACATCAACACCACCGATAGAAGCGACCGCATCCACCACGAGTAACACGTCCTGTTCACGGCATGCTTGCCCAATCTCTTTCAGGGGCTGCATTCGACCAGTTGATGTCTCGCCATGAACAATCGCTAGTATTTTCGGCGCAACCCGCTCCATTTCATCAATGACTGTTTGCGGATCAAATACTTCTCCCCACGGACATTCCATTGTATACACTTCTGCACCATATCTTTCACAGATTTCCACTAACAAATGTCCGAATCTCCCAAAAATCGGCACAAGCACCCGGTCTCCTGGTTCGATAATGCTGCAAAGGATTGCTTCATTTCCGGAACGGGACGTGCCATCGATGGGAAAAGCCCAGCGATTCTTCGTTTGGAAAACTTGGCGAAGCATTTCCATAACTTGGTTCATAATGTCCGTAAAAGCTGGATCGAATTGCCCTAAAATAGGTGTGCTCATCGCACGCAATACTCGAGGGTCAACTTCCACGGGCCCTGGGGTCATTATCGTTCTCATTGGTGTGTGCAACTCAGAAAAAGCCATCTCTATCCACTCCCTAATATGCTAGTTTATATAAAACTTCAGTTAATAGATCAATTCCTGTTTCTAAATCTTCCAAACTCGTAAATTCTTTTGGTGAATGGCTGATTCCCTTTTGACTCGGGACAAATATTAAAGATGTGGCGCATTTCGTACCGAATACTTGTGCATCATGACCTGCACCCGAGATCATGTCTTGATAACGGTAGTTCTTCCGCTCTGCGATTTCGCGAGTCCACTCACACATCTCTCCGTCCATCTTAACGGGCTGTACATCCATCCATTGGGAAATCGTCACTTCGATTTGTAAGCTTTCAGCAGATCGTTTAAATTCCGTGAAGATCTCATTGCAATATTGATCAATCACCTCTTCCTGATGATGGCGAATATCCAGGCTAAATTCTACCTCACCAGCGACCACATTCGGCACATTCGGTTTTACCTGTAATCTTCCCACCGTTGCCACTAATTGCGGGTCGATCGCTTTCGCTTTTTCCGTTAAAAAAGAAATAAACTGGGAAGCGGTAGTAACCGCATCCTTCCGATAGGACATCGGGGTCGTCCCTGCGTGGTTACTTTCTCCCTTTATCTGAATGGTATAACGGCGTTGTCCGACAATATGAGTGACGATTCCCACTTGTTTCTGATTTTTCTCAAGGACCATCCCTTGTTCAATATGAACCTCAACAAACCGTTCCACATCATCACGAACGGGAGATGAATACTTTTCAGGATCAAATCCTGCCTTCTTCATCGCTTCTAAAAATGGAATTCCTGCTGAGTCTTTCACCTCTTTTACCCGGTCAAGGGTGTACGTACCACAGATATTTCTTGATCCCCAAAAGGTAAGGGGAAAACGACTCCCTTCTTCTTCACTCAGAGAGACCACTTCGATTGTTTTCTTAGGGTACCCATATGCTTGAAAGAGCCTCCTTACCGCTATAAAACTGGCAAGAATTCCATAAGCACCATCGAATTTCCCACCATCGATGACCGTATCAACATGAGAGCCGGTTAAGATTGTCTTCCCATGTAAATCAGTCCCTGGTAATCGTCCAAATAAATTCCCGACACTGTCAAAGTACGTATGCAGTTTCGATTGTTCCATTATATTTTTTAATGCCAGCTGCGCCTCTAGCCAGGATGGAGAATACAAAAGTCTTGTTACCCCCCCGTTTTCTGTTTCTCCAATCGAAGCAAGCCATTCAATCATGGCTCCCACCTGATCTTTATCCAAGTTGTCTACTTGAATGTCCATTCACTTCACCCCTCACCATAAATACTTATATTCCTAGTTTACAATCATTAAAAATGAACATCATTAGAGGAAACGTAAAAATTATTGTATTTTTTTATGCAAATTAACTAAACCATGCTAAAATAAATGAAATATTTTCAGTGTTTTGATTTTTTCACAAGGAGTGTTTTCCATGAAAGTACATGAAGTCTTAATAATCCCACATTTATCAGGAATGACGGTTATCGCCGGAGAATCTGGAACTACTCGTGAAGTGAAATCGGTCAATATGATGGATGCACCCGATATTATTCCATTCTTACATGAGAATGAATTTCTTATCACAACTGCTTATCATTTCAAAGATCAGCCCTCTAAGCTAACCGAGCTGGTTCAAGCGATGGCCGATCAAGGGTGTGCTGGACTAGGAATCAAGACGAAACGCTTTCTAGGTAAAATACCATTAGAAGCTATAAATCTGGCAAACGAGCTGGCCTTCCCCATTATTGAACTCCCATTAGAATTATCACTTGGGGAAATTGTCAATCATACAATACGGGCAATGCTTGATCAACGGGCTGCTGAATTGACGCTTGCATTAGAGATCCACAAGCAATTTACCAAGATCATTATGGAAGGAAAAGGGATTGAATTCTTACTGCAAGATTTATCTCAAGTGATCGAGCGTCCTGTTATATTATTGGATCAGTATGTTAAGCCGATTTATCAACCTATGAGCAACCTAGACTTGCCCTTCATTCTGGATGGCCTCAAGATTCCTTATTCGATGACTTCACCCATTTCCATGTCAGTCCGAGCCACTAAACAGACCTGTACTATATTCCCTGTACACATGAGTGAAAAGAAACAAGGATTTCTTATGATTATAGGGGAGATTGAGAAAACCAATCATCTGATTTCATTAACGATCGAACAAGCTACCAATGTAATCTCATTTGCACTTATGAAGGAACATGCACTACGACAGAAAGAACAAAGTATACGAAATGATTTCTTTCTTCATTTTTCAGATGGTACGTTTTCTTCTCAAGAGGAAATCATCGGTCGAGCAGCGGAGTTTTCATTACCCAATGACCAGAAGTATATTTGTGCAGTGGGTCAAATCGACAGGGACGACCATCACCCTACCTATACTGAGCGCCTTGAAAAAGCAGATGATATTTATGATTTTATCGAAGGGGAAGTCTCTGTTATCACTCCCTACATCCACTTTTTCACAAAAGGTGAAACTTGTATTCTTTTATTTGAAATTCAAGAAACCATCTCAACGTCCAGCAGTTACTGTGAATCTACTTTGCTTTCCCTTCAGGAAAAAGTATCTACTTACTTCCGGAATACGATATCCTTCGGGGTGAGTAATTTAAGTCATTCGTTTCTTGATGTAAAAAATGCTTACAAAGATGCGGTAGACGCCTTATCACAGGGGCAGCTTTCAAGGAAAACGGCCTATATCCAAACCTATCATACCAAGGATGTCATGGAATTATTGCGAATGGTCCCCAGAGATGAGTTAAAGAATTTCTATACATTTGCCCTAAGTCGATTGGCAAACACAAAAGTGGAAGATGAACAAACACTGCTAGATACGTTGTCTGTCTATTTGGAAACACACTGTCAAATTTCCGAAACGGCCAAACGGTTGTTTGTTCATCGTAACACGGTCATCTATCGAATTGAAAAGTGTGAAGAGATCCTTGGAAAAAGCTTAAAGGATTCAGAAACAACGATGCAAATTAGACTTGCCTTACGGATCAAATCCTTGTTTGAAGCTTATTTCGACTAACCTTATTACCATAAGAAAAAGAGTCTCTTACCAATACAGAAAATATCGAAAAAAAGCCATGCCCTCTACTATTCTTTAGTAGTTGGGCATGACTTGAGTTTTTCCTTTTGTTATCTATTTTCTAAATTTGGCAAAAGAAAAGCTTAGATAACACGTGCTGTGACAATACCTTCAATTTGATTGATTTTTTCTAACAAACCAGGAATGACATCGCCATTTACTTTATTATCAATATCGATCATCGTATAAGCATAATCTCCGCGGCTTCGATTAATCATGTCAGCGATGTTTAGATTATAACTTGAGATTGCTAGTGTCAACTGGCCTACCATGTTTGGAACGTTTTTGTGGAATGCTGCCACACGGCGCTTTCCTGTATAATCCAGTGATGCGTTTGGAAAATTCACAGAGTTTTTGATATTTCCTGTTTCTAGAAAATCCTTTACTTGACGTGCCGCCATGACGGCACAGTTTTCTTCTGATTCTTGGGTAGAAGCACCAAGATGTGGAATCGGAATGACATTTTTCATTCCCAATACATTTTCATTCGGGAAATCTGTAATAAACTTACCAACCTGACCGCTTTCTAAAGCAGCAGCCATATCCTTTTCATTCACTAGCTCTCCACGAGAGAAATTTAAAATATGAACGCCAGGCTTCATGATGCTGAAAGTTGCTTCGTTAAACATCCCTCTTGTATCATCAGTAAATGGAACGTGTACAGTGATATAATCAGAATTAGCAAAGAGTTGTTCAATGGTCATTGCCCTCTGAACATTACGGGACAAATTCCAAGCTGTATCAACAGAGATAAACGGGTCAAAGCCAATGACGTCCATGTCTAAATCAAGAGCATCATTTGCAACCAGTGCACCGATCGCACCTAATCCAATTACACCAAGTGTTTTTCCTTTAATTTCTTTTCCAACAAATTGCTTCTTACCAGCTTCGACAAGTTTCGGAATTTGCTCGCCTTCCCCTGCTAAATTCTTTGTCCACTCGATACCGTCAAACAGGTTGCGTGATGAAGCCATTAATGAAGTAAGAACGATTTCTTTTACCGCATTCGCATTTGCACCAGGAGTATTAAACACAACAATCCCTTGCTCTGTACATTTATCGACTGGAATATTATTGACTCCCGCTCCGGCACGTGCAATTGCCTTTAATTCATTGCCCAATTCAAGGGCATGCATATTAAAACTGCGAACCACAATAGCATCCGGATTAACACTGTCATTATCAATCGTGAAGGTATCCTGATTGAAGACCTTTAGCCCGCTCTCAGCAATATTATTTAACGTTTTAATTGTTTGTTTTTTGTCTAGGATAGTTGTGCTCATTTTGTATTCTCCTCTACTCTTCTGTTATAGTTTTCAATATCACTTTTTCTATAAGGATCTGTTTCTATTAGAATGAAGAAATTTAACAGTCTTTCTAGCCGGTCCTATCCCCCCCTAATATACAGAAAGAGGCAAGGATTTGTTTCCTTACCTCTGCCCAGGCGAACGGCTACGACTTATATGTGCTCCCTCACGGTAATCCGTGTTTCGCCAGTTACACATCGTCTTTTTTTATTTCTCTAAAAATAACAAATTTTTAGAGAATATTCAAGTATATTGAACTTTTAAAAGATTAATTTTTTTTTATAAAACTTATTGACTTCACAATTTTGTTATTTTGATTTCCTATTGAACTTCTCAATAATTCCCTTTAAATCCTCAAGAAAGGCTGCTACCCCCTCATCTTTAGTTGCCCAAGATGTCACAAGGCGAATGGCCGCGTGTTCCTCATCCACCTTTTCCCAGAAATGAAACCCATAGTTTTTCTCTAATTCTGTAATCAACTCATTAGGTAATATCGGAAAGATTTGATTCGATGGAGAATGGGTTAGAAATGGAATATTTGCTTTGCTGATTCCTTCTCTAAGTGTTGCTGCCATCTTATTTGCATGAGTGGCTAATTCAAAGAACAAATTGTCCCGGAACAGTTCAAGAAATTGAATGCCCAATAGTCTCCCTTTTGCTAGCAGCGCCCCTTTCTGCTTCATGTGGTACCGAAAATCTTCCTTTAATGACTCACGGCAGATGACTAGAGCCTCACCAAGAAGTGCCCCGTTCTTTGTTCCGCCGATATAGAATGCATCGACCAGTCTAGGGAGATCGCTTAACTGCAGATCATTCTCTTCCGAGCAGAGAGCTGAGCCAAGTCGCGCCCCATCCATATACAATATAAGATGGTTCTTTTTGCAAAAATCACTTAACTGCTCCAGTTCATTTCTGGTATAAATAGAACCTATTTCGGTTGAATTTGATATGTATACTAATTTCGGTTTGACCATATGCTCATCAGGATGACCATCGAGTACCACTTGTACATCTGATGGAGTTAATTTACCGTTTTCCGCTTCAATCGAGAGGATTTTATGGCCCGTCGCTTCGATTGCCCCTGTTTCATGGCCAAGAATATGGCCGGTACTAGCTGCCATGGCCGCTTCATGCGGTCTTAAGAAAGCTGAAATCGCAATCAAATTGGTTTGTGTGCCGCCTGATAAGAGATGAACATCAACATCCGGCTCTCCCATTCTCTCTTTTAGCAGTTCAACCGCTTGTCGAGAAAATTGATCTTCCCCATATCCATCATCTTGAACGAGGTTGGATTCTATTAATGCATTTAAAATTCTAGGATGTGCGCCTTCGCTATAATCGTTCTTAAAGCTGTACATGATTATGCCTCCATATAATAATTGAATTTATCTCTTCCTTTCCATCGTAGCATAATATGAAAAAAGCTAAAAACAAGAGGAATATTGGCGTCAAATAAAAAATTAAAAAATAACGATTCTGTATCTAGTGAAACTCTTTGATAGAATGAAAAGTATACGATATTTGAGGTGAAATATATGTACATACAAATAGAGGAACCCACAGAAACTATTTCGGCTGATGCGGTAAAAATGTGGAGAATATCAAATTCAGTTGGGCATGGAATCGTCTTTCTTATTATTGGGGTTTTAATTGTTTGCACGGAGATATTGAACTGGTATGGATGGATTGGTGTCGTTCTTTATATAATTGGTGGAATAACCATCTTATCCGCGATCTATTCCATACTGATTGAACCAGTCTTTCTGCAGAAGACGTGGCGGTATAAAATTGACCCCCAATTTATTCAATTGAAACATGGGAAATGGCAAACACAACACACGTTAATCCCGATGGAAAAAGTTGAATACGTTCGCACTAAACAAGGACCCATCATGCGGCATTATCAACTATACAAAATAGAAATTGGCACCACTACTTCTAGTCATGTCATACCTGCCATTGCTTCGGAACAAGCAAAAAGACTACAAGCAGAAATTGCTGTTTATGCAAAAATCCAGGATTCCCAGGTAGGAGGAGGAGAAAGAGCATGAACCAAACGGCAAAAAGGTATCACCCCGCCATTATCGTTGTTGAAACGGTAAAGTTAGTCAAAAATTCGATTTGGTTCTTTCTCTTTTTATTTGTGCTTAAAGCTTCCTCCACTTCGAATTGGGTCATTTGGGGCCGTTATCTCTTTCTCATTATTACATTATGGGGATTGGTTTCGATTCTATTGAGATGGTTTTTTCATCGCTATGAAATTGACCGGGATTCCATTGTTCTATATGAAGGGATATTTGTTAAAGAAAAGCGGACATTTGCTTTATACCGGGTCCATAACCAAACTTCGAGTACCACTTTTGTACATCAATGGTTTGGTCTTACTTCCCTAACTCTTGAAACCGGTACAAGTGGTGAAAATGCTTCTGCTGAGTTTCCCGTGATTACAAACGAAGAAAAAGAACGAATTATCATCCATTTGCAGCAAAAACAAGATTCGATTGAGGCGGGAGATGAAGGAGTAGTCGATCAAACCGAACGACGTAAGGTTCATTTCCGCTCCACCAAAAAGGATATCGTAAAAGCATCTTTCACTTCACTCAGTTTCTTGGCTATTTTCCCTTTATTAGGTGCGATTTATACCAATCTAGCGGATTATTTACATATCGAGAAAACTGCGAAGAATGCGCTTGATTACTTACTGATCCATTGGTGGGTAATGATAATTCTTTTTGTCCTTGCCCTTGGATTATCCGCTGTGTTAGGCTTTTTCAAAACCATGTGGAAGTATGGGAATTTTGTCATTAGTGACGATGATGAACGGATTTATATTGAAAAAGGCGTTGGCCGTTTTGTCAGCTTTTCCATCCCGAAACATAGAGTACAAGCCATAGTCGTTGAACAATCCATTCTGAAGCGGATACTCGGACTCGCTGCTATCAAACTTATCAGTGCAGGGGGCTTCGAAGATGAAGAAAAGGAAGAAACCAGTTCATTATATCCTTTTATGCCTAAACAGGAAGCCTATCGGGTGTTACACACAATCCTGCCTGAATATCGGATTGAAGAACACATGGAGCGATTCCCTCTGAAAGTCCTCTGGCTTAAACTCCTCCATCCCTATTATTTAACGATTCTGGCGATTATTGGGTTATGGATTTTTAAACCGGAGTGGCTATGGATCGCTGCTATTGTCTTTGTCATTTCCATTTTACTTCGGATCCTAGACTACTGGTTCACTAGTTATATGCGTGATGGAAATACCATCCAAATCAGAAAAGGCGGCATTACAAATGAAACCTTTGTTACCCATCGTGAACGGATTCAACAGATTACGGTAAAACATACATGGCTGCAGCGTCGCTTTGGTGTAGCAACCCTCCAATTCACCAATAAGGCTAAACCAACACATGATACTGAACTATATGGAGTTTCGAAGGAAGAAGCAGGAACTTTTTATACCTGGTACAAGAAAAAATCCACCTCATAACAATAAATTAAGTTCCGTTTTTAGGCTCCACATTTGTTAGCGAAAATAACGGTCACCTTTTTTTTAAGCATGCTGGAAGTCGATCAAGCCGTATATGACAGAAAAAAGAAAGAGTCTGATGGAATAACAATAAAGGAAGCCCGAATTCATTTGATTTCGGGCTTTTTTTGGTATATTTTGATTTTGAATTACATTACACTCGACTAATTGGTAGCTAATTTTTCTCTTTCTGGTGCATGTGGTGCTTGTTCCATCCACCCCTTCTCAATATAGATTTTTGCTGCACTTTCAACAAAAGAAGCAATTTTCGTAAACGATTTAGTATAAACGAGCCCAACATCGTGTCTACCATTTACAGCTATCGAATTTCCAAATCCCCTTATTTTCATTGAAAACATATCCATTTTATGAAATAGCATTATCTTATCGGAAAAGGGAGAAAAAGTAGATGTTGTCACTAAATCATCAAGAAAAGATGGTGCAGGCAAATTTTCATCATGTAGTTTTTGCATATAGTTTTGAATATTTGTTGTTGTAAGATCTCTTCCTTTTTCAAATAATTTCCGAATCTTTTCATCCTTTGCCACTTGGGCAAAAGCCATAATTAATGCCTTACTCGTTACATTATTTTCAATATTATCGTAAAAGTGTGCGATTTCTAATGCGTGCAAAGGTCTTACATGTCCAAAGAAACCATTTAAAAAATCCTGATGAACAAATTCCACTTTATCTGGAATTGGAATTAAAGGCGGCTTAATTATTAGACCTTTATTCATTAATATTTCTTTGATTTGGTTCATTAAATCCATAGTGCAATCCATACAATACCTGAAAAATTCACTTACATCCTTTCGATAAACAAGAGGGATGGCGACGTTATAAATACTCATCCCTGCTTTCGACGCATATTTAAGATAGTGAACATAGAATTCATCTTGAAATAACCGTGGAGCCCCTAGGTTTACGTCCTCTTCAGAAAATCCCTTTGGTATAGGGAAATTCTCCTTTTGAAAAATCCCTTCAGTGATTTTCATAAATTCTACGCTTAATTTTAAGGCATTTTCTAACAAAGTCTTAATATCACTATCCTCAACATGTTGAAGATAATAACTTAAAATGCACTTTCCCATGCTGTTTCCCATATAGGTAGCCCAAAGTTTACCCATTTCTGCTGACGTTAAATTTTCATTTATATCGGTTTTATATGTGTTTAATTTAATCGGCTTAATTGTTTTCATGAAGACTCCCTTAACCTACTTTTCCTACTAGTTTTTCCTTTATTCTCAGTCATATTCTAGGATAATATTTTATATCCCTACAACAGCACAAAAAGAACCAGCGGCCAAAACGGCGGCTGGTTCTTTCATTCTTACATCCGTCACTTAAATTCATTTCCTAGTAATCAATTCTAACTGTGTTTATTCCCTGCTATTGAAAATAATCATAGGTATTTTTTGCTAACAATAAAAAGGTAACGACGATAAAAAGGGCACGGACATAGCCGCTGCCGCGTTTGATTGCAAATTTCGAACCTACAATAGCTCCAGCCACTTGTGCCAGACCCATTGGTATCCCGTAGGCATAATTAACTTGTCCTAAATAAATGAACATCAACAATGCAGAAATATTACTTCCAAAGTTTAAAAACTTGGCATTTCCAGCCGCCTTTAAAAAATTAAAGCCCATCATTAAAAAGGCAAAGATTAAAAATGAACCTGTTCCAGGACCAATAAAGCCATCATAGAATCCGATGGCAAAGATGGCCAACATAAACATGATTTGATGGTGGATGGCGAATTTTTTGTCCGTCGAAATACTGCCCCAATCCTTTTTAAAAATCGTATAAATTGCTACCACTGCGAGCATGATTAGCATCAATGGCTTTAACAACTCGGGATTCATTAAATGAACCGTCCACGCACCAATCATCGAACCAATAAATGTTAGTGGAAACAATTTGTAGACCGATTTTAAATTAAGCTCTCCTGACCGATAAAACATCACTGTACTTGTTAAGGAACCAATTGTTCCAGCAAGTTTATTGGTTGCCACGGCAGCCGCTGGTGTCAAACCGGTAAATAACAAGGCCGGCAAGGCAATCAGCCCCCCGCCGCCAACGACAGAGTCAATAAATGCAGCTAAAAAGCCAAAAACAACTAAAATAAATAATAACGATGGATCTAAATCAAATAACATATAATCAGCCTTTCTTGTTGTCACAACTAACTAATTTTCCTTTTCGAAACCCACGTGGATAAACTTCATCAGTTTAAATAAATCAATCAACCTTACCATTACACGCGTTCCACTTTCCCACTCTTTCCTTGCAGGGATTCCTTTGAAGTACGATACAGAGGAAAGTAACTTTATGTTTGGCGACCAGCCTTCAAGCGCCTTAGGATTATTTACATAAAAATACATCTTCGCACCTTTATTCCCTGTTTTTTCCACGGTTCGATTAGAGATATTTAGCATCATTTTTGACTCTGCATCAAAGTACATCTCGCCGCCTGGAAAAAAGAGCGACATTTTCTGAAAGATTTCTTTTAATTGACTTTCCTGAAAATAATAGAAAACCCCTGCAGATATAAAAAGTATACCGTCTTCCTTATTAAAGATTACATCATCAAACCATGATCTATCAAAAAATGATTTGGCGATACTGATGTTCCGAGGTGTATCCGGGATAAGAGATTGGCGGAAAGCGATGGCATCAGGTAAGTCAAGGTTGTACCAGTTTATTGTCCCATTATCTACTCTTGAAAAGGTTGTATCAAGTCCAGAACCAATGTTAACAATGGTCGCCCGAGGGTGCTTATTGATAAATTTGCGTATGGTATCTTCCATTTTCCGTGCACGAACGAGATAGCTAATCCCGCCGTATTCACCAAAAGTTTTGGCGATTTCGGTAAAATCAAAGTGGCAGCCTGCAATGATCTCTATTGCTTCTTTGTCATATAAAATTTCTGGATTCTTCTCACTTGCTGTTGCGCGTCCCCAAAGGGGTATTAGCATCGTGCCTTGAACGGATTGTAAATCTAATTTCATACTATCTTTCCTCCATTATTTTAAGCAGATAATTAACTTTATGCAAAGCATATTGAAGATCCAGCTGCTCTTCACTCGTTAGCTTCGACAAATCATTCATAAAATTTTGGTGAATTTTCGTCCATTTTTCTTGCTGTGAGGCTTTTCCTTTTTCCGTTAGCTCGATAACAAACGACCTTTTATCATCTTTATTTTGACTTTTCGTAATAAATCCTTGCTCAAATAAACGCTTAACTAAGTCGGTCATTTGCTGTTTAGGTATATTCAGTCCATCGCTTATTTGTTTGATTGTCATGGCACGTTGATTCATAAATACGAATTCAAGGATTTGGTTCTGTAAATGCGACAGGTTACTAGCTTTTTGATTTATTCGCTGAAAACTGTTAAATACATTCGGAATTAACTCGATATATTCTTTACTAATTTCAGACATGATCATTGATCAACTCCTATTATAGTAATAAATTATATACCAAATTGATAAAAAAACAAATATTTTTTTGTAATTAGTACATTATTATTTACTAACATCCCGTCTTTTTTCCCCAATTCAAAAACTCTCTTCTTAATTCAGAAGAGAGTCGTAAATGGTGTTTTTTTTGTCTTAAATGTCAGCGTCTAAACTTCCGAACGAACCAAAGAATTCATAATGAATTTGTTC
>Ga0182747_1001570_pt1 | contig 17474 bp, 13 predicted proteins | sample eDN3rd30CBELigBY_FD_128526 | JGI IMG/M metagenome (GOLD analysis project Ga0182747, IMG submission 128526) | Enriched backyard soil microbial communities from Emeryville, California, USA - eDNA 3rd pass 30_C BE-Lig BY (version 2) (version 2) | ecosystem: Environmental > Terrestrial > Soil >...
CCGGCCGGTCCGAGTCATGCGGCGAGCCGACCGCCAGTACCGCCGCGGTGTGGTTGCGTACGTGTTCCCCGAACGCCCGGCCGGCGTACATCGCGGCGCTGACCGCCTCCAACAACGTCTCCTGCGCCATTGCCGGATCAAGCGACTCCAAATGACTTGCCGCACTGAAGAACTGGTGAACCGAATCGAGAATGACGCGGGCGTGCCCGCTGCCGCGCCCCTGGGTGAAGCCCAATTGCGCCCGCATCCGGGCCAGCCGGGCGCGCTGCAGCTCGTCCAACGGCGCCAGCTCGGCGATGGCCAGCAGCTCACCGGCGGCATCGATTTCGCCCACGGTGCGTTTGATCTCGGCGGCATTGAGCGCGCGGGACCCTCGCCGCATCGCGTCGGGAGTGAGTTCGGTCGCGCGAGCCAGGAACGCCGCCGCGGCAGCGGTACCACCGCGCAGCGCCGCCCGGTCGGCGGAGCGTTCCAGCTCCGCGGCGACCGATTCGTCGGCGCCGGCCGCGGCGTGCGCACGATGCCATGCGCGCCGGTCCGGGTCGTGCGCCGGGTCGGTGGCCTGCGCCAACGCGCGGTGGGCCGCCCGGCGGTCCTGAAGCTGCGCCGCACGGTAGATCGCCGAGCGCACCAGCGGGTGGCGAAACCGCACCCGCGCACCGACTTCGATCAGGCCCGCCTCCTCGGCCGGGGCCATCGCCTCGGCGGTCAGGCCCAGTACCCGCGCGGCCCCCAACAGCAGCGCCACATCCCCCACCGGCTCGGCGGCAGCGACCAGCATCAGCCGTTGGGTGTCATCGGGCATGGCGCGAATCCGGCTCAGATAGTTGCGTTCGATCTGGCCGGCCACCGGCACCACGTCCGGCCGGTAGTAGCCCCCGGCCAGCTCGGCCGCAGACAGGTCCCGCGGCAACTCCAGCAGTGCCAGCGGATTACCGTGGGTTTCGGCGACGATCCGGTCGGCGACCTGGGGATCGATCCGGCCCGGCAACGCCGATTCCAGCAGGGCACGTGCCTCGGTGTCGGGCAGGCCACGCAGCATGAGCTTCGGCAGCCCGGTCAGGCCGTCAACGGGATGGCGCAGCGCGCACACCAGCACGATGGGTTCGGCCAGCAGCCGGCGCGCCACGAATCCCAAGGTCTGAGCCGAGACCCGGTCCAGCCACTGGGCATCGTCGATGAGGCAGAGGACCGGTTGCCGGCCGGCCTTCGCGGCCAGCAGCCCGAGCACCGCTAATCCGACCAGAAACCGGTCGGGGGTGGCTCCGGTGCTCACACCGAACGCGATGTCCAACGCGGTGCGTTGCGGCTCGGGTAGCTGCTCCAGGCTCTCGGCGAGCGGTGCGCACAGCTGTTGCAACCCGGCGAAGGCGAGTTCCATGTCGGACTCCACGCCGGCCGCCCGGACCACATGGAAATCCGGAGCGGATTCGACCAGGTCGTCCAGCAGCGCCGTCTTTCCGATACCGGCCTCACCGCGCAGCACCAGCACCTGACTACTGCCGGTTCGGGCAGCGGCGAGCAGGTCGCGCAGTCGGCTGCGTTCGACGTCCCGACCACGCAGCCCGCCGGGCTCCCCGGCAGACGCGAAAGCCCCCGACACGTCAGACGTGCGGGGGCTTTTGCGTCTGCTCACGCAGAAGAAATTAACCCTTGCGGGCCTTGACCGCCTCGGTCAGCTGCGGGGCGACCTTGAACAGGTCCCCGACAATGCCGTAATCGGCGATCTCGAAGATCGGCGCTTCCTCGTCCTTGTTGACCACCACGATGGTCTTGGACGTCTGCATGCCGGCCCGGTGCTGGATCGCGCCGGAGATGCCCAGCGCGATGTAGAGCTGCGGCGAGACCGTCTTGCCGGTCTGGCCGATCTGGAACTGGCCCGGGTAGTAGCCCGAGTCCACCGCGGCACGCGAGGCGCCCACGGCCGCACCGAGCGAGTCGGCCAGCTCCTCGACCACCGAGAAACTCTCGGCGCTGCCGACGCCGCGGCCGCCGGCCACCACGATGGGGGCCTCGGTGAGCTCCGGACGGTCACCGGCCACCGCAGGCTCACGCGAGGTGATCTTGGTGGCGTTCTCGGCGGCTGCGGGCACCTCCACGGTGACCTGCTCGCCGGCACCGGCGCTCGGGGCCGGCTCGACGGCGCCCGCCCGCACGGTGATCACCGGGGTCTCGCCGGTGGGCTCGGCGTCGACGGTGTAGGCACCACCGAAGATGGAGTGCACCACCTTGGCGCCTTCTTTGACCTCGACCACGTCGACCAGCAGACCGGATCCGATCCGGGCTGCCAGCCGGCCGGCGACCTCCTTGCCGTCGGCGTTGGCGGCGATCAGCACCGCTGCCGGGGTCGCCGATTCGGTCAGCGCGGCCAGGACGTCGACGGTCGGGGTGACCAGGTAGTTCTCCACCACGTCGGACTCGGCGACGTAGATCTTCGCGGCGCCGGCCTCCTTCAGCCCGTCGACCAGCGGGGCGGCGGTGCCCGGGGCACCGACGACGACCGCGGACGGCTCGCCGAGCACACGCGCGGCGGTGATCAATTCGGAGCTGACCTTCTTCAGGGCTCCTTCGGCGTGCTCGACGAGCACCAGTACTTCAGCCATGTTTGTCTTCGTCTCTCTCTAAGTCCGGGGATCGCCTAGATGATCTTCTGAGCAACCAGGTACTCGGCGATCTTGGTGCCGCCGTCGCCCTCGTCGGTCACCTTCTCGCCGGCGGTCTTCGGCGGCTTCGGCGTCGAAGCGGTCACCTTGGAACCGGCGTTGGCGACACCGACCTCATCGGCCTCGACCCCGATCTCGGCCAGGGTGAGCACGGTGACTTCCTTCTTCTTGGCGGCCATGATGCCCTTGAAGGACGGGAAGCGCGGTTCGTTGATCTTCTCGTTGACGCTCACCACCGCCGGAAGCGAGGCCTCCAGGGTGAACACGCCGTCGTCGGTCTCGCGCTCGCCGGTGACCTTGCCGCCCTCGACGGTCAGCTTGCGCAGGTGGGTCAACTGCGGCAGGCCCAGGTACTCGGCGATGATGGCCGGAACCGCGCCGCCGACACCGTCGGTGGACTCGTTGCCGGCGATGACCAGCTCGGTCCCCTCGATGGCACCCAGCGCCCGGGCCAGCGCCCAGGCGGTCTGCACGACGTCGGAGCCCTTCATGCCGTCGTCGAGGAGGTGCACGGCCTTATCGGCGCCCATCGACAGCGCCTTGCGGATGGCCTCGGTGGCCCGCTCGGGACCGGCGGTCAGCACGGTGACGGTGCCCTCCGCGCCTTCGCGCTCACGGATCAGCAGCGCCTCTTCGACGGCGCGCTCGTTGATCTCGTCGAGCACGGCGTCGGCGGCGTCGCGATCCAGCGTGAAGTCATCGTCGCTGAGCTTGCGCTCCGACCAGGTGTCTGGGACCTGTTTGATCAGGACCACGATGTTCGTCATGAGTGTGGTTCGTCCTCCTCGAAGGGGTCCTGCAGCGGCCGGCCACAAGACTTGGGTCACGATTCACGCAGCCGCACAAACATGTTACTCATCGGTAACTTAGTGCGGTTCGCCTGTACAGAGTAGCGGGTCGTGATAGAGCCACCACGGGGTAGCCGGTTCGTAGACGGCGCCGTTAGCGTTAGCCTGCCTGTGCAATGAAATCTACTGAGGGTCCCGACTCCCCCGCCGACACCACCCTGATGCTGACGGGCGAGCGCACCATTCCCGGGCTCGACGTCGAGAACTACTGGTTCCGCCGTCACGAGGTGGTCTACCGCCACCTGGCCCCGCGCTGCGCCGGCCGCGACGTACTCGAGGCCGGCTTCGGCGAGGGTTACGGCGCCGACCTGATCGCCCAGGTGGCGCGTCGGGTGATCGGTGTGGACTACGACGACGCCGCGGTGGCGCACGTGCGGGCCCGTTACCCCCGGGTGGAGGCGGCGCAGGGCAACCTGGCCGACCTGCCGGTGCCCGACGCCGCCGTGGACGTCGTGGTCAACTTTCAGGTCATCGAGCACCTGTGGGACCAGGCTCAGTTCATCACCGAATGCGCCCGGGTGCTGCGCCCCGGTGGGCTGCTGATGATCTCGACGCCCAACCGGATCACCTTCTCCCCCGGCCGCGACACCCCGATCAACCCGTTCCACACCCGCGAGCTCAATGCCGCGGAGCTGACCGAGCTGCTGGTCGGCGGCGGGTTCGAAATGGACGCGATGCTCGGTGTCTTTCACGGTCCCACGCTGCGCGAGATGGACGCCCGGCACGGCGGCTCGATCATCGACGCCCAGATCGAACGCGCGGTCGCCGACGCGCCCTGGCCGGCCGAACTGCTGGCCGACGTCGCCGCCGTGACCAGTACAGATTTCGACATCCTCCACGCCACCGAACGCACCATCGACGACAGCTTGGACCTGGTGGCGATCGCGGTGCGGCCGTGAGCGAAAAGCCCTCGGTGCCGGGCCTGTTCACCCTGGTGCTGCACACCCACCTACCGTGGCTGGCGCACCACGGCCGCTGGCCCGTCGGTGAGGAGTGGCTCTACCAATCCTGGTCGGCGGCCTACCTGCCGCTGATGCGGGTGCTGCGGACGCTGGCCGCCGAGGGTCGGCGAAACCTGCTCACCCTCGGGGTGACGCCGGTGGTCGCCGCCCAGCTCGACGACCCGTACTGCCTGGACGGCATGCACCACTGGCTGGCGAATTGGCAGCTGCGCGCCACCGAGGCCACCACCCTGCCGGACCTGCGCGACTTCGGCCGGCATCAGTGCGCCGCAGCCGAGCAGGCCCTCGAGGACTTCGCGCTGTTGTGGCGGCACGGTGCCAGCCCGCTGTTGCGCGAGCTGGCGCAGGCCGGCACGGTCGAGCTGCTCGGCGGCCCGCTGGCCCACCCGTTCCAGCCCCTGCTGGCCCCCCGGCTGCGTGAGTTCGCGCTGCGTGAGGGCCTGGCCGATGCCCGGGCGCGGCTGGCCTACACCCCCACCGGGATCTGGGCGCCCGAATGCGCCTACGCTCCCGGCCTCGAGCACGGCTACGCCGCGACCGGGGTGTCGCACTTCATGGTCGACGGGCCCTCGCTGCACGGCGACACCGCGCTGGGCCGCCCGGTCGGTGAGACCGACGTGATCGCGTTCGGCCGCGACCTGCAGGTCAGCTACCGGGTGTGGTCGCCAAAATCCGGGTACCCGGGACACGGCGCCTACCGCGACTTTCACACCCACGACCACCGCACCGGGCTGAAGCCGTCGCGGGTCACCGGCCGCAACGTCGACCCCGAGCACAAGGCGCCCTACGACCCGCTGCGCGCCGACGCCGCGGTCGACGCCCACGTCGCCGATTTCGTCGAAGTGGTCCGCAACCGGCTCAGCAGCGAATCCGAGCGGATCGGCCGCCCCGCCCATGTGGTCGCCGCCTTCGACACCGAACTGTTCGGCCACTGGTGGTACGAGGGACCGCTGTGGCTGGCCCGGGTGTTGCGCGCACTGCCGGAGGCCGGGGTCCGCGTCGGCACCCTGTCGGACGCGATCAGCGCCGGGTTCGTCGGCGACGCGGTCGACCTGCCGCCCGGCTCGTGGGGTTCGGGCAAGGACTGGCAGGTGTGGTCCGGCGAACAGGTCGCCGACCTGGTGCAGTTGAACACCGAGGTGGTCGAGACCGCGCTGGGCGCCGTCGACAAGGCGCTGTCCCAGACGGCGGCGCCGTCGGGCCCGGCGCCGCGCGACCGGGTCGCCGACCAGATCCTGCGGGAGGCGCTGCTGACGGTGTCCAGCGACTGGCCGTTCATGGTGAGCAAGGACTCCGCCGCCGACTACGCCCGCTACCGGGCGCAGCTGCACGCCCACGCCACCCGGGAGATCGCCGATGCGCTGGCCTCGGGGCATCGCGACGTGGCCGAACGGCTCGCCGACGGCTGGAATCGGGCCGACGGCCTGTTCGGTGCCCTGGATGCCCGTAGGCTGCCACGGTGACCCCCCGCCTCCGGCCCTCGCACCACGAAGGTGCGCGTCAGAACGGACTCGCCGCGTGAAGATCCTGATGGTGTCGTGGGAATACCCACCGGTGGTGATCGGCGGGCTGGGCCGGCACGTCCACCACCTGTCCACCGCACTGGCCGCCGCCGGTCACGACGTCGTGGTGCTGGCCCGCCGACCTTCGGGCACCGACCCCAGCACCCACCCCCTGTCGGACGAGATCAGCGAGGGCGTGCGGGTCGTCGCCGCGGCCCAGGATCCCCACGAGTTCTCCTTCGGCGAAGACATGATGGCCTGGACCCTGGCGATGGGTCACTCCATGGTGCGCGCCGGGCTGTCGTTGAAGACCGACGGCGGGCAGACCTTGTGGCGCCCCGACCTGGTGCACGCCCACGACTGGCTGGTGGCACACCCGGCGATCGCCCTGGCCGAATTCTATGATGTGCCTTTGGTTTCCACGATCCACGCCACTGAGGCCGGACGGCACTCCGGCTGGGTGTCGGGCCGGCTGAGCCGTCAGGTGCACGCGGTGGAATCGTGGCTCGTTCGCGAATCCGACTCCCTGATCACCTGTTCGGCCTCCATGCGCGACGAGATCACCGATCTGTTCGGCCCAGGGCTGGCCGAAACCACCGTGATCCGCAACGGCATCGATGCCGCACGTTGGCCGTTCGCCCGCCGCCGGCCCCGCACCGGCCCGCCGGAACTGCTGTTCGTCGGGCGGCTCGAATACGAGAAGGGCGTACACGACGCCATCGCGGCGCTGCCGAGGATCCGGCGGGCCCACCCGGGAACCACGCTGACCGTTGCCGGTGACGGAACACAACAGGACTGGCTGATCGAGTGCGCCCGAAAGCACCGGGTGCTCAAGGCGACCCGGTTCGTGGGGCGGCTGGACCATGACGAACTCCTGGCACAGCTGCATTCCGCGGACGCCGCCGTGCTGCCCAGCCACTACGAGCCTTTCGGGCTGGCCGCGCTGGAGGCTGCCGCCGCCGGTACCCCGCTGGTGGCATCGAACGTCGGTGGCCTCGGGGAGGCCGTGATCGACGGCGATACCGGTATGTCGTGCCCGCCGCGCGACGTGCCGGCCCTGGCCGCGGCGGTGTGCGCGGTGCTCGACGATCCGGTCGCGGCCCAGCATCGCGCCGTGGCGGCCCGGGACCGGCTCAGCGCCGACTTCGACTGGCACACCGTCGCCGAGGAGACCGCGCAGGTGTATCTGGCCGCCAAACGACGCGAACGCGAACCGCAGCCGCGCCGACCGATCATCGAGCACGCGCTCCCGGACCGGTAACCCCGCGCGTGTGGGACCGTATCGCGGCAGTAGTCACGCACCGTCGTTCGTGGCTGGTCGCACTTGCGGTCCTCGCCGCCGCCGCCGCGCTGATGGCGTTGGGCGGCCAGAACAGCGACGCCACCACATCCCCCGCGCTGCTGCCCGACTCCGCGGAGTCCGCCGCGGCCGCCGCGGCGCAGCGCGGGTTCCCGGGCGGTGATCAGGCGGCCGCGATCCTGGTCGTGACGCGCCACGACGGCGCGGCGTTGACCGAGGCCGACCTGGCGGCGGTCGGGCAAGCACGCGAGCGGATGCAGCAGGTTCCGCAGGCACTGCCCGGCGCGACGGCTCCGACAGCGGTCTCCGCCGACGGCAAGGCGGCGATCGCCACCGCGCAGTTGAGCACCGCACTGTCCGGATTCGAGCTTCGCGACGCCGTTGCGGCGCTGCGGTCGGCGGTGACCGACGGGTTGCCCGGTCCGCTCACCGGCCACGTCACCGGCGGCCCCGCGTTCGGCGCCGATATCGCCGATGCCTTCTCCGGCGCCAACATCACCTTGCTGGTGGTGACCGCGCTGGTGGTGGCCCTGCTGCTGATCGTCACCTACCGTTCACCGGTGTTGTGGCTGCTACCGCTGCTGGTGGTCGCGTTCGCCGACCGGGTCGCCACCGTGGTCGGCAGCCTGGTCGCCGAGGCGGCCGGGGTCACCTTCGACGGCTCGACATCCGGGATCACCAGCGTGCTGGTGTTCGGCGCCGGAACCAATTACGCACTGCTGCTGATCTCCCGCTACCGCGAAGAGCTGCGCCGTCGCGGCGACCACCGCAGCGCACTGTATGCCGCCGTGCGTGCCGCCGGCCCGGCGATCGTGGCCAGCAACGCCACGGTGGTGCTGGCGCTGCTGACCCTGATCGCCGCGAGCATTCCCAGCACCCGCAGCCTGGGGATCTGCGCGGCCTGCGGTCTGGTGGTGGCGGCCGTGTTCGTGCTGCTCGTTCTCCCCCCACTGCTGGCGTTGTGCGGACGAAACATCTTCTGGCCGTTCATCCCCCGTGTCGGCGAGAATGCGACGGACACCGGCTGGCGCCGGATCGCCGATGCGGTCGGCCGCCGGCCGGTCCCGGTCTGCGTCATCGCGGTGGTGCTGCTGGCGCTGTTGACCGCCGGGCTGTTCGGCACCCGGATCGGTCTTTCCCAAACCGAACAGTTCCGGGTCCGCGCCGACTCGGTGACCGGGTTCCAGACATTGGCCGAGCATTTCCCGGGCGGGGCCTCCGACCCGACGGTCGTCATCGGAGCCACTTCCCGCACGGCACAGCTGCGCGGCGCCATCACGCGGGTCCCCGGGGTGAGCTCGGCGGCCCCCACCGGGCTGTCGCCGGCCGGCTCGACTCGGTGGTCGGTCGTCATCGACGCCGCACCGTCGACCGACAGGGCATTCGACACCGTCACGGCACTGCGAGATTCGGTCCACGCCGCCGATCCCGGGGCACTGGTGGGCGGCGCCGACGCCCAAGCACTCGACATCCGCGACGCCGCAGACCGCGACCGCCGGGTGTTGATCCCGGCGATCCTGGTGGTGGTCCTGCTGGTGCTCTACGCGCTGCTGCGCGCCGCGCTGGCCCCGCCGGTGCTGGTCGCCGCGACCGTACTCAGCGCGCTGGCCGCACTCGGGCTGGGTGGCTGGGCCAGCATCCACCTGTTCGGATTCCCCGCCCTGGACAACAGCACGCCGCTGTTCGCGTTCCTGTTCCTGGTCGCGCTGGGCGTCGACTACACCATCTTCCTGGTGACTCGTGGCCGTGAGGAGAGCGCCGAGCACGGCACCCGCGACGGGATGGTGGCCGCGGTCGCCGCCACCGGCGGTGTGATCACCAGCGCCGGAATCGTTCTGGCGGCGGTGTTCTGCGTGCTCGGCGTGCTGCCGCTGATCGTGCTGACCCAGTTGGGCATCATCGTCGGGATCGGGATCCTGCTGGACACCTTCGTGGTCCGCACCCTGGTCATCCCGGCGTTGTTCACCGTGATCGGCGACCGGATCTGGTGGCCGAGCAGACCTGCGGGTGTCCGCGAATGAGAAGCCGCGCCGCGATTCTGCGGCGCTACGGCGCCCCGTGGTCGGTCGAGGAATTCGAGCTCGATCCGCCGCGTGCCGGCGAGGTCCTGGTTCAGCTGGCGGCAGCGGGACTGTGTCATTCCGACGAACACATCCGCCGGGGGCACCTGGCCGCCCCGTCGCAGCAGGCGCCGACGGCCCCGACCATCGGCGGCCACGAGGGCTCCGGGGTGGTCGTCGAGGTCGGCGACGGGGTCACCGACCTGTCCCCCGGCGATCACGTGGTGACCTCGTTCGTCGCGGTATGCGGCCGATGCCGTTGGTGTGCTTCGGGAATGGAGTACATCTGTGACGTCGGCGCGGGAACGATGCTGCCCGGCATGCCCACCGACGGGACCTTTCGGCACCACGACCGCGACGGGCGGGATCTGGCGCACGTGTCGAAGATCGGGGCATTCGCCGAGCACACCGTCGTGGCAGCGGCTTCGCTGGTCAAGATAGAACCGCAGCTGCCGCTGCTGCCCGCCGCCCTGCTGGCCTGCGCGGCGCCCACCGGATACGGCTCGGCGGCCTATCGCGCCGGGGTGCGCGGCGGAGACACGGTCGTGGTCATCGGGGTGGGCGGTATCGGCGTGGCCGCCGTGCAGGGGGCCCGTATCAACGGGGCCGTCCGGATCATCGCGGTGGATCCGGTGGCGTTCAAACGGGAGTCGGCACTGGCGTTCGGCGCCACCCACGCCGCGGCCACCGCGGGCGAGGCCTTCGCTCTGGTCGCCGATCTGACCCGTGGAGTGATGGCCGACGCCGTGGTGGTGTCCCCGGCGGTGATCGCCGACACCGATATCGAAGACGCGCTGCGGCTGACCCGCAAGGCGGGGACCTGCGTGCTGACCGGAATGTCGGCGCAAGGCACCCGAACGGGTCTGGATCCGCAGGATCTCGTGCTGATGAACAAGACCTTGTGCGGCACGGTCTTCGGGTCGTGCAATCCGCGGACCGACATCCCGCTGCTGGCCACACTGTATGCGGCGGGACGACTGCGACTCGACGAGATGATCACCAAGCGTTACCGGCTCGACGACATCAACGACGCCTACGCCGATCTGGCTTCCGGCTCGTTGGTCAGGGGCGCCATCGACTTCGGCCTCGATTCGGCGACCGCTATCGGGTGACGGCGAGCCCGTCAAAGGTCCCGGCACTTCTCCAGGAGCGCAGGATGTCGGCGTATTCGGTTGGACTGCCGAAGAAGAAGCTGTCCTGGCGCAGCCGCGCGTTGGCATGGCCCTCGCGGTTGTAGTAGCCGGGGGTGCACGTCTCTCGCCGGCCGGCGATGAACTCGGAGCGCGACACCACGGTGTCGACCCAGCGTTGTTCGGCGTCCGCGGTGGCCTCCAGCGTGGTGATCCCCTGCTGCAGCGCGTGGGCGATCACCCAGGCCACGTGGCGGGACTGGGTGTCGATCAAATAGGGGAAGTTCACCGTGAACCCGGATTGGGCGATGCTCTCGATGAAACAGTTCGGGAAGCCATGGGTGTGCAGACCGTGGAAGGTGCGCACCCCGTCGGCCCACCTGTCGGTCAGGCTCACGCCGTCGCGGCCGACGACCTCGAATCCGGTGCGTCGGCAATAATCGGTGCCCACCTCGAAGCCGGTCGCGAAAACCAAGCAGTCAAGCCGGTATTCGGTACCGTCGACCACCGCCCCGGCGCGGGTGATCCGCTCGACGCCGCGCCCGCGGGTATCGACCAGGGTGACGTTGTCACGGTTGAAGGCCTGCAGGTACTCGTCGTGGAAGCAGGGCCTTTTGCAGAAGTAGCCGTACCAGGGTTTGAGGGCTTCGGCGGTGGCCGGATCGGTCACCAACTCCTCGACCCGGCTGCGGATCTCCTCCATCTTGGCGAAGTCGGCGAGCTCGGCACGAACGGATTCGTCCAGGACGGCGCCGTCACCGCTGACGATCGGCAACTTCTTGGTGAGGCTGGTCCAGGCGTCATCGACCAGGTCCTCGTCGGCGTGACCGCCGGCGGTGAGGATCTGGAAGTTCTCCATGCGCCGCCGCTGCCAGCCTGGCTGCAGCTCCGCTGCCCACGTCGGGTCGGTGGGCCGGTTACCCCGCACGTCCACCGTGGACGGTGTGCGCTGGAAGACGTACAGCTGCCCTGCCGCCTCGGCCAGCCGTGGCACGCACTGGATCGCCGTGGCACCGGTACCGATGATCCCGACCTGCTTGTCGCCCAGCCACTCCAGCGCGGTGCCGGTGTAGTGGTAATCCCACCGACTGGTGTGAAACGCCCGGCCGGAGAATTCGTCGATCCCCGGGATGCCCGGCAGCTTCGGTTTCTGCAGGTATCCGTTGGCCATCGACACGAATCGGGCCCGGATCGCATCTCCCCGGTTCGTGGCGACCACCCAGCGTGATGCCGCGGGGTCCCAACGGATTTCGAGAACTTCGGTCTGCAGGCAGGCGTCCCGGTACAGGGCGTAGTGCTCGGCGATGCGCCGGCAGTGCTCGAAGATCTCCGGTCCCTTGGCGTACTTCTCGCTGGGCACGTAGCCGAGCTCTTCCAGCAGCGGCATGTAGACATAGGACTCCACGTCGCAGGCGATGCCGGGATAGCGGTTCCAGTACCACGTACCGCCGACGTCGGCCGCCTTATCGATCAGCCGGATGCTTCGCACGCCGAGCTCACGCAGCCGGGCGCCGGTCAGCAGCCCGCCGAAGCCTGCGCCCACGATCGCGACGTCGACCTCGTCGGACATCGGCTCGCGGGTGAATCCCGGGTCAGCCCACGGGTCGTCGGCGAACCGCGCGAACCGGCCCGCCACCTCCAGGTACTGGTCGATGCCGTCGGAACGTAGCCGACGCTGACGCTCCCGGGAATATCTGTCCCGCAACGCATCCGGGTCAAAGGCCACACCTTGGCCATCCTGGCCGTTCGCCACGATCGAGGCACCTCCGGATCATCGCCGGCCCAGCAACCCGCTCAGCATATAATCAATCAGTTGATCACATCAATGGGTTTCGAACAGGGTTCCCCGGATCAATCGCTTGGCGGCTGCCAGCGCCGCGTGATATTCCCCCGGCGTACCGGTGGCAGCCAGCTCGGTAAGGCCGTAGACCAGCGCGTAGGTGACCTCACCGGCGGATTTCCGAACCGATCCGCCCTGACGGCGGGCTTCTTCGACGATGCCGGTGATGATGTCGCGCAACGCCTCGAGTCCCACGCCGCCGGCCTCGCCCGGGTACACCTTGACCGCGTTCTGGGCCCGGATCGCCCACTCGAATGCGGCGAGGTCGGGATGCTCGCGCATCAGGTGGCCGGACTCGTCGAGCACGGCCTCGATGCGCTCCACCGCCGATCCCGGGCGCTGGGCGGCACGCCGCAATCGCGGCAGCGCGATCTCGGCGCGCGCGGCGATTGCCGCCGCCACCAGCTCGGCCTTGTTGGGAAAGTAGTTATAGAGGTTGGCACTGGTGACGCCCGCCATGCGCGAGATCTGGCGGATCGTGGTGCGCGAGTAGCCCAATTCGGCCATGCAGCGCATGGTGGCCGCGATGATTCGCTGACGGGTCTGTTCGCCGACTGCGCCGACCGGGCGGCCCAGCTGCGATGTCGTCATCTGCACATCCTCCCAGCGACAGCGCGTCGGCGCGCGGCAACCCGGCGGGAGTGTTTGACCGGCCGGAGCGCCGACGGCCATACTCCAGTGATCATGCCCCCGCGTTCGTCGCCCCGGGGTCGGCCGGCCGGGACGACCGCCGACGAGACCCGCCGGCGGATCATCACCGCAGCGATCCGGTGTGTCGCCGAGGTCGGATGGCAAGGTGCAACGATCCGCGAGATCGCCACCGCCGCCGAGATGACCAGCGGCAGCCTGTACCACCATTTCCCCAACAAGGCCGACCTGCTTGCCGAAGCGGTCGCCGCCGCCCGCGAGATCGCGCTACCCCGGCTGCGCGCCGCCGCCCAGCGCAGCGACAACGTGGTGGATCAGCTTGTCGGCGTGCTCGATGAAGCCGATCGATTGGCGCGCGATCATCCCGACCTGGCCGCGTTCGACCGGGCGACCGGTGAAGTGCCGCCGTTGCGTGACGCCATCGGCGAGATCGTCGCCGAGGCGCGACACAGCGCAACGCTGGCGCCCGGCATCGACACCGAAGCCGCCGCGGATGCGGTCTACGCACTGACCCGCGGGTTGACCGAACAGGCAGCGCACCTATCAGCGCCCGCTTACCGCGCCACCCTGCGCGGCGCCGCAGAGCTCATCCGCGGCACGTTGTTCTAAGCGCTTGTCGCGGAGTCGATTCCCACATCTATCCATTCGGCCAGCTGCTGCCGGGAGCTCACGTGCTCGGCATCGACATGGACCCAGCCGCGCATGATCCGCTCTCCCATCTGCATGGGCCGGGCGGCGGTGGTCCTCACGATCTCCTCGGCGCGCGCGGCGCCGACGCGCACCAGCAACCCGCCTTGGGCACTGGCGGCGACCGCGATCTTCCCGGCGACGAGGAACGCCAGCCCACCGAACATCGCCTTTTCCAGCACCGGTGGGCCATCGGCGAATATCTCCCGCACCCGGGAGGCCAGCTGCATGTCGTAGGCCACTATGGCCCCGAAGGGGCGTGCCGGTCGCGGATCGCCGCCGCGAAGTGCTCGGAGACATCGAGGGGTATGAAGTGCCCGATAGTCGACGACAGCACTGCACCGGCCGAGGTCGACGGTGGCGAATCGGCCCTACGCACGTTCTTCGATCCGACTACAGCGATGCCAGGTACCTTACTCGGTGCGCGATAACCCGTTGCGACACATCGGCACCGGGAGCCAACAGGTCGAACGCGTGCGGGCAGCCGGGGTATACGTGCAGCTCGGCGGGCACGCCGGCGGCGATCAGCCGGTGGGCGTAGCCGACGTCTTCGGACGCGAAGATGTCCAGCCCGCCGACATCGAGGTAGGCCGGCGGCAGGCCGGCCAGATCGTCGGCGCGAGCCGGTGCGGCGTAGCCGTCCGCCGCGCGCCCATCCAGCAGCGCTCCCCAGCCGGTCGCGTTGTCGTCGTAGCTCCAGGTGAGCAGCGGGGCCGGCCCCGTCCCGGCCCGGGTCCGGTCGTCGAGCATCGGATAGATCAGCAACTGAGCACAGATCGCCGGCCCGGCGCGGTCCCGGGCCAGCAGGCACACCCCGGCCGCCAGTCCCCCGCCTGCGCTGTCGCCCATCACGGCCACCCGGGACGCGTCGACGCCCAGCTCGCCGGCGTGACCGGCAAGCCAGCGCAGCGCCGCGTAGCAGTCCTCCAGCGGAGCCGGATGCGGGAACTCCGGGGCGACTCGATAGTCGACGACCAGCATCGGCACTCCCGAGGCGGCGACGTAGCCGCGCACCGCCGCATCGTAGAGCTCGCCGACACGTTCGAGATCCAGGATCATCCCACCGCCATGCAGATACAGCGCGGCACTGCCGGGCTGATCGGTTCCGGCCCGCCGGTACCAGCGCATCCGGATGGTGCTGCCGTCACGGTCAAGGGAGAACTCCTGGGTCTGCACGCCGGTGATCAGCGGCCGCGATGCCAGCGCCCGGCGGAACGTGTGGCCCGCGTTGGCGCGGCGGGCGGCGACGTCACCGACCGCCGGCGGCGGGGTATCCCCGGCACCGTCCCGCAGCGCCAGCAGCGCGGCCAACACCTGGGCGTCGGGCGGTCCGGCCATCAGCTCCCCCGAACCGCGGTCGCGATCACCTTGGTCTCCAGATACTCCTCGAATCCGGCCAGCCCCATCTCCCGGCCTATGCCGGACTGTTTGTAGCCGCCGAACGGCACGTCGGCGCAGTACCACGTGCCACCGTTGACGTTGACGGTCCCGGCCCGCAACCGGGAGGCCACCAGGGCGGCGCGGTCCTCGGTGCCGAAGACGGTGGCCGACAGCCCATACGGCGAGTCATTGGCGATCCGCAGCGCGTCGGCGTCACCATCGTGCGCCAACACCACCAGCACCGGGCCGAAGATCTCCTCGCGGGCGACCCGGGCATCGTTGGTCAGCCCGGCGATCACCGTCGGCTCGAGGTAAAAGCCCCGCTCCAGGCCGGCCGGCCGCCCGCCACCGCAGGCAAACATTCCGCCCTCGGCGATCGCCAGGTCCAGATAGGACTGCACCCGGTCTCGTTGCTTCGCCGAGATCAGCGGTCCACACAGGGTTTTCGGGTCACTGGGGTCACCCACCGGGACCCGCGACATGGCAGCGGACACCGCATCGAGCGCCTCGCCGTAGCGTTCGCGCGGCACCAGCAGCCGGGTGGTCAGCGCACAGCCCTGCCCGGCGTGCATCGCCACCGTCGATGCGGCGGCGGTGCACGCGGCGGTTAGGTCGGCATCGTCGAGGACCACGAACGCCGACTTGCCGCCGAGCTCCAGAAAGACCTTCTTGATGGTCTGGGCCGCCGCGGTCATCACCGAGCGGCCGGTCGCCGTCGAGCCGGTGAAGGAAACCACGTCGACGCGCGGGTCCTCGGCGAGCCTGGCACCGATACGGTGGTCGGATGCGGTGACGATATTGACTACGCCGGGCGGAAAGTCGGTCTTCTCGGCGATGATCCGGCCGACTTCGGCTGCGCACCAGGGGGTGTCGGGTGCCGGCTTGAGGACGACGGTGTTACCCGCGGCCAGCGCCGGCCCGAGCTTGGCGAAGGTGACCTGGTGGGGGAAGTTCCACGGCGTGATCGCTCCGACCACGCCGAACGGTTCCCGCACCATGGTGCGCGCGGTGCTGATCCCCATCGGGGCGGCCACCCCGAGATCCACCTGCCACGGATAGCGCTCCGCGGTGGCGGCCGGGAACTCCAGATCGTCGACCGGGGTCTGCAGCTGACCTCGGAAGGTCAGCGAGCGGGGTGCCCCGGCCTCGGCAATGGTGATCTCACGCAGGGTCTCGATCTCGTCGTTGAGCGCGTCGCGTAGCTGGCGCAGGCAGTGCACCCGTAATGCGGTGTCACGGCACCAATCCGAGGAGTCGAACGCGGACCTGGCGGCGGCGATGGCGCGGTCGAGGTCGGCGGCGTCGGCGTCGGCGGCCACTCCGAGGGGTTCTTCGGTGGCGGGGTTGATGGTGCGAAATACGCCCGCTCCACCGGCGGCCAGCGCGCCGTCGATCAACAGCTGCGTCGACGGTCCGGTCACCGTCCTAGGCTAACGGCGGGCACGCAGCGTAATCAATCGATTGATTATTTCGTACGCTACGGTGACGCCCAGGAGGTGACCGGTCAGCCCCATGCCACTACTGAGCGCCCTGCGCCTGAACATGACCAACGTCCCCGGCGCCGAGCACGCCGAGCGGTACCGGGCGGCGCTGCAGATGGCCTCTTACGCCGACGCCAACGGGGTGACCGCGATCGGTTGCGAAGAACACCATCTCGCGGCCACCGGCTGGCTGCCCGCGCCGCTGTTGTTGGCCGCCGCCGTCGCCGGATGCACCACCGATATCCGCATCAGCATCAATGCCCTGCTGGTGCCGCTCTATGATCCGGTGCGCCTCGCCGAGGACATCGCGGTACTCGATCACGTGTCCGCCGGACGGGTCAGCTTCGTGGCCGGAATCGGTTACCGCCCCGAGGAATACCACGCCGTGGGCAAGGACTTCCGGCGGCGTGGCCGCTTGATGGACGAATGCCTCGGGGTGCTCCTCCGGGCCTGGGGTGACGAGCCGTTCGAGTACCACGGCAGGTTGGTCCAGGTCACCCCGAAGCCGTACACCAAGCCGCATCCGGTGTTCTTCATCGGCGGGATGAGCACCGCGGCCGCCCGCCGGGCAGCCCGGTTCGGGTTGCCCTTCTCGCCGCCGATGCCCATGCCCGAGCTCGAAGCGGTGTATCGGGCCGAACTGGAACACCACGGCAGACAGGGTTTCGTGTTCAGCCCCGAGAACGGCAACACCGTGACGCATCTGACCACCGACCCGGAGGCGGCGTGGGTCCGCTGTGGTGACCATTTCCTGCACGAGACAGTCGAATACAGTTCCTGGGCGGTTCCCCACGTGCCTCGCCCCAACGAGAGCCCGGCCGCAACGGTCGATGAGCTGCGCGCGTCCGCCAAGGTTGAGGTACTGACCCCCGACGAGCTGATCACCCAGTGCCGCGCCGGTCGGACCGGGGTGACCCTGCATCCGCTGATCGGTGGGCTGCCGCTCGACGAGGGTTGGGAGAGCCTGCGGCTA